>Ga0210390_10004839_pt1 | contig 11326 bp, 12 predicted proteins | sample IncBWH11OmetaG_FD_161050 | JGI IMG/M metagenome (GOLD analysis project Ga0210390, IMG submission 161050) | Forest soil microbial communities from Barre Woods Harvard Forest LTER site, Petersham, Massachusetts, United States - Inc-BW-H-11-O ... | reverse complement strand
ATTGTCATTCCGAACAAGCGTAGTTTGCGCAGTGAGGAATCTGGGCGAGCCGCGCGAAGGGTCGCGTTCTTTGCGACCCAGGAACCGCGCGTTTGGCTCGCTTCCTTATCAAACTCCACCGACCGATCCGCTACAAACTGTCATCCCGACCGCAGCTTCTCACTCCCGAAGGGCCGAGTTTCGGATAATGAGAAGCCACAATTTGTCATCCCGACCGGAGCTTCTTGTCCCCGAAGGGGATGAGAAGCGGAGTGGAGGGACCTGCTGTTTCGTGCGGCAACAACAACCCTGAGAATCTCCGCCAAAAGAAAAAGGCGCAAGCCAGAAAGCTTGCGCCAAACTTAATCTCTACTTCCAGCCTAGCAGATTCAGAGGGGTAAACCCGCCAAGTTTTCAGATTTATTTCGTCCGCTGAATCATGGGCTTGGCGGGAATTGGACAACTCAGGGGGCTTGACAAGATTCCGGACAAAATCGATTTTTGCACCGTTTTAGGTGCAAACCAAAGTAATGACAAACATGAGTGAAGAGCGCGAGCCCCAGAGGAATCAAGGAAGTTACTACCAGACAACCGGATGGTATTTTTACGATAGAAGTGCTCTGGTTCTGGAACCGCCGATTCGATGCGACCGATGAGTCTGTATCCGAATTCGTGCGAATACGCATGCCTCCTTTCTCTGAGAGGAAACGAAATTGCATGCGTATCGACCGCCATTTTCTGAGACGGGCGAAAGCCTCCCTCATAGAATTCACCGCATTTGTGTCTTTACTTCTCGTCCTCGCAAAGATCATCATTACCGAAGCGCACCAACTGTTTCGTTAACAACACGAAATAAATGAAGCCGAGAAAATATCTGGTGCCCGATTTTATTTCTGCCGTCACGCAGGACATCTATGAGAAATGGCTTCACGGAAGAGCGGTCGCGCATGTCAGGCGGGACAAGAATCGTGGCAACACGACCGCAAGTAACGAGGCGTACAAGATCGCGATCCATCGTGCTGTTGTTCACAGCGGCGGTCGCGATCATTACACCGGAGAACCCTTGGACTGGTCACTCCTGTGCCAATACAGCAATCTCGAATCTGAGGCCCAAGGACGGCGCTACAAAGCAAAGTTCGCGCTTCTTCCTTCCGTCGATCACGTTGGGGACGGCCTGGGTGAGGCGGATTTCAAAATATGTGGATGGCGGACGAACGACGCAAAGAATGATCTGACCCACGACGAATTCGTCGCCCTATGTCGTAGTGTCGTGGCGCACTTCGACCGACTCCCTTGATTCTCGTCCGTAACGCCGTGGAAATACGCTGATGCTGCTCGATGAAATCATCAATCTTGCCGTAGATAACAAGCAGCCGATCACTACGCTACTGCGAAAGTGCATCGTACTCGCCCACCAACTGAAAAACGAAAGACTGAAAAAATGGGCAAATGAAGAATTGAATGGCTACAGCGACATAAAGAACTTACCGGAGTATCGAACCCTACCAGCCCCAGCCACCGGACTTTTCGTCGGTCCCGGTTGGGCGCGTTTCCAGCAGGGCATCCCGTCACTCATGTTGGAGAAAGAACACCGGGAGTTTGCCGAAAAGGTGTACATAGCGCAACCGATCGGAACGCTTGAGAACACCCTGAAATCAGGTTCAGACTCCAACCTTTCATTTCCGTGGAGCGCCAACTTAGTCGCTTACTACCACGAGAAACTCCAGCATCAATGGCAACTGTTTTCTGCCCATCAGACGGTCCCAAAAAGCGCCGTCGCTGGAATCGTGGACACGGTTCGCACCCGTGTTCTCAACATGGCTCTGGAAATTCAGTCTGAGGTTGGTGGGAAGGACGAAGACCTGAAAGAAATCACGCCGGAAGAATCAAAGAAGGTGGATCAGACCATTGTGAATAACATTTACGGCGGGAATGTGTATCTCTCCGGCGGGAACTCCACAATGACTGCGACGACCATTCAGCAACAGCAGCAAGACATCACGGCAGGTGATTGGGGACAGTTGGAGCTCGCGCTGAAGGATGCTGGTCTCGCAGGTTCCGAACTGAAGGAATTGTCGGAGGCTGTTGAAACAGATGGGAATCAGAAGTTCAAAGAAAATGGCTCGGTCATGAAATGGATTACGTCCACCGCACCGAAAGTGTTGGCGGGCGGCGTAAAAATGGGTGCTGAGGTTGGCAAAGCCGTTCTGACTGAAATGTTGATGCAATATTACGGATTGAAATGAGTCACGGGAAACAAGATCATGAAATACTTTCCACTGGGCGGCTGGCCCTCACGCGGGTCATCGCGTAGATGGGCTGTCCACATCGACCACAAAGCTGTAGTTATTCGTGGCTCCGGCCTTTGCATTCCAGCTACCCTCGGCGGCGAATTGGAACACGGTACCATGGGCAAAATGATAATTGATCTTTCCGCCGGAACCGCTGCGCACATTCACGGCATTGGCTAGAGAGTTCGGGAGACCCTCTGAAGGTAGCGGAAGGCTCTGTGGGTACAAATCAAAAGACCCCTCGGATTCCCCGTCACCTACGGTAATCGTGATATGGATTGTGCCTCCATTCACGAACCGGCTTGCGTCCAACAGGACGACCCGATAACTGTGTTTTCCTCTCCCGGGCGCGACCAGCGTTCCTACTCCTGAAGAACTTGTGCCGGGAGTCAGTTCAATGGTTTCTGGTGTCGATGTTGCGACCAGGTCGTCACCGGTGATGACCTTTGCAGGGGCGGAGCCTTTCTGCTGGCGATTTGCTCGCGCAGCATCGGCTATCGACTGCCCGTAACCCGTGCTGCCGATCAGCAGAGCGATGCACAAACCTTTCAAAGCGACTTGCTGCATAGGGTTTCTCCAGTGGATGATTTGGCAAGAGGATACATCTGTGTGGCGTGAGTTCGGTAGTTACGGACGTGCTCGCCGATTCTTAGTCCCACTGAATACCCGGGTTTCTATGAAATTGCAAAAAAGACCACCAAAAACCGCGCTGAGCGCGTGTTCTGCGGGCCATTCAGTGCTATAGTTCCACCCGCAGCCGAGTCTCGGCTATTTGTGTTCAGCCAAACGATTTGAGGGATGAAATGTTAAGCAAACAGTTTTGTTGTTCCGTCGGCAGGGTTTTGACGGTCGTTGCATGCACTATGGTCCTCGTGAACGGCGCCTGGGCGGCGAATACCGAAAGGGTGCTTTATCGCTTTACCGGGGGAAGTGACGGGGGAGATCCTGCATCCCAATTGATCTTTGACAGCTCCGGCAACGCCTACGGAACGACGGTGGTCGGAGGCTCCTTCACTTTCGGAACCGTCTTCAAGCTGACGCCGCACGCGAACGGCAAGTGGACTGAGACTGTGCTCCATAACTTCCAGGGCGGCGCCGACGGCAAGTATCCCTACGGCGGCGTCACGATGGATGCCAAAGGAAATCTGTATGGCACGACGGTTTCCGGCGGAAATGGCGGGACCTGCAGCGGCGATGGCTGCGGCATCATTTATAAGCTGACACGTTCTGGCAATTCTTGGACCGAGAGCCTGCTGTACAGCTTCACCGGCGCGGCGGACGGAGCCGGTCCCGGCGGCGGCGTGGTCTTCGACAAGCAGGGCAATCTTTACGGCACAACTCCGGATGCAGGCGATGTAAACGGCTGCGGCTGCGGCGTCGTCTATCAACTCGCGCCGACCCGGGGTGGCAGATGGAAACAGAAAGTGCTCCACACCTTTACCGGCGGCAACGACGGATCTACCGGCTCGCTGGGTTTGTTATTGATAGACAAAGCTGGCAACATCTATGGTGTTGCCGAACTGGGTGGTGCTCACGGAGCTGGGACGGCATTTAAGTTGTCTGTGGTTTCGGGCAAGTGGAAGATGAGCATGCTGGATGAGTTCAAGGGTACGCCCCACGCCGGTTTTCCCTATGGCGGTTTGATTTCCGATGCTGCCGGAAGTCTGTATGGCACGACCTACTACGGTGGCGCGAATGGGCTGGGCTCGGTGTTCAAGCTGACGTTGAGCTCGACTGGAAAGTGGAGTGAGAGCGTGCTGTACAGCTTCAAACCGGGGACGGACGGAAACTCACCGACCTCGACGTTGGTCTTTGACGCGCATGGCAATTTGTACGGCACTACTTCCGCTGGCGGCGATGCCAATGGCGATGGCACCGTTTTCAAGCTAACGCCAACCTCCGGCGGTAAGTGGAAGGAGAGTGTAGTCCATCGTTTCAAAAATAACCCCGACGGTTCTCAACCCTACTACGGAATGACGCTCGACAAAGCAGGCAATCTTTACGGCACAACCGCGATTGGCGGAGCTGGCAGTGGCGTGGTATTTGAGCTCACACCCTAAGTCCGCGAGCCCGACTTCGATCTCGCTCCGCTGCCTCCTTTGCGGATGCTATCGAGAGCAATCGGGCCTGCGCCGAAAAAGATCAGGGCGAAGGCAATGGCCGCGACCGACATTGGGAACTCGAATCCGCCCGACCCTTTCAAGCCATTGTGCCAGTGAATCTTCCAGATGGCGACCGACATGTCGATCAGCATAGCCACGGCTACGAAGCGGGTGAGCAGGCCGGCGATGATCAGGATGCCTCCTAAGAATTCGGTCCCTGCCAGCAGATAGGCCATCCATCCTGGGAAGCCGATATGCTGCACCATGTCGTGAACGTGGGAGAATCCGCCGAAGACTTTGCCATAGCCGTGGGCGATCATAACCGTGCCGATGACCAGACGTAGAACCAGCAGCGCCAGCGGTTGCAGACGGTCGAGAGAGCGCAAACTTGTTTCCTCCGGTGAGAGCTGAATAGATTACCGCATGATTCCGTTAGTTGCAGAAGTGTGTACGGATATCCCAGGCAAGCGGCTGGAATAAATGGATGTTGTCGCGGGATCTCGGGCATTCTTGCGGGCATCGCCCGCCCACGTCATCTACCAAGGGCATGCTTTCTGCGCGAGCCGCATTGCACCCGCTAATTGCCCCGCCGTCAACGTCTTCTCGCCCGTCCCGCTACCTTCGTACCGTCTCTACTACTTTAGTTACGGTTCTCGCGATAGGGTGGCACGACGTGCGTGGGCACTACTTCTTATAGGGCTTGCCGCGCAGCGGAACACAATAGATTGATGTACCCTCCAACCTCGATCTGGTTACTTTCCATAAAACAGGCATAAAACACGGCAAAACGCGGAGATTCGCCTTTAGCTCAGGTGCTTTCGGGGCTGATATATGCTCGTGACACCTGAATTCACTCGAACGCATTTTGTACGAGGAGTTCTTCCCAGCTTTGGGCCGGGTGCGATAAGCGGCCTCAAGTCTGTGGAAAGGGTTTGGAAACTATGGCCGACTCACGGGAAGTCATGAATATTCGCCAGGCTTCGCAGTACCTGGGGGTGAGTCCGGACACGCTTTACAAGTATGTAGGCGAGCAGAAGATTCCGGCTTTCAAACTGGGCAACCGCTGGCGCTTCAAGAAATCGAAGCTCGACCAGTGGATGGAAGAGAAGTCCAGCCAGATGGAAGCCAAAAGCAGGAAGAAACCGAAGGCGGCTGCCAAAGCTGCCGGGCAACAGTAAAGGCGGGCACATGTTTGGATTCGGATCGAAAACGATTGTTGGTCTGGATGTGGGGTCCTCGAGCATCAAGGCGGTCGAGTTGAGAAAGGGGCGCAATGGGATTGAAGTGGCGCACCTCGGCCTGGAACCGCTGGCTCCGGATATCGTTGTGGATTCCATGATCGTGGACTCGGGCACGGTGTCGAGCGCGATTTCCAAGCTGTTCACCGACAATCTGATCAAAACCAAGAGCGTGGCCACAGCGGTGAGCGGGCACTCGGTGATCGTGAAAAAGATCTCGCTGCCCTCGATGAGCGATCAGGAACTGGCCGAGACCATCCAGAAAGAGGCGGCGCAGCATATTCCTTTCGATCTGGCGGATGTCAATCTCGACTATCAAATTCTTTCCGAAGATGCGGGTAATCCGCAGATGGACGTTTTACTAGTCGCAGTCAAGAAGGACAAGATCCTGAACTACACCAACGTACTCTCGATGGCGGGCAAAAGCCCAGCTATTGTGGACATCGATGCTCTGGCGCTGCAGAACTGCTACGAGTACAACTATGAGCCCGCGCCGGGGCAGGTGGTGGCGCTTTTGAATCTGGGCGCCAGCGTGATGAACATCAACATTGTGAAAGGCACGACCCCGCTGTTCCCACGCGACGTCAGCGTGGGCGGGCACCAGTACACCGATTCGCTGCAGAAGGAACTGGACTTGAGTTTTGATGACGCGGAGTCGTTAAAGCTGGGTAATAAAGTCGGCACCGTCAGTGAAGACGCGAAGACTCCGATTCTACAGCAGGTGACCGAGATCATCGTGCTGGAGATTCAGAAGACATTCGATTTCTTCCGGGCGAGCGCGGCGGGCGAGCACATCGAGAAGATTTATCTGGCGGGGGGATCTTCAAAAGTTCCCGGGCTGATTGAGGCGTTGCGCCAGGAGTTTTCGCTGCCGGTGGAGATCTTCAATCCCTTTCAGAGGATCGCGCCGCCGGTCGAGGGACCGGGAGTGGAGTTGATCGAACAGAACGCTGGCCAGTTGGCAGTTGCGGTGGGTTTGGCATTAAGGAGTTTTGAAAACCTATGATCCGAATCAACCTGCTGGGACAACCCAGACCGAAAAACAAACGGGCGGCAGCCTCGGCTGCGGCGGTCATGGAGATGGGCGAGGTCGGCTCACCGAAGCTGAAAGTGCTGGTGGTGCTGATGCTGGCGGGAGCGCTCAACCTGGTCTACTGGTACCGCCTCGACAAAGAGAAACAGGGCATTGCCACCAAGATGCAGGTCGCGGAACAGAGAAACCGCGAACTGGCTGATGTGAAGGCTCGTTACCTCGAGCGGCAGCGCCAGGCCGACAGCTATAAACGCCGGGTAGATGTGATCGACAAGCTGCGGGCCAGCCAGTCCGGCCCGGTGAGCCTGCTGAACACGATTGGTGACACCATCAACGGCACCGAAGCGGTATGGCTCAACACCATGAAGGATCAGGGTGCCAGCGTGGATATCGAAGGCATGGCGCTGAGCGCTGACGCGGTGGCGGCGCTGATTCGGAATCTGCAGAAGACGGGCTATTTCAAGAACATTGAAATCAAAGAGACCTATCAGGACGAGACCTTCAAGGAAATGCAGGCATTTCAGTTTACTCTGACCTGCGAAAAGGCGACGTCCTAAAGGCGGGAGAATATGGGGAACTTTAGCGAATTGTCCGGTCTCAAGCAGTGGGCAGCCCTGGTTTTAGGGGCGGTGCTGATCACCGCCGCATTGCACTTCACCTTGTTCAAGGCGCAGCGGGATGCGAACGCGCAAGCGCAATCGGCCCTGGAATTAAAGCTGCGCGAGAATGCCGAACTCGAATCCTATGCGCCCAAGCTCAAGGATATGGACCGGCAGCTGGCGAATTTGAAACAGCAGTTGGAGATCGAGCGGAAAATCGTGCCCGACGAGAAAGAAGTGGACGGCTTTATCACCATGCTGGACGCCGAGGCTATGAAGGCGGGAATCGAGATTCGGCGTTTTACGGCCAAGCCCACCTCGACGCGGGAGTTCTATACCGAAGTGCCGTTTGAAGTCGAACTGGATGGGCCCTACTACTCGGTGCTGAACTTTTTCGACCGGGTAGGAAAGCTGGAACGGATCGTCAACATGTCCGGCTTGCTGATCGCGAACCGCAACAATGCAAGCGCGGCCAAGGTAAAGCACACGTATCAATACGCGGCCAACGAAAGCATTGTGGCCACCTGCGAAGCGACGACCTTCTTCAGTCATGACTTGGCGCCGCCCACAGGCGCACCGGGCAAGGGTAAGGGAGGCCTATGAAGCTGGCGACTGGAATCTTAATCCTGGGAATGGGACTGGGAACTGCGGGGGCGCAAAACCCCGGCATCATCGACAACACCGAGGCCAAGCTGACCGCGGTGCAGCAGCAGCAGACCGCGGCTTCCAATGCGGCTCTGGCGGCCGCGCAGGGCCAGAACCCGAATCTGCAGCCTGCCAAGCCGGCTCCGGGAATGCTCGTAAGCGCGGCCCACTCGCAAGCGGCAGCGCAAGCCCAGCCGTCCAAGCAGCCAGCCACGACTGTAGTTCCCGTGGTCGCTGCCAAAACCCAGTCCACGGCCAAGGCCAAAACTAAGACAACTAAAACCAAGACCACTTCGGTCGTGGTCAATAAGCCCAAGCCGCCAAAACCCGCGGTTGCGGTCGAAGACAAAAAGACTCCGGTGGATAACAAGAAGGATGCGCCCAAGACCATCAGCATGGCGGGAGGGCGCCGCGACCCTTTCCTGAGCCCGGTCGTCAACCGCAGCGTGGGCGGTTCGGGATGCAGTAACGGCAAGCGTTGCCTGGCAGTCGACCAGATCGCGCTTACCGGGATTGTGAAGTCGGATGCGGGCATGATCGCGGTAGTGATCAATGCGATGAACAAGGCATATTTTCTGCGGGAAAACGATCCCGTCTTCAATGGATACGTGGTGAAGATCACGGGCGACTCGATCGTTTTCAAAGAGACAATGCAGGACAAGTTAGGCAAGTCGTTTACGCGGGAAGTCACGAAGAAGATAACAACCCCGGCGGTTTAATGCGGGGCCAGTTGCCGGATTGATGGGGGCGGCTGGAGCAACGAAATTTGAGAGACAGATCACGAGGCGTGCAAAACGCGCGCCCGTGGGGAGAAGGGAAATGCGAAAGCAACTGCTGGCTGTTTTGCTACCGCTGCTGATCTTGGCCCTGGTTGCAGGCGCCGAGACCCAGAGCACGAGCACAGGCGCGGACACGCGTGCCACCGTACAGAAGGTGGACGTGATGCACGCGGATGACGGAATCAGCGTGGAGATTACCGCGCGCGGACAGGTGACGCCCAAACTCACTACCTTGGACTCGCCCGCTCGTGTGCTAGTGACTCTGCCGAACACCGTGGCAGCCACCGCGCAGAACCACATCACTGTGGGCAGCGACGGGGTGAAGGGCGTGCGCATCGGCGTCGATGGCCACGTGCCTCCCACCACCAGCATCGTGATTGATCTGGTGCAGGCATGCCGCTACGAGCTGCTGCCGGCCGGCGACAACAGAATCGTTGTCAAGTTGCACCCGGCAACGCTGAAGAGCAATGCGAAGGCGGCGACGCCAGCGCCGGCAAAGCTGCTGACCACAGCGTCCGCGGCTACGCCAGCCTTGGTCAAGACGAATGTCGCGGCCAGCAAACCAGCTCCCTTGGCTTCGCCCGCAGCCGTAGTCCAGGCAAACGACAAAAGCTCGAAGCAGACGGCTTCCGCCACTGACTTTGTATTCGTGGAACCGACTTACCAAAAGAAAGACGAAGCCGATCCGGCTGCGAATGTCGAAACCGCGCCTTCGGCCAGGGCAGACGGGGCGGCGGCGAAGTTCGTAGACAAGCCGGAGGGCGATCTATTGCCGGTGCCGAGCGCAGCCATGCAGCCGCAGACAGCTCCGGCCGCGCCCGCCCAGACTATCCAACCGGCCGTGAATCTGGCAGCTGAGGGGAAAGGCGAGAGCCATCTGGTTACCCCGATCAGCAGTGCCAAGTACACGGGGGAACCGATTTCCGTAAACCTGAAAGATGTGGATTTGAAAGATTTCTTCCGTCTGATTCACGAGATCAGCGGACTGAACGTAGTGCTCGATCCCAACGTCAAGGGCGCGCTGACTATCGTGCTCGACGATGTGCCGTGGGATCAGGCGCTCGACATCGTACTCAAGAACAACGAACTGGCTCGTCAGCTTGATGGCAACGTGCTGCGCATCGCGACTGTAGAAACCCTGCGCCACGAAGCCGAATCGCGCCGGGCGGAGCAGGAAGCCGAAGCCCTCGCCGTCGATAAGCAGACGGTCACTCGGTTCCTGAGCTATGCCCACTCCAAAGACGTCATCCTCACTCTCAAAAAATTCCTGTCGCAGCGCGGTGACGTGGTTGCCGACGAACGCACCAATGCGGTGATTATCTCGGATATCCCCGCCGTGATGCCCAACATCGATCGCTTGCTCACGCAACTGGATCGCAAGACGCAGGAAGTGGAAATCGAAGCTCGCGTAGTGGCTGCGACCCGCAGCTTCGCGCGAGAGATTGGCACTCAGCTCGGCTTTGGCTGGGGCAATAACACGACTGGGGTTGGTGGCGCAACCGCCGCCGGTACTTCACCGCTTTCGACCTTTGGCATCAATCCGCATTACCCGATCGTTGGAACCACGCAACCAACGGGAACTACGGGTGTGCAGATCCCGCTGTTCTCCAACTTGGGCGCGACTGGCCCGACCAGCGGATTTTCGTTCATCAATGCCAGCAGCGCGGTACGAATCGATGCCATCCTCACGATGGACGAATCACGCGGACTGCTGAAAATTCTCTCTCGTCCACGCGTCGTAACCCAGAACAACATCCAGGCTCTGGTTCGCCAGGGCGTGCGCGTGCCGATCGTGACCCAGGCGCAGTTGGGCGGACCGCCAACCGTAACCTACGTCGACGCCTTCTTGCGGCTGACCGTGGTTCCGCAGATCACTTCCGAAGGCACGATTTTCCTGAATGTGGACGTCGAGAACACGACGCCTGACTTCGGCCGTACCGTCAACGGTAACCCCACACTGATCACGCAACAGGCGACCACGCAGGTGCTGGTCACCGACGGCGGTACGGTGGTTATCGGCGGCGTGATTCAGACTAACAACTCGATCAACGTGGACCAGGTTCCGCTGCTGGGCAGCATTCCATGGCTGGGCCAGCTTTTCAAACACACTACCGTCAGCACCTCGAACCAGGAGCTGATTTTCTTCATAACTCCGCGAATCATTCAGACCTAGCCACAAGTTAGCAGTAAAGACAGCCGCCGGTTCCCGTCAGGGGCCCGGCGGTTTTGTTTTGGGGCGGCAAGAATCTTCCGTTCGTGTCTCGCGGAAGGATGGGCCGCCAAGATTCTTACTTTATGAATCGCGTCAAAAGGCCACTCGCCGTAAAAGGGGCCTTTTTCGTCTTCCATTTCGTTTACTACTTGCGCCGGCTTGTTAAACTTCCAGAATGGATCACAAAGGCCGGCTGAAGAGGTTGCAAACCTGCTTCGACAGCAACTCTCTGGATGCGTTGCTGGTCACCCATCTGCCCAACATCCGATACCTTTGCGGGTTCACGGGGACATCCGGCGTGCTCGTGATCTTCGAAACCAGCAGCGTATTTTTGACCGATGGACGCTACAGCCAACAGGCACGAACCGAGGTGCAGGGAGCGCGGATCGGGATTGCTCGCAAGCCTCCACTGGCTGCTGCTGCCGAGTGGCTGCTGGAGAACGGACGC
>Ga0210390_10004838_pt1 | contig 11326 bp, 10 predicted proteins | sample IncBWH11OmetaG_FD_161050 | JGI IMG/M metagenome (GOLD analysis project Ga0210390, IMG submission 161050) | Forest soil microbial communities from Barre Woods Harvard Forest LTER site, Petersham, Massachusetts, United States - Inc-BW-H-11-O ... | reverse complement strand
AGCTTCACCCAGGTCGGGCTCGCTAGTCAGCGGCCCGCGTTACTCCGTGCCAGTGATGGCAATCAGGGCCTGCTCGGCGACTCGCTGGCCCCTGGTCATGAACCGGTAGCCGAGGTATCCCAGGCCAGCCACGACGAAGGACATCAGCAGCATGACCGTGGCCAGGGCGTTGAGGGCCGGGCCGCCGTTCCCCCCGTGCTGGGTCGAGTAGATGATCACCGACATCGGCGTATTGGAGGCGTTGGACGACAGCAAGTCCACGATCACGAAGTCGTCGATGACGCCGGAGAACACCAGGATCGCGCTGGCGAAGATCGCCGGGGTTAGCAGTGGCATCATGACCCGGCGCATCGTCTGGAACTGCGTGCAGCCGAGGTCGGCCGAAGCCTCCTCGTACTGCTTGCCGATGGTCACGAGCCTGGCCTGCACGATGATGGCCGGCCAGCTGACGTTCCAGGTCACCAGGCCGAGTACCTCCGCCCAGTTGCCCAGGCCGATCGTCCGCAGGCCGGGCATCTTGGTAAAGACGAAGAACATAGCCACGCCGAAGATCAGCTCAGGCACGACGAAGGACAAGATCATGATGAAGTTGAAGCTGGACGGCAGGAAGCCCCGCCACCGGTTGATGCCGAGCGCGAACGCCACGCCGATCGGGACGGCGATGAGCGTGGTCCAGGCCGAGAGCTTCAGCGTCTCGAAGATGGCACTGTGCAGCTGCGGGTTGTGCCAGATCGAGTTGACCTTGTCGCCCCAGTACCAGCGCCAGGTCAGGCCCTGATAGGTGGCCTGCGACTTGCCCTTATTAAAGGAGAAGAGGACCGCGAGGGCGATCGGCGCGAGCGACCAGATCAGGTAGAGCCAGGTGAAGCCCTCCAGGAACCACGGATGCCGCCACGGATTGCGGAACAAGCGCGGCTTAGACGACCCCGTTCCTATCCCGGTTGTAGAAACCGTTTCGGAGACTGCCGTGGTGCTCATGACGCCGCCCGTGAAGCCCGGTTGGTTTGCACAACGTAATACATCATCGGCACGAGGAGCACGATCAGCACAAGCAGCGAGAGGATCGCGCCCTGGCCCGCGGACGGCTGACTGAGCTGGCCCTCGATCAGGTTGCCGATCATGGAGGTATCGCGCGCGCCGGACAGTAGCTGGTTGGTGAAGTAGTCACCCAGCATCGGCAGCACGGTGATGAGCATCCCGGTCAGGATCGGCTGGCGGGACAGCGGCAGTGTTACCCGGATGAAGGTGCGAGCCCGGCCGAGGCCCAGATCGCGGCCGGCCTCGATCAGGGCTGGATCGATCCGGTCCAGACCTGCGTACAAGACCAGGATCAGGTACGGGATGTAGCCGTAGACGAGGCCGAGTATGACCGTGTACGAGTGGCCGCCGAGCCAGTCGGGAGAGCCCAGCCCGACGAAGGACAGGACCTTGTTGATATAGCCGTTGGTCTGCAGGAGGTCGATCCAGGCCAGCATCCGCATCATGTAACTGATCCAGAATGGCGCGATCAGCAGCACCAGGAAGATGCCCTTGCGCCGACCCGAGAACCTGGCCACGAAGTAGGCGGCCGGGTAGGCGATCACCAGGCTCAGCAGCGACGCGACGACCACGTACCAGATGGTCCGCCACGCGATCAGGCCGACGAAAGCGCCCGACCCGAACACGTCATGCAGGACGTTCGAGAGGTTGGCGGAGCTCCAGGTGAACGGGTTGAATACCGCGACTGGCGATTCCGTCTGCCGGTCCAGCTTGCCCTCGCCGATCGCCAGCACCGCATAGAACGGGACGACGAACAGGATGAGCAGCCAGATCATGCCCGGTGCGGCCAGCAGCACCCAGAACAGCTTGTTCGGCTGGAACGGCTTCTGCTCGCGGTCTTGCCGCCTGGTCCGGCCGCCGCCAGCCGGCTTCTCCAGGGACTCGGGCGGAAGGTGGGCCACCGCTAGATCCCGTTACTCGCGACGAGCCAGGCCTGCTGCCAGAGGGCATCTGCGTCAACCGGCAGTTGCAGCTCGCCGACGCCCCGCCGAAAATCGGACGGCAGTACCGCGGTGGACATCAGGCTCGGCGGCAGGATCTTTTCTTTCACCAGCAGCTCCGGGGTTATCGCGGTTACCGGCTGCATGTAGCCGTTGAAGCTGATGTTCTCCACCGCGACCGGCTCGTCCATCAGGTAGTTGACGAACAGGTGCGCCAGCACTGGGCTAGACGCCGACCGCAGCACCGTGTTGGTGTCGTTGGCGATCGGGCCCTTGCCGTCCTTGGGGAACCAGTAGCCGACTACCTCGACGGGCACGCCCTTGGGCATGTACGAGGCCGCCGCGGCCATATCTCCCGACCAGGCGTGGTGGATCCAGGTCTGCCCGTCGGGTACCTCGCTGTAGTCGTTGTTGTCGATCTGCATGTCGACCGTATCTGCCAGCCGCAGCAAGGTCTGCTGGGAAAGCTGAATCTGGCTCTTGCTCGTGGTGTTGAGGTCGTAGATCCCGTTCATCATCAGCCCCAGGCTGATGCCTTCCCGGTAGTCGTCGAGGATCGCGACCTTGCCCTGGTACTTAGGCTGGAAGAACATGTCCCTCCAGGGGTTGGCCATGGTGGCGGGATTCTCGTGCACCAGATCCTTACGCCAGGCGATGCCCGTGGTGTAGATCGTGTACGGCACGGTGTACTGCCAGCCGCGGTCGTAGTACGGGTTCTGGAAATCCGGCCAGGCCTGGTCGATGTTGGTGATGTAGCTGTGATTGAGGGGCTGAATCAGCTTGCCCTCGATCAGGTCGCCGAGCACGTCGACGGTGGCGCCCATCAGCACGTCGAACTTCAGCCCGCTGCGCAGCTTGGAGAGCGCCTCGTTCATGGTATTGAACGTGGTGACCTCGACCTTGCAGTTGTACTTCTTGGCGAAGCTGTTGACGCAGGCCTGATTGATGTAGGCGACCCAGTTGTAGACCTGGAGGGTCGCGCCAGCCTCGGGCTTCAGGTTGCTGGCGATAGCGGCGTTCCCGGTGACCGGCCAGGTCACCGGGTTGCTGGGCCGCGGCAGCGGAATGTTGTTGGCCCCGACCAGATACGGCGCACAGGCGTCAAGCACGGAGGCGCCGCCGCCCGCCAGCAGCGCGGCGGCGAAGCCGCGCTTGAGTGCCTGGCGGCGGGAGAGCCCAGGCCGACGGCGAGTGCCGTCCGGCTGCCAGCCCTCTCGTGGGTGCATCTACCGCCGCCTTCCGCCCCAGTCCGGGTCCTCCGCTGACTGCTCACCGGCTAGCGTCGGCTGAGCGTTCTGCCAGACTCGTGACTCTGTCTTGTTGCCTGCCCAGAATGTCCTGATGTGCTACCCGGCGCAAGGTTTTCCGTGCAACGGGACCGTATCTTTTTTTCGCGGATTCAGTTGGGTTACGGCCGAACCGCGGCGGCGAAGGTCGCGAAGTTGTCGATGAACCTATCGATATCGGCTTCGTCATGCTGGACAGACATGAGCCACTGCTCGATCTTGCCCCACGGTGGCAGGAAGACGCCGCCATTGTGCTGGAACAGCCAGTGCGCATGGCTAAAGGAATCCCGCACGCCGAGGAAGTCACGGAAGTTGCGGACCGGCTCGGACGAGAACACCACGCAGCCCTTCGCGCCAACCGACACGACCTGGGCATTGAGTCCATTGCGCGCGATCTCGCGTTCGAGGCCCGCAACGGCACGCAGCCGCAACCTCTCCAGGCGCTCGTAGGCGTCGGGACTGGCCACCTCGGTGAGCATCGCCTTGCAGGCGGCCATTGCCAGCGGGTTGCCGTTGAAGGTCCCCACCATTTCGTAGTCGCCGTTGGCGACATGAGCCATGACCTCTGCCGTGCCGCCCACGGCCGCCACCGCGATGCCGCCGCCAATGGCCTTGGCCAGGCAGATGATGTCCGGTGTCACGCCGGTGACGCCGGTCGCGCCGCCAGGTCCGGCGGTCAGCCCTGTCTTCACCTCGTCAAAGGTGAGTAGGGCGCCGCTGGAGTGCAGCAACTCCTTGAGGCCAGCGAGGTAGCCGGGGTCTGGCTTGATAATGCCCGCGTTCATCATGATCGGCTCGAGGATCATGCCAGCGATCTGGCCAGGATTCTCGGCCAGCCTGCGCCGCACGGCGTCCAGGTCGTTGAAGCCGACGATGAGCGTCAGGTCCGTGATGGCCTGCGGCACGCCGTTGCTCGATGGCACCCCGGCTGGCCGCTCCGCCGGGCCCCTGTCGTCCTCGCTGCCGTCCGGACACACCGACACCTGCACCGAATCGTGGTGGCCGTGGTAGCAGCCCTCCACCTTGATGATCTTGTCCCGACCGGTGATGGCGCGCATCAGGTGCACCGCGTCCATCGTCGCTTCAGTCCCGGAATTGGCGAATCGCCATTGCGGCAGGCCGAACCTTCGCGACAGCTCGGCGGCGTTGGCCAGCGCCGTCTCGGTCGGCTGCGCGAAGTGCGTGCCGCGCTCCACCTGGGTCCTGACCGCCTCGACGATGGCCGGGTGGCCATGACCGGCGAGCGAGACCCCGTAACCGCCGTGCAGGTCGACGTACTCGTTGCCGTCAACGTCGTAGAGCTTGGAGCCCTTGCCGTGGCTAAGCCAGACCGGCTGCGGTCGGGAAATCTGCCAGCTTGAGACCACGCCGCCGGCCAGCGAGCTGCCTGCCACGCTGGCGAGCCGGGCGGACTCGGGCTGACGGCGGATGAAGATTTCTTCCTGGGCCTCGATGATCTCGCCGAGCGATGGCCTGGTCCGGGCCGGGCCCGCGGCTGATGCCTGGGCCAGCGCCTGGCCGTGCGGCGGGATCTGGTCCTGCGGTCGGCCCGCCTGCTTGCGGTCGGCCAGCTGCACGGCAGGCTGGTACCGCTTCGTGAGGCTTGTCGCTGTCATCGCTGGTGAATTCGGGTCGGTCGAGCTGGCCTGAGTCGTGGCCATGAGTATCGCGCTCCCAACGCGTTGACTGAATGTTCAGTCTAAATGTCGGGCGGCGGACCTGACAAGGACCAACTGAGTGACGATTCAGTTATCTCGACGTGCTCCGTGAGCGCGCTGGGCGACATGCCGGTCCGCGGCTGCAGCAGACCGCGTAGTGCGTTGGCGCTTCCTGCTCGCGCGCCGTGCTGGCCGATGGCGCGTCGGCGGCGGACTACTCGGCAGCGTCTGCGTGATCTGTCCTACTTGGTCGGGTCCAGTCGGCTGGCTCGGCGCCGTGCTCAGTGGTAGCGGGCAGACTGGTGGCAGGCAGAGTGGTGGCGGGCAGAGTGGTGGCAGGCAGGGTGGTCAGCTCAAGCTGGCCGTGCGGCACCGGAACAGGCATCGGAAGGCCACGGTCGCCGCCATGCGCGGACACCGCCCGCAGGTGATATGCCTCGAGCTCGGCGAGGAAGTCCGGGGCAAGGTACGGGCGGCCGTCCACCACAGGGCCCTCCTCGCCGTTGATGATGGCGGTGACGTCCTGGCCGCTGATCGTCTTGTGCATCTCGAGCGCGTGGCCGACCGCGAGCACGCTGGCCCTGTGCTCGGTGAGCAGCGCGCCGGTGCGCTCGGCGAGGGAAGCGAGATGCGCCTCGGCGCGGCGGCCAAGCGCAGTCTCCAGCACGTCACGGTCGGTCCCGTCGACGACAGGATGAGCGTCGTGCGGCGCCCGGGTCGCGGCGTAGGAACCGTATTGCCCGCCCATGCCCCACAGGCCTTCCATCGCCAGCGAGATCGTGGTGGCGTTCTGCAGGTCGCCAGAGACTCCCGAGCTTGAGTCGCCGTCGAAGAACATCCGCTCGCCGACCAGCGAAGCGAGGCTCACCATGATGTCGGCCTCGTACTCGCTGCGCCACGAGGTGAACTGCTCCTCGATCGGGATCGGCTTGACGAAGCCGAGGTAGTCGGCGCCTTTCTGAATCGTCGCGGTGTCGATCACGTTCCGCTTCTGGACCAGGTGACTGATCACGGCATGGCACGCCTCGTGCAGCGCGACCGCGTGCCGCTCGCGCTCGATGTACTCGACGCCCTCGGACGGTCCCACGCTCTTGGCCAGCTTGGCTTTAAGGACATCGGGCCACGTGATGGTCGTCCTGCCATCGCGCAGCGCGACGATGAGTGACTCGTTGACTAGGTCCTTGATACTGGCTCCGGTCGCATACGGCGTGATGGTTGCCAGATGATCCATCTGGTCGGGCGCGATCGCATGGCTGACCTTGGCGAAGTAACCCTCGTACGTGCGCTTCCTGCCCTCCTTGGAGGGATAGCCCACGCGGTACATGCGGTCAATCCGGCCTGGCCGCAGGAGCGCCTCGTCCAGCGCGCTAGGCAGGTTCGTGGCCATCACGATGAGGATCCGATACTTGGGCGGCGGCTTCGGCTTCATGCCAAGCGTCCGTCGCACCACCCGGTTGACGAACCCGCGTGGCTTCTTCAGGCCTGACATCTCGGTGAGCAGCGCCTGCAGCGTGCCCATTCCGCCGCCGCCACCCATGCCCATGCCGCCGGGGATCATCTGGCGGAAGACGCCAGGACGCCGCGCCGCCGGATCCGCCTGCGCCGAGTCGCCGGCCAGGCCGCCGGCCTTGTTCATCAGCACTGCCTGGCTATCGGGCATCAGGTAGCTGAACCCGTGACACGAGGCGAACGCGCCTCCCAGCGCGGACGTTGGCGACGGAATCGCGCCACGCGGCCCGCCGCCCTGGCCGCCTACGCTGCCACCGCGACTTCCGAGCGAGTCCGCTTCGTCAAAGAAGACGATCACGCCGCCGTACCGGACCGCGAGCTTACGCAGCCGGCGGAAGAGGCCCTTCACCTTCAGGATGCCGACGCCGAAGAACATGTTGATGAACGCGCCAGGATCGACGAACACGTAGGGCTTGCCGGTCTCGCCCGCCATCGCCTCGGCCATCAGCGTCTTGCCGGTCCCCGGCGGACCCCAGAGCAGCAGGCCGCTCGGCACGTAGCCGCCATGGTCCTCGATCGACTCCGGGTCCTCGAGGAAGAGGATGTTTTCCTGCACTCGGGCGAGCACGTGATCCTGACCCCATACGTCAGAGAACCGCGTGGTTACGTCGCCCGGGTAGTAGATGTCGACCCCGCCCCGCGACATGAACCAGAAGATCGCGACGAACTGGCTCACGCCCAGCAGGAGGATGACCATGAAGTACAAGATCGTCGGCAGGACGTGCAAGATCGAGGCCGGCGCTTGGAACACGCCCCGGACCGGCGACGTGTGGTACACGGCCCCGAGGATGATCGCGATGAGGGCGATCACGACGAGCCACTTGATGGCTCGCGACAGCCGGAACCTGGTGTAGTCGCTCATCCGGTGCGTGACCTGATCGCCACGGCCAAACACTCCGGCGGACAACCGGAAGTAGAAGTGCCAGCGCTCGGCGAGCACGTAACTCAGCTGCCGCAGCACCTCCAGCCCGAGCAGCAAGATCAGCCAGCGGCCGACCCCCGACTGCACCTGAAGTTGCTGGCGGGCCGCGTCCGAGAAGCCGAGGACCGGGTTTGCCGACATCTCGTACCAGACAACGATGAACCAGAGCGCGACGAACAGCACACTGAACTTGAGCCGGTCCCATAGTGCCTGCCGCCGGCGCGTCTGCCGTCCGGATGCGAGCGGGCCGTACTGCTGGCGCCACTCCCGCCGGGACCGCCGACCGGTCTTGTTAGCTGACCTCGGCATCAGGAACCTCGCACGGTGAACGAATTGACGACTGTCTTGATCTGGGCTTGGTGGGAGATGAAGCAGTTCTGGTAGCACTGCACCAGCAGCAGGTACAGCTTGGTGGTCGAGCTGTTGGTCAGCACGGTCTGGTCGAAGGCATCCGGCAGGCCGCCCACGTCGTACTCGTACAGCTCGTTGATGCCGCGCACGCCGTCCTTGGTCGCGATGGTGGTGCTGGAGATCAGGTCGAAGCCGGTGAGGGTGGAGCCTGCGGCGGCGGCCTCCTGCCGGGCCGTTGCCGTCACCGGGAAGAGCAGATCGCGCATGTAATTGAAGGACAGCGCGGCGCGCAGCGACGAGCGCAGATTCTGCACACTCGCATACACCACCGGAGCCTGCGAGCCCAAGAGCAGGGCAGTCGCGGACGGTTTGGCTGCGGCGGCATACGCACGCGACCACGCGAACGCGCCACCCGCTGGCCCGGCCGCCGATTTGCCCAGTTCCACCTGCGCGCCAGAAAGCGCCGTCGGCTTCACTTGCAGCCAGCTCGATGGCACCTTGAAATACGCGTGATCTGCGCCGTCGGCGGCGTAGGTATAGCTTGGCGCGGCGCAGGCAGTCACCACGAGCAGCATCGTGGCCGCGACGACGAGGCCGACAGCCGTCCGGCGGAGCTGCCGAATCAACGGGCACCTCCTGTCCGAGCTGGCCCCAGCTCACAGGCCGGCCGCAGGCCTTCTCAAGGAGTATGCGTTGATGCCTAGCTCAGCCGTCAACCCCGCTGTGCATAACTGTGACTCTTGCGCCACAAGTGGCTACCCACCATGGCTAGGGCGCGCCAGCCGAGCAGGAACAATGCCAGGAACGCCGCCGCCACCGCGATGAACGCCACCGCCGTTCCCTGGCCGGCCAGTACCCGGATCGCCATGCCTAGGCCGGCCGCGCCGAGCCAGGCACCGACCCCGGCCGGCGTGATGCGCTGCGGCTGCCGCCAGGACCTGGCCGCCGCCAGCCCGACAGCAAGGCCGGCCAGAAATGGCCAGGCCGTGTGCCAGATGCCGGCCAGGCTGGCCCCGTCGTGGTGCGTGTGCCGCCCGATGGCGACGAACACCAGCACGCAGCACGCATCGAGCAAGGCAGCGAGTACGACAACCGCGTGCTCGACCACCGGGCCAGCGGCGCCCGCACGCGGAACAACTTCGCCGACGGCATTCGTGGTTGAGGTCGGCCGGCTCATCCGGTTACCGTAGCCGACCGCGCGGCAAACCCAGCCGGGTCCGTGCCGATGGCGCCGATCTCCGGAGGGCTAGACAGGGCTGAATCTGGGGAAGATCAGCGCGTGACACTCGCCGCAGTCAATGCGATCTCGGCCATGGTGGCCCCGGTCGTGCTGCTGAGCGTGGGCAGCCTGATCTCCAACGGGCTGCTGACGGTGTACAACTCGGTCAACGAGCGCGTGCGCATGATGACCCGCGAGCGCGTCGATATCCTCACCGGACCGGCGGGCGAGAAGCTCGAGGTGGCCAGCGTGCCGGTGATGGGCCGAGAGCGGCTGGACGAAATCAAGATCCAGCTGCCGCTGATACTCCGCCGCCACAGGCTGACGCGGCTGTCGGTTCTTACCATCTACGCCGGCGTTGGCGTGCTCGGATTGAGCATCGTGGTCATCGCCATAGCCGTCGTCCTGGACAACGAGACAGCCGGACGCGTGGCGCTCGGGCTGGTGCTGGCAGGCACGGTCGTCATGCTGCTCGGCATCGGCGTTGCCGCGTTGTCGCTGGCCAAGTCTGCCGATGCGATCAGCTATGCCGTGAACCGCACAGGCGAGCTCGGCAGTGGCTGATCTCCCGCCGGCGCTAACTGATGCGTGATCGGCTCAGCATGCTGCGGGTGCTCCCTAGGGCATTACTTTTTGGCGGGGTCCCAGTATCCCGACTCACTGATCATTGTGGCCAACCATGATCATGAGGGAGCGATCTGGTCAGGATCAACGGTGTGGATCGCAAGGGATCCGATCGAGGCCGGCATCTGGCTTCCCCACCAAGCTTGTCCGCAGTGCTGACTCAGCGTTACCGGGGTGTCCTCAGCATGAACGTGATTGGCGGGCAGTCCCCGGCCATTGCCTCGCCAGTGACCTCGAAGCCAGCACGCTCATAGAAGGGCACGGCACGCGGATTCGGAGTCTCCAGGTAGGCGGGCAGATGGCTCCGGTCGACCTCGACGAGGCACGGCCTCATCAGCTCACTGCCGAGCCCGCGGCCCTGCAAGGCACAGTCCACGCCGAACCACGGAAGGTACCAGTGTGGATAAGCCGGGTGGGCCGTCTCCATCTGACCGAGGACGGAGAACAGGTCGTCATGCTGGTCGGGCGCGACGGTATCGGCGAGCACGGCGGCGATGGCATCGCCGTCTATCTCAGCGCCAGGGGGCAGCCACATCGCGACGGCCGAGTACTCGCCGAGTCTGTAGACGGTCTGCGAATCGAACGCCCGCCCGCCGAAGGCGGCAAGGAAAGCTGGGAAGCACTCCAGATACTGGTCCGCGTTCGGGTACAGCCAGCGCTCGACCGGATCAGCTGCGAACGCCACAACGAGCGTGGCCCAGACTCTCCCTTGATCACTCGCCTGCACGGGCAGCAGTGCTTGCTGGCTCATGATCTTCACTCTATGCCCGCCCGCTCAGGAGAGCAGGACCTGAATGAGACGGCCACGACCGTGCGCCAGGGGGCGACGCCAAAAAGGAGGTTCCGCAGGTCCAACGGCATTGCGGGTCATGATGGGCCCGCCTGGGCTACCAAGTGCCACAAACTGCGGCTATAGCTCGGGATCGAGGGTGTGGACGTGGTGGTTCGGCCCGCGCTTACGGCCGCCGAGCCCGATGTGCTGATGGCGGACAGCTATCTGCTCGGCACGCGGGTGCGCATCGCTGGTCTAGGCTCGCTGTGATGCCCACGTTGCTCGTCGTCCATCACACGCCGTCACCAGCGCTCCAGGCCATGTTCGAGGCGGCGGCGGACGGCGCGCGGACCGACGAGGTGGACGGCGTGGACGTTCAGATCCGGCCTGCGCTGACAGCCAGCGAGGTGGATGTGCTCGCGGCTGACGGTTACCTGCTCGGGACGCCGGCCAACATCGGCTACATGTCGGGGGCGCTCAAGCACTTCTTCGACAGCATCTATTACCCCTGCCTGGAGGCGACCAGGCGACGCCCGTATGGGCTGTACGTCCACGGCGCCAGCGACACTGGCGGCGCCGTGCGCGCGGTGGAGTCGATCACGACCGGGCTTGGCTGGCGGCAGGTCAGGCCCCCGGTTACCGTCACCGGCACGCCCGCAAAGGCAGACCTGGAGGCATGCTGGGAGCTCGGCGCGCTGCTTGCGGCTGAGGTCGCCGGGTGATCGTTACCGTCACGCTTAACCCGGCGCTGGGCGTCCGATACGACGCCGACGAGGTCGCTCTCGGCGCGGCGAACCGGGTGAGCCGGGTGCGGTACCACGCCGGCGGCCGCGGACTCACGGTGGCCAGGCTGCTGCACACGTTCGGACACGACGTGGTGGCGGCCGGTCTGGCGGGCGGCTCGTCGGGCGAGCTGATCAGGGCCGAGCTCGCCAGGGCGGGTGTGGCTACGCAGTTCACCCGGATCAGTGCCGAATCGCGGCGCGCGGTCCGAATCGCGGACGCT
>Ga0210390_10004837_pt1 | contig 11328 bp, 9 predicted proteins | sample IncBWH11OmetaG_FD_161050 | JGI IMG/M metagenome (GOLD analysis project Ga0210390, IMG submission 161050) | Forest soil microbial communities from Barre Woods Harvard Forest LTER site, Petersham, Massachusetts, United States - Inc-BW-H-11-O ... | reverse complement strand
CTCGCGTTCCGGCGCCGCTGCGTGCTTGCCGGCGAATCCTGGATTGTGCTGAAGGCCGAGCTGCTTAATCACGCTGACTGCGATGGTGTCGCTCTGGACGATTTTTATCTGGGTTTGCAGCTTGGTGTCTAAATCAATTCCAATAGGCATCACTACCTGGTCGAGGCCAAGATCTTCCGAACCCTCGAGATCAAGTAGCAGCCGCGAGGACGCATCGTAACGCTTGGGCAAAACCAGAGAGATCGCCGTAACCAATAACACGACCAGGCCTAGAGTTCCGAGGACCAGCCAGCGGCGCTTCTGCATTACGCGCCACAGCTGAACGATCGAAACCTGGCCATCGTGAGAGTTGACGGCACCATGGGTTAAGTCGGAGAAGGTGAACGGTTCGATCTCCGCTTTCTTTCCTATCGTGATCGCTTGATTGTCTGTCATAGCATCGCGGGCGTCTGCCAGGGATGTATTACGGCAATAGTTCCCTGATCAGGCAGTGGGCACAACGGTTTCAGGCAAAAGAGCTTTCGTCCAGAATTCGGTGTAGGTGACAATAGCGTCGTCCGTGCTCGGACAGGCACTGTCTCCGTCAGCCAATACCAGGTACAAGCCCTGATGCGCGGCTACGGAAGCGGCCAGACCGAGAGCCGCGACGCCGGGCTCGAGATCGCGAATCAACCCTTTGGCTGCGCAGCGAGACAGGTATTCCCGAACCGGCTGAAAAAGCGGTATCAGATGTTTTCGCAGTATTCGTTCGGCGCCGTTCTCTAGTTCAAACAGACTGAGGTAGAGCAGTCGTAGCATCTCCGGTTGATGCTGAACAGTTTCGACCAGCAGCGCCACGATTCCTGGAATGGCGGTTCGCGGGTTCTCGTCCCCTTCAAGGCGTGCCCGCAGTTCTTTGCTGATCCGTAGACGACGCAGGCGGGATTCCGTGGCGGCCCAGAACAGGTCCCGCTTTCGAGGGAAGTGCCGGAAAACGGTAACTTCACTGACTCCCGCCAGGCGCGCGATCTCATGGGTGCTGCTGGCCGCGAATCCCTGGCGTGAGAACAGTTGTACGGCCGCTTCCACGATGCGGCTAGCGGTGCCGCTTTTTTTTTGTTCTTGTGAAAAGGGCATGGTTTCAGTCTCGGTTCTGGGGGCGAACGGGGAGGTTAAAAGAGAGAAAATAATCTCAAGCAGTTCGGACCGGTTCCAAAGCGTCGGCGTCTAACTCCACCGCTACACTTTGCTGAATCAGGTCTACCGTGATTACCACGCGCAGCCCTTTGCCGCTTCGCAGCAGCGTGCCTTCCAGTCCCTGCAGGGCTCCCGCGCTGATCCGCACTTTTTGGCCGATGGCGAGACCGCGATAAGGTTCAAATCTCTGCAGGTGCAAGCCCGAGCGCAACGTCTCCATCTCAAAATCAGAGAGCCGCGCTGGTTCGCTCTTGGGACCGACGAACGACAGAACCCCTGGCACGTCCAGCACTCGAACTCGTTCGCTGCGCGGGATGTTGACAAACACATAGCCGGGAAACAACGGCAGCTCGACCTGGACCTTGCAGCCATTTTTCCAGCGGCGCATGCTCCGGAACAGCGGCAGGAAACATTCCACACAACGATGGCCCAGATGCTCGCGAACTCGTTTCTCATGTCGCGGGCTCGTGTAGATTGCGTACCAGTGGGGAGGGCGCGCGGCGGTTTGCGCTGGCGGAGGCAATAACAAGCTTGCAGTCGCTGCTGCAGTGCTGGCGTCGATCACTTGAGACAAGGCTTCGCCCCCGTCGCTTAGAAAGCGATTATTTGCTTTGAAAAACTTTGTTGGTACTCGCGGTTTTTGTTGGAAACCGCTGGCCTTGACCGCGAGTTCTGCTACGGCGGTGTAAGTAGGCGACTACACGCTGCTGGATGCATGGCGGATGCCATTTCGGTACATTTACTAACTCCCTTGTTCGTCGCTGTTTAACCGTACCGATTCGGGAATGTCGGGCACCCGCGGTCTCAAAACGAGAGAACGTGCAAGAATAAATCCAGCCGCGTCTCAACTCCTCCTGCGAAACGGAGCGCGAACCAATGCTTCGGGAATTCATGCCAGGTTTCCATGCGCGTTTACGGGACATGTAAGAAAGAAGGAAGCCGGCCGGCCACTCAGAGTTCCGGTTGAACCGGTTCTCCTTTAGAAGGAAGCGAGAGTCTGCGGATCCTCTGTCTCAAAGCGAGAGAAAAATTGGGTGCCAGCACCTGATCTGTCTCATTCACGACGAGAAGACGACGCCATCGCTCAGCTCAAGAAGTGGAGTTTTAGAAGGCGCTGCGATCTTTTTTGAGGTGCGACGCTCCGAGGAGCGCCGCGTGTAAATGCACGATACTAGGTATTTTATTCGGACGATCCGGCTGCGCAAGGTCCAATCTAAGGTGCTAGTTCCTCAGCTACTGGTGTCGCGTGGCGGCTTCAAGTTAGTCTCGGCGATTAAAGTGCTCTAATCCCGCGGGGCGTTGCGCGCAATGTTCTCCCGCTCGCGTGCCTGTAAGGGATGTGCATTGGCCATTTGCAAAATTGAAGCTTGAGCACCAGGAGGAAAGGGTGCGTAACCGTTATAAAGGGTTCAACGTCTATATCGCTTTTGTTCTGGCGTCGTCGTTTCCGCTGCTGGCGCAGTCGACTCGCGTCGATGGGCTGCACCAGGACAATTTTCAACTGCGGAGCGAGTCGGCCCAGCCGCTGCTGATGGCGAAGGTCGCTGAAGGTCCAGCGCTCGGGAGCGCGAGCCATGAATCGGACCTTCCAGACGCGCCCGGCGCCACCAAGCCGGACGCCTCAACCGCGGACCCATCGGCCTCTCCGGCGGTGAAGAGAGAGCAGTCGCACGGGGCGCCGCCCGCTGCCATGGGTGGCCCTCTATGGGTCGATCGCCGCGTCGCGGACCGGAATTACCTGTTGTTCACTGGAGGAATGTTCGGCGCAAGTGTTGTAAATGCGGAATTGACTCTGCACTGCTTGACCAAACACCCCTCCTGCAACGATGTCCCATCCTCCTTACAAAGCCGGGCGGCTATCTATGGCATCGGAATTCCTGCTGACTTTGGGGTTGCGTACCTGACCTACTGCTTGAAGAGGAAACACAATCACATGTGGTACGTTCCTGCTGCGGCGGTAAGCGGAGCCAACCTGTTTTTCGCCGTGCGCGCGTATCGCTGGGGTGGGGATCCCAGTTTACCCGTCGGTGCTGCGCACCGGAGCATTCGCTAAGATCAGGCCATCCGTTAGCTAACCTTCATCGCGGAAAACAACAGCGGGCATGCGAAAACAAGTCTCGCATGCCCGCTTCAGCCTTAGCGTCAGCCCAGGAAACCCGATGCATGATGCCGGCGTTGCCCCTCGTTATCGAATCGGTTCGCCCGTTTCCGGATCGAGAAGGAGACGGCTATTTTCTCTCCTGTGGTGAAAGTCGAACATTTGAATGATCGAGTTTGCGATTCCATCAAAAGATCCCTGGCCGATCCGCTGCCCGCCCAGCCAGTTATCCTCGATGAAGTGGATGATCGAACTTTGATCGGTTATGGTGTTATCCACGAAGTTTTCCCTTGACCACGGAGAGATGACTAACAGCGGCAACCTTGGGCCGTAACCGCAACGGCCGAGTGCGTGCGGGTTGCTTGCGTTGATGCCGGGGAGGGAGTTCGCCGCGGTTCCACAAGCCTGAGGTCCGGTAAGAGCATCGGCGGGCCCGGTGGAGGTGTTAAGGATTGGGCCCATCTGATGGTCATACCACCCATCGGAGTCGTCGTACATGATTACCACCGCAGTGCTGTCCCAGTCCTTTTGCTCTTGCAAGAAGTTGATGAGTTTGACGATGAAATGTTGTTCATCGATGGGGTCCGAGTAACCGGCATGGCCATCCTCATACGCGGGTGCCTTCAGAAAACTGACCGCGGGGAAATTGCCATGTCTGATCGCGTCGAAAAAGTCATCGATGTCGTACTGGTGGTTGGCCGGACCGTCGTGGCCAATTTCCGCGATCGAGGCTGGACGCGTGTGTTGCGGATTGGCGGTGGAGGCGTAGTAGCCAAAAAGTGAGTGGTGCGGAACGTAGTCGGCGGTTGTCCCCGCAAGACCGGTCGAGCTTCTGTTGCATCCCGTGGTGCCATTCTTATTTTTGATATTGAGGTTGAATCCGCCCATGAATCCTCCCCACGTCACCCCCGCGGCAGTCAGCAGATCGCCAATGTTTGTTCCACCCATTTGTGCTTGGTCGCGAGTTGGGTTGGAGCAGACATCCCCGATCGGGTCCGCGTCGCCGATCAAAGTGAGCGAGCCATCGGGACCGCCGTTCACCTCGTCGCTCGTCCCGTTCAAGGTCTTCGTTACGCCGTTGGTCTGGCCCGAAACCAAGTTGATCACGCCTGGGGTTGAGGGACCAAAGGTCGTGCCGTAGGAATTGTCGCTCATCGCGTAAGCCTGGGCGTAGTTCCACAGAGCGGTCGTGGTGTTGCCATCGAAATAACCCATTTCTTCGTTGCTGCCGCTGCCCGTATCGGTCGGAAACAGATCCATCAGGCCGGAGTCGAAAGCTTGCTGTTCCGCCGTGTAATCGTGGTCCTGATCGGTGGTCACGGCTTGCGAGCGATCGAGACGGAACGGGTTCGAGGCCGCGCTGCCGTTGGCTGGATTCAGGTTGGGATTAAACGTCAGCAATGCATTGGTGAGGCCGTTCACGTTGGGCGTTCCAGGTTTAGCGTGGAAATGCGGTTCTCCCTTGGGATTTAGTGCAACTGGATAGGTTCCGAAATAGTGGTCAAAGGAAATATTCTCGTTGAAAAGCACCACGATGTGCTGGATGGGCATATGCCCCTTCCCCGGTCGCGAAGCTGCAAATGCGGGCGTAACACTCGGTCCCAGGGCGATGGTCAATGCTGTCAGCAAGGCCAGCATTTTCCTGGGGGCGGCTGATGCTCTCATTCGTTTGAACATATTTCTCCTCCGTCCTCCGGCCAAGCGTTATCCCTCGTTCAAAACTTCATAGCCGAAGAATAGAAAGGCTAGACAGTCCGTATTTCGAAATTGTTACGCCACGGTTAAAGGTAGGTGAATTTGAAATGCAGGCTAGATTGCAGTAGCGGTTGCGTTCTCGCCGTGGACCCGTGTTTCTTGGGATCGTCCCCGGGATCGGATTGAAATCGTCAAACCCCTGGATTGTCCCTTTGTTCCGTTTTTGTAACAACAGCAACAGTTAAAGTTCAGACCATTCTTTATGTGTTACCAAGGGGGCTGGGAAATGGTCCATCGCGACTCAGGGCGAGGCCGTCCTGCCGGCACCCTAGGAAAGGTTCTGGCGGAATGCGCAAAAGGAGGCACGACGTGGGTATGCTCGCAGCTAACTACTCGAAGCCAGTATCTGTTTCACCGCGAGGAACCAGGATGGCTAAAGAAAGAGTATTGATCGTGGAAGGGGAAAAAGAAACTTGCGGAGTCCTGCGCAATTATCTGGAAGAAAAAGGATACGAAGTTTCCACCGCTGGGACCTGCGCAGCGACCGAGCAAATCTGGCGCACCCGGAGGCCCGATATTGCAGTCCTCGACTACAGTCTGTCGGACGGGAATGCGCTGGGGCTGATTCCACGTCTGAAGGCGATAGATGCGTCCATCCCCGTCATCATTCTCACCGGATACGGTTCGATTGATTTAGCGGTCGAAGCGGTCAAGTTGGGAGCAGAGCTCTTTTTACCCAAGCCCGCGGAGTTGTCCACACTGTACGTACTGATCCAGCGCAGTCTGGAGAATCAGCGAAACCATCGCCAGCAGTTGGCGCAAAAGTCCCGGATCAGTCGCGGAATCTCCGATCCCTTCCTGGGAAATAGCGAAAGTTTACGAAGGCTGGCTGAGTTGGCCTACAAGGCCGCAGCCAGTGATACCCCAGTCTTAATCCAAGGGGAAGCTGGTACCGGCAAAGGAACGATCGCGCGCTGGTTGCATCGCAACGGGCCCAGGGCTTCAGAACCTTTCGTCGAGGTGAACTGCGGCGATTTGTCGGGCGAGTTGCTGGAAAGTGAGCTGTTCGGAGATGGGAGCGACGCCCTCGATGGCGCGGTGGAGAGTAAGGCCGGCCTGCTCGAGATTGCGCACAAAGGGACGGTTTTCCTCGATGAGATCGAAAATCTGGAGCTCGAGATCCAGTCCCGAGTGCTGAAAGTCATCGATGAAAAACAGTTTCGCCGGCCGGGGGACGTTCGAGATCGAAGGGTGGACATTCGTTTGATTGCATCCAGCCAGCAGACCCCGGGGCTGTCGGTAGTTCGCAGACAATTCCGGCGCGATCTTTCCGATCGTATCAATTGGGTTTCTCTTTCCGTTCCACCACTGCGCGAGCGCGTCGAAGATATCGCAACGCTTAGCGCCCACATCCTCAGTGAACTGACTGCCCAGTTGGGTACCGGCGACTTGCAACTTGGCACCCTCGCTCTGCGAGCCTTGCAGGGGTATTCCTGGCCCGGCAATATTCGCGAGCTTAGAAATGTCCTGGAACGCGTTGCCCTGGTGACCGGAAAGGATTGGTTAGCGGATCGCGGCCTTCAGTTCGATGTGCAAATCGAGCAGTACTTGTCAGGTATCGGTCAATCCAGAACTTTGGAGGAAATGGAGCGTAATTACATCCAGCAGGTGCTGCGCAAAGAACGTGGGCGCGTGCAATCAGCCGCCAAGACGCTCGGCATTCCCCGCAGTTCTCTCTACCATAAACTGAAACAGTACAAGGCAGGACCAACCCGGGGTGGTGACGCAAATGATCGGGGGCTGCGACTCTAGAGGTCCGCGAGACTGCTGCCCCAAATCCGAAGCTGGTCCATCCGCCAACTTTGCGCGTAGTGCAGGCGCTGCCCGATCGAGGTCGCGAAGCTTGAGAAAACGTTATTCGAGCTGCCGCTGATCAACCGGACCGCGCCGACAATGAGCAGCCGAAACGCGCTTGTCAAATCATCTTAGGGTGTAACCTTGAACACGACTCCGCAGTTGCAAGTTGGATCGCCTCCGCTGGTAGTCGTGCCGTAGAGATTTCCCTCCTCGTCCATGACCAGATCTCCGTTGGGATATCCGCCGTCTGCGAGATTCGAAAAAATGTGCAGGGTGGTAAGCTTTCCGCTCGGGTCTAGCTTGTAAACCACTCCGCACCCTACGGGCATGCTGTAGGGGTTGCAGGTTCCGTAGTTTCCACCACCGATCCAGGTGGTTCCATAGAGATTGCCTTGCGCGTCCCGAACCAGGCCACCGTTGGGATAACCGCCATCGGTTCCACCCTGAAAGGTGTAAAGCACGGTTTCTTTGCCGCTCGGTTCTACTTTGAAAACGGTTCCACATTCGTCAGCCTGGCAGGCGCTGCCATCGGGGTTCAAGGTAGTCCCATAGAGATTTCCCTCCGCGTCCATGGTCAAATTTCCCGTCGGGGCCCAGCCGTTGGCTCCTCCCGTGAAGTTGTAGAGATCTGTTCCTGTGCCGGCTTTGGACACCTTGTACACCACACCGCCGCATGGGTAACTTCTGCCGCATCCCGTCCCCCCAGACGCCGTGCCATAGAAATTGCCACTTGGATCCCGGGTCAGTCCACCCGGAAATCCAAATCCTCCAATTCCGGTTTGACTGCATGCCGGACAGGTGAACCTATAAAGCACACTTTCCTTGCCCGCCGTATCGAGCTTGAACAGAACGCTGCTGCCCATGGCAGATGGTCCCATGGAAGCGGCCCCGTAGAGATTTCCCGTTGAGTCTCGAACGACTTCTCCCGGATATGACTCTCCACTTCCGCCGGGGAAGTTATACAGGACGCTATGCTGGCCGGTTGGAGCCACCTTGAATACTGTCCCATAGTTGAAAAGACCACCTGCGCCGGTCGTCCCGTAGAGGTTTCCCTCCGCATCCCCGGTCAGAAGCACCCCGGGAAACCTTCCGTGGCGGCCATCAAAGCTGTACAGTACAGTCTCTTTTCCGGTAGCCTCAATCTCGAAGACAGTTCCGCAAGTTGCTGAGTAGTACTGGGTCTTGCAAATATGAACCCCGCCTTGTTCAGTGGTCCCGTACAGGTTTCCTTTTCCATCGCTCAGCAAACCTGCAAGCGGTTCGATCCCATCGGGCGCACCTCTGAAGGTGTGCAGCACGGTGTAGGTCTGAGCTTGAGCTGATACCGCAGCAAAGAGCCCAAAAGCAGAAAACGCCAGCGCCAGGCTCCCGGCTCGCAAGAATATTTTCGAAATCGAAGCCGGATGTGCGTTTGACATAAACTACCTCCTGTTTCCAGGGAAACGAGTTTGCGCGGGTATTGGAGGGTCTCGGGTCTAAAATTGGTTGCTCGCGTGGTCGTCCCGGGGGCACTCGCATTCTCAGGGTCAATATGAAAACCTGCTGCATCCAATCCGTGGGGGGCAAAGCTAAATATGAAGATCGCAAATGACGTCACCGGATTGATAGGCAACACTCCGCTGGTCCGATTGAACAAAGTCACCGAGGGCTGCGCAGCGGAGATTGTGGCGAAACTGGAGAGCCAAAATCCCTGCGCCAGCGTAAAAGATCGCATCGGCGTCAGCATGATCACTGCGGCAGAGCAGGCGGGCAAGATTCACCCCGGCAAAACCGTGCTGATCGAGCCGACGAGCGGCAACACCGGAATCGGCCTGGCGTTCGTGGCTGCTGCCAGAGGCTACAAACTCATCCTCACGATGCCGGATACCATGAGTCTGGAGCGGCGTGTGCTCCTGCTTGCTTTTGGTGCCGAAATCGTCCTCACTCCCGGTCCAAACGGAATGAAGGGCGCGATCGCTAAAGCTGAGGAATTGCTCGCTAAAACTCCAAACGGTTTCATGCCGCAGCAGTTCGACAACCCGGCCAATCCCAAAATTCACTTCGAAACCACCGGACCCGAAATTTGGAATGACACCGACGGGCGCGCCGATATCCTGATCTCCGGCGTAGGCACGGGTGGCACCATCACCGGGGTTTGCCAATACATCAAGCCGAAGAAACCCTCCTTCAAAGCGGTCGCCGTCGAACCCGCGGACAGCCCGGTGCTCTCCGGCGGCAAGCCTTCGCCGCACAAGATCCAGGGTATCGGCGCGGGATTTATTCCCAGCATTCTGCGCCGCGACTACATCGACGAGGTCATTACCGTCACCAACGATGAAGCCGTCAACATGGCGCGCCGCCTTGCCAGGGAAGAGGGTCTGCTGGTGGGAATTTCGTCGGGAGCAGCCGTGGTTGCCGCTGTCAAAGTCGCAAGCAGAAAAGAAAACGCGGGCAAACTGATTGTGGTGGTCCTTCCGGATTTCGGCGAACGCTACCTCACCAGTATCCTGTTTGATACGCTCCGCAACGAGGCGCTACAAATTCCAACCTCGGCGATTGCAGCTTGAATTCATGGCTCATATGGCAGCCTTAATTCGTGAAGACGTGGCCACAATTTTGGAGCGCGATCCTGCGGCCCGATCGCGAGCGGAAGTTTACCTGTGCTATTCCGGGCTGCACGCGGTATGGTTCTACCGCATCAATCATTGGCTGTGGAACCAACGTTTCTTCCTGCTGGCGCGTTGGCTCTCGCAAGTGGCGCGCTTCCTGACGGGAATCGAAATTCATCCCGGAGCCCAGATCGGCCGGCGTCTGTTCATTGATCACGGCCTGGGTGTGGTCATCGGCGAAACCGCCATCGTCGGCGACGACGTGACTTTATATCAGGGCGTTACTCTCGGCGGCACCGGCAAGGAGCACGGAAAGCGCCATCCCACCATCGAAGACGAAGTGGTAATCGGCGGCGGCGCGAAAGTGCTCGGCAATATTACCGTCGGACGAAACTGCCGCATCGGTGCTGGTTCGGTCGTGCTGCGCAATGTGCCTGAGAATTCCACCGTGGTCGGCGTCCCCGGCCATATTATCTTCCGCAACGGCGAACGAGTCGTCATTACCGATCCCAAACAAATCAACGACCCGCTCTCCGAGGCGCTGGCCGCGGTCGCAACCGAAGTAAACAAGTTGCGCGAGCGCGTGCAACAACTCGAAGGCTCCCAGGTCGCAAGTGAACCGCTCTCTGCCTCCATGCAGAGAATCATGGAAGACATCGACTACCAGATTTAAATGGATGCCGGGGGGGCGCATTGAGAGCTCAAGTTCGGTGCGACTTGTGGCGTGTTCGATTTGAAATTAATATCTTGGATTCGTTCCGATTCGTTTGGAAGCTGCTAAATTCATTCCACGCTAGGTTCGCGCTATGTCCCAGTCTCCAAACCCAGCCGCGCCGCAGCAGGTGACGGCTCTGCTTATGTTGGCCACTGAGTCGCTCAGGGCCGGGCGACCAGCTGATGCGATCGCGCCCTTGCGCGACGCAGCGCTGCTGCAGCCGTCCAATGCCATCATCTTGCACGATCTCGGTCTCGCCTGCCTCGAGGTCGATCGCATACCGGAGGCCATCGCGGCATTGCAGCGGGCCGTCGCCATCGAGCCGCGTTATACCGATGCACATTTCCGCCTCGGCATCGCCTTGGAGAAGTTGGGCAACATTGGCGGGGCACTCGCTGCGTATGACCGAGCCACGAAGCTGCTCCCGTCTTTGACGGAGGCATGGTTCCGCGCCGGCGTGCTGGTCTACACACTGGGCCATGTCGGCGAGGCGATCGGCTGTTTCCGGCGTGCAGCGGCAACCGGAAGCAGGACCAGCTTCGGCCGCCTTGGCAAGGCGCGGGCGCTGGTGATCGAGGATCGCAATCAGGAAGCTGAAAAGGTTTTGCGAGAGATGCTGGTGGCCGATCCGCGGAACGCAATGGCGTACGATCTGCTGGGCACCGTGCTCTCTGAGCTCGGCCGCTTCGAGGAGGCCCGCGCGTGCTTCGAACGGACGGTCGCGATTGCGCCGCTGCTGGCGGGAAGCTACTACGATCTGGTCCGGTGCCGCCCGGTCACGAACGGTGACAACGGTCTGCTTCAGGGGATGCAAGCCGCCTTGGCCACGCCGGGACTGGAATTGGGACAACGCCAGCGGGTTCATCTCGCGATTGGCAAGGCGACGGAGGATCTTGGCGACTACGCTCTGGCCATGCACCATTTCGACGCGGCAGACGCTGTGAGGAGGGGCGCTGCGGCGTTCGACTCGGCCGCGTTCTCCGTCGAGATCGACCGGCTGATTGCTCGCTGCACACCCGAATTGATCGCGCGTGCGCCCGAACTCGGCAGCCCCGATGCGACGCCGGTGCTGATCATCGGCATGCCGCGATCCGGCACAACTCTCGTCGAGCAGATCGTCTCCATGCATCCCGAGGTCGGGGCCGGCGGCGAATTGAATTTCTGGAACCAGCGCTTGGCGGGCTGGCTCGGCTCCGGCG
>Ga0210390_10004836_pt1 | contig 11328 bp, 10 predicted proteins | sample IncBWH11OmetaG_FD_161050 | JGI IMG/M metagenome (GOLD analysis project Ga0210390, IMG submission 161050) | Forest soil microbial communities from Barre Woods Harvard Forest LTER site, Petersham, Massachusetts, United States - Inc-BW-H-11-O ... | reverse complement strand
GAGGGCGACACCTCGGCGCACGGCCCCCAACCGTGCTTGCTTGATCCACGGCCCGCTCTACCCAAATAACAAGGTTCGACAGGTGATCCGCGGCTGGGCGCCGCTAATGGGCCCGGCGGCGGTTCTCGCTCAACGGGAGGAGATAAATCTATGTCTCGACTGTCGCTGTTCAACTCGCCGCTGCTGCTTGGTTTTGACCATTTCGAGCGGGCGCTGGACCGGGTCAGCAAGATTTCGAGCGACGGGTACCCGCCCTACAACATCGAGCAACTCGGCGAGAACGCGCTGCGGATTACCTTGGCCGTCGCCGGCTTTACAATGGGGGATCTCAGCATCACCGTCGAGGACAACCAGCTCGTGGTGCGGGGCAAGCAGACCGACGATGCCCAGCGGGTTTACCTGCATCGCGGTATCGCCGCCCGGCAGTTCCAGCGCTCCTTTGTGCTGGCCGAAGGGATCGAGGTCAGCGGCGCGCAGCTCGACAGCGGGCTCCTGCACATCGAGCTCGTCCGGCCTGAGGTCGAAAGCCGGGTTCGCACAATCGCAATCACGAACGGGGCGGCCGCGGTCAGGAAAGGTGCGGAAGGCTCGCAGGATTGAGAAAAGAGGTAAGGCGATGAACGGAATGGAACACTTTCGACAGATGTCGGCGCGCGAGCTGGCGCTCCTCGGGGTGCAGGATCTCGCCTACATCAAGCGGGTGGTCGTCGACGGCACGTCGGGCTATGCGGTGCATGCCGCGGACGGGACCCAGATCGCGCTGCTCTCCGACCGCGACGTGGCGTTCGCGACGGTGCGCCAGCACGATCTGGAGCCGTTGAGCGTGCACTGAGGCGAAAGGGGCTAGGCGAGGGCTAGGCGGCGTCGCTCGCCGTCATGTCGGTGAGTAGTGCGTATAGCGCGTCGGGATTGTCGGTGCCGCGCAGCTTGTCGCAGATGCGACGGTCGCGCAGCAGCCGCGACACGCGCGCCAGCGCCTTCAGATGGTCAGCACCGGCATTTTCCGGCGCCAGCAACACAAAAATCAGGTCGACCGGCTGGTCGTCGATCGCCTCGAACGGGATCGGGCGCTCCAGCCGGGCGAATAGCCCGCACAGCTTGTCGAGGCCGGGAAGCTTGCCGTGCGGGATGCCGATCCCCCTCCCGATCCCGGTCGAGCCGAGGCGTTCGCGCTCGGTCAAAACGTCGAAGATCGTGCGCTCGTGAATCCCGGTGATCGCCGCGGCGCGCTTGGCCAGCTCCTGCAGCGCCTGGCGCTTGGACGCCGCGCGCAGCTGCGCGACGATGCTGCGCGGTGTGATCAAGTCGGCGATCTCCATGACGGGGCTAGGCATTCGGCGTCACCTCAGCCCCGCTGCAGGTCGGTGGCAAGCTCGTCGCGAGCCGGAACTCGCCGCCGCTGAGACGCCGCGAAAACGAGAATGTTCACTCATCGCCGAATGTCGAGGCCTTGCTGCGCTGACGTTCGCGGCGGTCGGGGTCGAGCTCGGGGTCGACCCAGCCGATGTTGCCGTCGGGGCGGCGGTAGACGAGGTTCAGCTCGCCGTGCGAGCGGTTGCGGAACAGCAGCACCGGCGCATCGGCGAGATCCATCCGCATTGCAGCCTCGCCGACGGTCAGCCGGGGCAACTCGGTGCTGATCTCGGCGATGACCGCCGGCGCCCCGGCCGGATCCTCCTCCGCGGCATCCTCGGCAACCGGCGCCAGCACGGCGTCGCGGGCGTTCTCGGCGGGTTCCGCCGGCTCGCGCAGCCTGGCGTGGTGATCGCGAAGACGGCGCTTGTAGCGGCGCAGCTGCTTGGCGATGCGCTCGGCCGCAGCGTCGAAGGCAGCGGCGGTATCGCCGACTGCGGCGCTGGCGTTGACGATGATCCCGCGACCGATATGCAACGAAACCTCGGCGCGGGTCAGATGGGCCTCTTTCGCCAAGACGACATGCGCTTCGATCGCGGTCTTGAAATACTTCGACAGGGCAGAGTTAAGGCTGGCCTCGACGTGTGCGCGCAGCGCGTCGTTGACATCGACCTGCTTGCCCGTGACCGTCAGTTGCATGGATGCTGGTGCCCTTCTTCCGGAGATAGGCTGCAGTCAAGGCATCCTGTAGGCGCAATTGGGAGCGCTTCGAAACGCGGGTCAAGCTGCCGATAAGCTAGGCGGGGCCGCGCAGCGCGTCAAGAATGGCGGGCCGTCCCGGTCGCGTGCTTGTCGTCCTACAGCGCCAGCGACTTCTCGCGGCGGCGTTGCACCGACGAGGGAATCCGCATCGCCTCGCGATACTTGGCAACGGTGCGGCGGGCGATGTCGACGCCCTCGCGCTGCAGCAGCTCGACAATGCGCTCGTCGGACAGCGTGGCGCCGGCCGGCTCCTTGTCGATCAGGGCGCGGATCTGGTGGCGCACCGCTTCGGCCGAATGCGCGTCGCCGCCGCTCGACGCCGGGATCGACGAGGTGAAAAAGTACTTCAGCTCGTAGAGGCCGCGCGGGGTCGCCATGTGCTTGTTGCTGGTCACCCGGCTCACCGTGCTCTCGTGCATGCCGATCGCCTCGGCGATGTCCCGCAAGATCAGCGGCCGCAAGGCCTGCACCCCGCGCCGAAAAAACGCGTCCTGCTGGCGGACGATCTCGGCGGCGACCTTGAGGATCGTGGTGGCGCGCTGGTGCAGCGACTTGACCAGCCAGTTGGCCGCCTGCAGCCGGTCGGTCAAATAGTCCTTTTCGGCCTTGCTGCGCGCCGCCTGGCTGATCCGCGCATGGTACTTGTTGTTGACGAGGACGCGCGGCAGGGTTTCGCTGTTAAGCTCGATGACCCAGCCGCCCTCGGGCTGCGCGCGCATCAGGATGTCGGGAACGACGGGCTGCGCCAGCGGAGGGTCGAACGCCAGCCCCGGTCGCGGATCGAGCGACTTGATCTCGGCGATCATCTCGGCCACGTCCTCGGCGTCAACGCGGCAAGCCCGCATCAGCGCCGGGATGTTTCGCGCCGCAAGCAGCGGCAAGTGATCGAGCAGCGCCTGCATCGCCGGGTCGAGCCGGTTGCGGTCGCGCAGCTGCAGCGCGAGACATTCGGGCAGGCCGCGGGCGAAGATGCCTGCCGGATCGAATTGCTGCAGCCGGGCGAGCACCGCCTCGACCCGCGCCATCTCGCAGCCGAGCAAGCTCGCAACGGCGTCGAGCGCCCCGCCGAGATAGCCGTTCTCGTCGAGCAGGTCGAGCAGGTGGAGCGCGATCAGCTGGTCGCCCTGGTCGGTGAGGTCGGTCCCGATTTGCTCCAGCACATGCTCTCGTAAGGTGCGCGGCCGCGCCGCGGCATGCTCGACCGCGGGGCGGTCGTCGCCGCCTAGCGCGCCGTTGCGGCTGCGCCAGGCCTGCGGCTCCTCGGCGAGATCGAGCGACCCGTCGCCCTCGCTTCCGGAGGAAGCATGCCAATGTTCGTTGGCGTCGGGTGTCAGATCGTTGACCAGCCCCTCCGGCAGAGCCGCCGTCGAGGGTTGCTCGGCGGTGCTGGAACCATCGCCGATGGGAGGCCCTTCCGCGCCGGTAAACTCGCGGCGCTCGAGGAGCGGGTTCTGCTGAATCTCGGTATCGACAAAATTGTTAAGCTCGAGGTTCGAGAGCTGCAGCATTTTGATTGCCTGCTGCAGTTGCGGCGTCATCACCAGCGCCTGCGACTGGCGCAACTCAAGCCGCTGCGAGAAACCCATCCTATTCACATCACGCTCCGCTTGGAGCGGCTTATAGGCTAAACCGGTCGCCAAGGAAAACCCGTCTTACGTCGGCATCCGCGACGATTTCTGCGGGTTGTCCTTCCATCAGCACCTGACCAGCGTGCAATATATAGCCACGATCGACGATTTCAAGCGTTTCGCGCACGTTATGGTCGGTGATCAGCACGCCGATGCCGCGATCTTTCAGATGCCCGATCAGGTCGCGGATGTCGCCGACGGCAATCGGGTCGATCCCGGCGAGCGGCTCGTCGAGAAGGATGAAATGCGGCTGCGTCGCCAACGCCCGCGCGATCTCGCAGCGGCGCCGCTCGCCTCCGGAGAGCGCCATCGCCGGCGCCCGGCGCAGATGAGTGATCGAGAACTCGGCGAGCAGCGAGTTGAGCGTCGCCTCGCGCGCCTCGGGGTTGGGCTCGACGACTTCGAGGATTGCACGAATGTTCTGCTCGACGCTGAGGCCGCGGAAAATCGAGGCCTCTTGCGGCAAATAGCCGATCCCGCGTCGGGCGCGGCGGTACATCGGCAGATCGGTGATGTCCCGGCCGTCGAGCGTCACGACGCCGGTGTCGGCCGCGATCAAGCCGGTGATGATGTAAAAGCACGTGGTCTTGCCGGCCCCGTTCGGTCCCAACAGCCCGACCACTTCGCCGCGCTGGACCGAGACGTTGACGCCGCGCAACACCGGCCGGCGCTTGAAGCTTTTGCCCAGTCCGATGCCGCGCAGGCCGAGCTCGGATGCCGGGTGCCGCGCCGCACCGGGCGGTGGCAGGCCGCGGTTCTCGGCGACGAGCTGCGGCCGCCGCCCGATCGCGCCGCGCGCGTCGGAGCCGAACCGGATGCCGACCGAGTTCACGATTTCGGCGCCCCGGCGCCGGCGGGTTTTGCGCGGGTTTTTTGCGCGCTGTTCGGCGCGGTGTCGCCCTGCCGGTAAAACAGCCCTTCGACCCGCGGCCGCGGCATGCCGGGCTTGGCTGCAACCGTCATCATGCGACTGACATTCGTGTTCAGGTCCACCACCGCATATTCGCCGCGCACGGTGTCCTGCCCGCGCGTGATCGAGACATTGCCGAGCAATGTCACGATCCCGGTGTCGGCATTATAGACCCCGTAGTCGCCACGGCCGATATCGGTGGTGGTGACAACCACCACGTGACCTTGCGCGTCAACGCGGCTGATCCGCGAATTGCCTTCGCCGGTGTCGGCTTGTCGGGCGGGGGCGCCCGACTTGGCTGGCGCGCCCTTCTGCCCGAGCTTCGCCGGCGCCGCCTTCGCCTCGGCCGGCGCTGGCGCCGGGCCCTTTGCCGCGGCATGCCCGCCGGCGGAGGGTTTCGCCGCGGCCGCTCCCGCGGTCCCGGCGGTTCTGTCCTTGATAAAGTGGGCGGTCAGCACGTCGGCGCGGATGCGCCGGTCGCCGCGGACCGCCAGCGCGTCGCCGCGGGCCACGGCGACCTGTTGCTGGTCGTACCATTCGAGGCTGTCGCGGGCGGTGACGACATCGGTCGGCGTCGTCAATTTCAGATGCTTGCCGGTGACGACGCCAATCTGCTGATCGACGTCGTAGACCGCCTGGTCGCCGACGACGGTCTGGTTCGGCCCCTTGATCATGACGTGGCCGTCGGCGTCCAGCCGGTACACCTCGTTTCCGCCCTGGGCCGACTTGTCCTTGCTGGGGCGGTAGTGGGCGGTCAAGGTGTCGGCGTGCACCTCGCTGGCGCCACGGGTCGCCACCGCGTTGCCGCGGGCGATGTAGACCTGCTTGTCCTGCTCCCACTCGATCCCGGCATCGGCGGTGATGTCGATTGGGCGGGCGTCGGAGGACGCACCGAACGGGCTTGGGCTCTGCGCCGCCACCGGTTGCGGCTGCCCCAGCGAGGCCGCCGCCAGCATCGCGAGCCCGATCGTCGGTGGCCAGCGCCAGCCGCCCGCATGCCCCGGCCGGCGGCCCCTCGGCGCGTTGCCTTCATTCGACATGATGCCCGGTCCCAGGGGCTGCGTGCGCGGTCTTGAGCGGCGCGCGGGTATGACCGACCAGGCGACGCGGCCTTGTCGCGGAACGGGGAGCGGCGGGCGCCGGCGGTGCGGCGACAGCCGTCGCCGGGGGCGGGTCGGCAGCAGCGGTCGCGGTCGCGGCCGCTTCGATCGCGGCGGCGGTTTTGATGATGCCGGCGGGCGGCTCGGCCGGCGCGCTCGCCGCCTTTGTCGGCTTGGTGCTCTTCAGGATCGCGTGCGACTGTCCGGTAAAGATGATGGTGTCGCCCTTGTCGAACACACGAAAGCCCTGCCCCCAAATGTCTCCCGACGGGCCGTGCCCTTCGACCGGGTCATTGCCCTCGGCGGTGTTGTTGGCGAGGTTCGCGTGCGCACGCCGGGTCACAAAACGCGTGCCGTTTTGATGCGTCAGCGTCACGTCTTCGAAGAGGTCGAGCAGCTGCGGCTGCGATTGGTAGATGCCAGTCGCGGCGGTCAGCACGACCTTCGCCCCGCTATGCGCGATCATCACCGCCTTCGGGTCCTCCAGCGACATCAGGTCGCTGCGGTTCGGCACCTGACGGCCGACCGCGGCGGTGATCACGTAGGGGCGGTTCAAGCGGTCGGTTCCGGCATAGCGGGGATTGATCATCTTCAGCTCGCGCGCCTCGCGCAGGTCGATCGCCGACATGGCCAGCCGCACGCTCTCGATCAGCGGTGCGATCCGCGGCCACATCGCCACCAGCAGCAGCAAGGTGGCCCCGATCGCCGGCAGCACGCGCTTTAAGAGCGCGACCGCGCGGCTGTAGCTGTCGGCGCCAAGACCCGAGCGGGGATCGGGGGCGACCCTCGTATCTCCGATCAACGGCCGGCGCTGCTCGAAATCAGGGCGCCGCTGCGTGGCTTTCATCGCGCGGGTGGGGCGGCGAGCCTAGGCAACGCCGGCGCGCAAACAGTCGTGCATGTGCAAAAAGCCGATGGGATGCCCTCCCTCGTCGATCACGAACAGCGAAGTGATGGCGCTGCGGTTCATCAGACCCAGCGCTTCCGCGCCAAGGGCCGCCGGGCCGATCGTCTTTGGCGACACATGCATAACGTCCTCAACCGCCCGGCCGAGCAGCGAATCGCCCATATGGCGGCGCAGATCGCCGTCGGTCACGACGCCCACCAGCCGGCTCTCGCCGTCGCAAGCCCCGACGCAGCCAAAGCTCTTGGCGGTCATGACCAAGATCGCCTCGGACATCGGCGCGCGGCGGGCGACCAGCGGAACCGCGTCGCCGACATGCATAATTTCGTCAACCCGCAACAGCCGCCGCCCGAGCTTGCCGCCGGGATGGTATAGGCGAAAATCCGCGGTGGAAAAGCCGCGGCGCTCGAGTAGCGCAATGGCAAGCGCGTCGCCAAGCGCCATCATGACCGTGGTCGAGGTCGTCGGCGCGAGCCCCATCGGGCAGGCCTCGGGGCTGGCCGGGAACAACAGCACGACATCGGCGGCTCCGGCGAGCGTCGATTGGGCGCCCGAGGTCACCGCGATCAGCGGAATGCCGAACCGTCGCGAATGGGCGATGATGTCGGCGAACTCGGTCGTCTCGCCGGAGTTCGACAGCGCCAGGACGGCATCCTCGCTGCCGATCATGCCGAGATCGCCATGGCTCGCCTCGCCAGCGTGGACAAACTGCGCGGGTGTGCCGATCGAGGCCAGGGTCGCGGCGATCTTGTGTGCCACATGGCCGCTTTTTCCGACCCCGGTGACGATGATCCTGCCGCGCGCCGACGCGCACAAATCGACCGCGGCGGCAAAGGCGGCGTCGAGCGCCTCGGCCAGCGCCTCTAGCCCGGCGATTTCGGCGCGGATCACCCGGCGGGCGACCGCAACATCGGTTGCCGCGGCGCGCCTCGGCGGTTCGGCCGCGAGCGCCCTGGCCGGAGCCCGTGTCGCGAACGCGTCGCCTACAGCCACCGGCCGCCCCGGCCGGCTCGAATGAAAAACAGCGTGGCGGAACCCTCCCCCCAGCGGCGATCAGTGCGCGAAAATGTCCTGCTCGGCCCAGCCCCCGAGATCGAGCAAAACGCGGTGCGGCAGAAACTCGAAAGCCGCGCGCGCCAGCGGCTCGCGACCCTCGCGCGCCAGCATCGCGTCGAGGCGCCCGCGCAACGCGTGCAGGTGCAGAACGTCCGCCGCGGCATAGCGAAGCTGGTCCTCGCTCAATGTCGAGGCGCCCCAATCCGAGCTTTGCTGCTGCTTCGACAGGTCGACATTGATCAGATCCTTGCACAAATCCCGCAGGCCGTGGCGGTCGGTAAAGGTCCGCGCCAGCCGCGAGGCGATCTTTGTGCAGTAGACGGGTACCGCCATGACCGCGAGATACTGGTAGATCATGGCCAAGTCAAAGCGGGCGAAATGAAACAGCTTGGTCACGTACGGGTCGGCGAGCAGGCCTTGCAGCCTCGGGGCGTCATAGACGCCGGGCGCGAACTGAACGAGATGCGCGTCTCCGTCGCCCGCCGACAGCTGGACGACGCACAACCGGTCGCGGTGCGGGTTCAACCCCATCGCTTCGGTATCGACCGCGACAACCGACCCGAAATCGGCACCCTCGGGCAAATCGCCGTGATGAAGCCAGTATGTCATTCGGGGCCGGCTGTGGTTACAGGCCGTCGATTAATGGTGCCCAGGAGAAGACTCGAACTTCCACGAGCTATTGCCCACTAGAACCTGAATCTAGCGCGTCTACCAATTCCGCCACCTGGGCCCGTCAGAGCCAGCGGAAATAAGCCCCAACCTCGGCGATGTCAACGAGGTTAAGCCGGGAGAGCGCCGGCTGATCTTCGATGCCGCGAAAAAAGTCTACGCCAGCCGGGGCGGGTCGGTGGTGGCCGTGGCCGCCGGTGAGTTTATCGTCTATACATCGCGTTTCGCAGCCCGGCCGACCGTTCCGAATCGAGCCCGAAGCATGAATTCTCGTCAATGCCTCGCAACGAAGCTTTTGGTGCGGATGGTGCTGCTCCTCGCCGCGATCGGGCCGGGTGTCGCGGTCGCGCAACCGGCGCCGCCCGCGGTTCTCGTCGCGTCCGCGGAAATGCGCGACGTTTCGGGCACCGCCGAATTTGTCGGTCGGGTAAAGGCCGAGGACAAGGTCGACCTGCGCGCCCGCGTCGCCGGTTTTCTCGGGCCCTGGCTGTTCAAGGAGGGCGAGCAGGTCAAGACAGGCCAAACCGTGTTCACGCTCGACGCGGCCCCGTTCGAGGCGACGCTCGCCCAGCGCAAGGCAGAGGTAGAAGCCGCCAGCGCCACCCTCACTTACGCCGATCTGCAGGCGCGGCGCGGGCGCGAGCTGATCAAGACCAAAACGGTCCCGCAGTCGGAGCTCGACCAGCGCGAATCGGCTTTGCTCAAGGCCCAGGCCAGCCTCGATCAGGCAAAGGCGGCGCAGCAGGCGGCCCAGGTCGATCTTTCCTATACCCAGATCAAAAGCCCGATCGACGGCCGCATCGGCCAGGCCCGCTATTCGCCGGGCAATCTTGTCGACCCCAACAGCGAGGTCTTGGCGACGGTAGTCAAGGAGGACCCGATCCAGGTCGTCTTCAACGTCAGCCAGCGCCAGCTCTTGGAAACGCGCCGGGATGTGCCGGCCGACCAGCTCGCGCAAATCACGGCCCGTCTAAGACTCGCCGACGGCTCGACCTACGGCGAGCCCGGCAAGCTCGATTTCGTCGGCGTCCAGGCCGATCCCAATACCGATTCGATCCCGTTGCGGGCGGTATTTCCAAATCCGAAAAGGATGCTGTCCGACGGGATGAGCGTGCGGGTCGTGCTCGAGATCGGCCGGCCGGCGCAGGCGCTGGTGATCCCGCAATCCGCGATCGCGCAGGACCAGTCCGGCACCTACGTCTTTGTCGTCGATGCCGAGAACAAGGCGATCATGCGGCCGGTCAAGGTCGAGATGCAGCGCGACGGCACCGTTGTCGTCAAGGACGGGCTCGCCGCCGGCGACCGGGTGATCGTGCAGGGCCAGGCGCGCGTTCGCCCCGGCCTGACCGTGGCGCCGAGCGCCGCGCCGCCGCCCGCCTAAAGCCGCGTACAACCGGGGAATCGCCGATGATTTCGGCTGTCTTTGTCGACCGCCCGCGGCTCGCCATTGTCATTTCGATCCTGATCACGCTCGCCGGGCTGATCGCGCTCGCGGCAATCCCGGTCGCGCAGTTTCCCGACATCGTCCCGCCCGAGGTGTCGGTCACGACCAGCTACCCCGGCGCCAACGCCGAGGTTGTCGAGCAGACCGTAGCGCAAGTCATCGAGCGCGAGGTCAACGGCGTTTCCGACATGCTCTACATGCGCTCGACCTCGGGCAATGACGGCTCCTACAACCTGACCGTGTCGTTCGCGGTCGGCACCGACCCCGAAACCAATACCGTCAACGTCCAGAACCGGGTGCAGCGGGCGATGTCGCGATTGCCGCAGGAGGTGCAGGCGAACGGTGTGTGGGTCGAAAAGCAATCCTCGGCGATCCTGCAGGTCGTCGTCTTGCGCTCGCCCAAGGGCACCCGCGACGCGCTCTTCCTGTCCAACTACATGCTGATCAACATCCGCGACGCGATCCTGCGCATCCCCGGCGTCGGCCAGGCCAACATGTTCGGCCAGCAGGATTACGCGATGCGCATCTGGCTCGACATGAACCGGCTGACGGCGCTCGGGCTGACGCCGCAGGACGTCATCAAGGCGGTGCGCGCGCAGAATGTGCAAGCCGCGGTCGGGCGCATCGGCGCCGCCCCGGTGGTCGAGGCGCAGCAGCGAACGATCCCGCTGACCACCCAGGGCCGGCTCGAAACCCCGGAGCAGTTCGGCGCGATCATTGTGCGCGCGCAGCCGAACGGCGGGTTGATCCGGGTGCGCGACGTCGCCCGGGTCGATCTCGGCGCGCAGTCGTCGGACGTGTTTTCCACGTTTAACGGTCAACGAGCCTCGGCGATGGGGGTTTACCTGGCGCCGGGGGCGAACGCGGTGGCGACCGCCGCCGCGGTGCGCCGCGCCATGGAGGAGATGGCCCAGCGCTTACCCGACGACGTGACCTGGGAAATCCCCTACGACACCACGGTTTTTGTCGTCAGCACGATCCACAAGGTGGTGACCACCTTGCTCGAGGCGTTTGTGCTGGTTGCGATCGTCGTGTTTGTCTTTCTCGGCCGCGTCCGCGCGACCTTGGTGCCGATTGTGGCGGTGCCGGTGGCGCTGATCGGCACCTTCGCGGTCATGCTGGCGATCGGCTTTTCCGCCAACACGATTTCGCTGTTGGCGCTGGTATTGGCGATCGGGATTGTCGTCGACGACGCGATCGTGGTTGTCGAGGCGGTCGAGCACATGCTGGCCGAGCATCCCGAGATGTCGCCGGCCGAGGCGACCAAGGCCGCGATGAGCCAGATCACCGGGCCGATCATCGCGATCACGTTGGTGTTGTTGTCGGTGTTCGTGCCGGTCGCGTTCATCCCGGGGATCGTCGGCAAGCTGTACCAGCAATTCGCGGTCGCCGTGTCGGTGTCGATGCTGATCTCGGCGCTGAACGCGCTGACCCTGTCGCCGGCGCTGTGCTCGCTGCTGTTGCGCCACCGGGCACCGCCCGGCGGGCTCGTCCGCGCGATG
>Ga0210390_10004835_pt1 | contig 11328 bp, 9 predicted proteins | sample IncBWH11OmetaG_FD_161050 | JGI IMG/M metagenome (GOLD analysis project Ga0210390, IMG submission 161050) | Forest soil microbial communities from Barre Woods Harvard Forest LTER site, Petersham, Massachusetts, United States - Inc-BW-H-11-O ... | reverse complement strand
TGGCCGCCATCGCACACCAAACGGATGGTGCAGTTGTACCGGCAGCGGTTCGAGCACTACGGGCACGGCAGCGCCGATCAAGCGATCGTGGGTCTCGGCGGGCAGGTTTTCATGCGACCCAACAGTCAAGACGCGGTCGCGGAGTTTCGGCCCTACTTCGACAACGCTCCGGTGTACGGGCATGGCCCGAGTTTGGAGGAGTTCTCCGCCCAAACACCGTTGACGGTGGGGTCGCCACAGCAGGTGATTGATCGAACACTGGGTTTCCGTCAATACGCCGGCGACTATCAGCGGCAGTTGTTCTTGATTGATCACGCCGGTCTGCCGTTGACGACGGTGTTGGAGCAGCTCGACCTGCTGGGTGAGGAGGTTATCCCGGTGCTGCGCAAGGAGTTTGCGGTCGGTAGACCGGAGCACGTGCCCGACGCTCCGACCCACGAGACATTGGTGAAGGCGGCGGCAAGCAGCGGCGCTGACACCGACACCGCAAGCGTGGCTGACACCTCGGAGGAGCAACAGCCATGACGAAGTTAGCGATCGTAAGTGGCGGGTTGCGAGAGCCATCGTCGACGCGGCTGCTGGCCGACCGGATCACTGCAGCGGTCGAGGCAGCGTTGGCCGGCAGGAAACTGACGGCGACGGCTACGGTGATCGAACTGCGGCGCCTGGGGCGAGCAATCATGGACGCCATGCTGACCGGGTTTGCTACGTCGGACTTGGAGTCGGTCTTCGAGACCGTCGCCGACGCCGACGGGGTAATCGCTGTGACTCCGGCGTTCAACGCCTCGTTCAGCGGACTGTTCAAGTCGTTCTTCGACGTGCTGCCCGAAGAGACGCTGTCGGAGATGCCGGTGCTGATTGCGGCGACCGGCGGGACCGAGCGACACTCGCTGGTGCTGGAACACGCGTTGCGTCCGATGTTCTCGTACCTGCATGCCATCGTGTCACCCACTGGCGTGTACGCGGCCACCGACGACTTCGGCGCTCAACAGAGTTTCGTCGAACTCTCCGAAAGGATCGGCAAAGCAGCCGAAGACTTCGCCCGCCTGCTGCAGTCTTGCGGTCCTCGCATCCGCCGCGATGTATTCACCGAGGAGCTGACCGACATGGAACGCCTCCTAGCGGGCTGGCAGCCACGAGGAGCTGGCGACACCGTCGAAGACTGACGCCACTCGAGGCCGCAGGGTTGGCGAAGCCATCACCGATGGCGCGCTTCCTACCCCAACACCAAGGTGAATTCTGCGCAATAGAGCGTGCGGAAGCGGCGGTGGATGTCGTCGAAGCGGTGACTGAACTTCTACAGCTCCAGCGGAGCGAAGCAGAGCGGGTCGGCGTGGTAACCGACCCGCCATAACAACAGTCCGTCCTCGGACTCGCCGATCACGCCTGGAAGCTGGCGACCTGTCGGGCGGCCCGTACGACCAGCGTGAAGTCCGCGGTATCGATGGCTACACCGACGACCTCGATCGGCGCCCGCCTTCGGAGGGCTTGCGCGTCGAGTCTGGCCGGTGACGGCGAGGGCTTGACTTAAAGCGCTTGAAGTTCGGCAGAGTGGTGCCATGAGTATGAACATGACCGAGCAAGTCGTCGGCTACCTCACGATTCAGCAGGTGTCGCGACGGACTGGCCTGTCGGAATCGGCGCTGCGCTATTACGAGGGCATCGGGCTGATCGATAAGGTTCCGCGCGACGAACGCAGCGGCCACCGCCGCTATCCCCCAGATCTGGTCGCGGCCATCGAGGCGATGAGCTGCCTGCGCGGTACGGGGATGTCTGTGGCCGACATGCGCGCGTATCTCGCGAACATGCAGTTGGGGCTAGCGGGCGCCGCAGACCAGCGGCAGCTGTTCGCCCGGCATGCCGAGCGGCTACGCGCCGAGATCGCGCGACTGCAGCTGCGCGAGCGTTATGTCGCCGTCAAGGCTGAACTGTGGGCCGCCCGGGAGCGTGCCGACTCGGCTGGCGAACAACGCCTCATCCCGATCGCGGTGAATATTTCCGCGCGACTGCTGGCAGACGAAGCTGGGCTGAGCCATGCCTGACAGTTCCGCCCCGGTGTTGGTCACCGGCGGCTCCGGATTCCTTGCCGTTCACATCATCTTCCGGCTGCTAGGCGATGGTCGCCGGGTCCGGGCCACGATCCGGTCTCTGGACCGCGGGCCCGAGGTCCGCGCCACCCTGGAACAAGCGGGCGCCGACGTGAGCGAACTCGCTTTCGTGGCAGCCGATCTGACTGCCGACGACGGGTGGTCGGAGGTGGTTGCCGACTGTGAATACGTGCTGCACGTGGCGTCGCCTTTCCCGCCGCAACAGCCCAAGGACGACGCCGATCTGATTGTGCCTGCTCGTGACGGCACATTGCGGGTGCTGCATGCGGCCGCTGATGCCGCGGTTCGGCGGGTGGTGGTGACGTCGTCGTTCGCCGCGATCGGGTATAGCCCTAAGCCGTCACGGGCGCCCTACGATGAGTCGGACTGGACCGACCTATCGCAGACAAACAGCCCGTACGTCAGGTCGAAGACCCTGGCCGAGCGTGCGGCCTGGCAATTCGCGGACCAACATCCCAACCAGCCCGAACTCACGGTGATCAACCCGGTCGGGATCTTCGGGCCGGTGCTCGGCCACAACGACAGTAGTTCAGTCGGCATCATCGCGATGCTGCTCGACGGCAAGCCACCCCTGTCACCGCGGTCCTCGTTCTCAGTTGTCGACGTGCGAGACGTTGCCGACTTGCACGTGGCGGCGATGACGAGTCCCAAGGCCGCCGGGCAGCGGTTTTTGGTCGCCTCCGGCGAACCGGTGACACTGCCGGAGATCGCAGCGATCCTGCGTTCCCGGTTGGGCGACCGGGGCACGCGTATTCCCACTCGGGTGGCTCCTGATTGGCTCGTGCGTGCGGCCGCACGCTTTGTGCCCCAGCTGGAGACATTCGCAGGGCTGCTGGGTCCGCCAAAGGCGGTTTCAGCCGCGAAGGCGACCAACGTGCTTGGTTGGCAGCCTCGTTCGGCAGCCGACACGATGACCGATACAGCCGAAAGTCTGCTGGGGCGGTGCTTGGTGGACCCCTGACCTCAGCATTCGCTTGCGAGCAAGCGCTTTACGTGTCATGAAAATCTCGCACCGTTTGGCGTGACCGGGTAAGTCAACCGCGGTGGCGATGGCGGGGCTCATAGTCCCCCGCAGCAACAGACGTCCGCCAAGACGACGTCAGGTGAAAAGGGCGGGTCAGCTGCACCCGCGATCAAACAGCCGACAAGGTGATGAAGTCATGTACAAACCCGCCAACGCCCGCCTCAACAATGCCGAAGTCACCGCCGAGCTCAACGCGTCGGTCGATCACGCGCAGCTCTACGCCGAGTATCGACGGCTGGCTGCCGAGCAGGCGGCCTTGCGGCGACTGGCCACCCTGGTCGGACGCGGAGTCGAACCGCCGAAGGTATTCGACGCCGTGGCCAGCGAAATGCGCCGATGCGTGCGTGGGGAGATCGCCTGTCTGTGGCGTTATGAGACAGCGGGCGAGATCACGCTCATCGCCGCAAGTTACCACTCTGGGTCGCTGGTGAAGTGGCCGGTGGGCACCCGGACACCGTTTGCCGGGGACACCCTTGCAGCGGTGTTGCAGCGCACCGGTCGGCCCGCGCGCATGGATTCCTACGACAACGCCGCCGGGGCCCTGGCTGCCCGCATTCGCGCGGCGGGCATTCGGGAGGCCGTGGGCGTCCCGATCATCGTCGATGGACGCATCTGGGGCTTGGCCACAGTCGGATCCACACAATCCCGGGTGCTGCCGGCCGACACCGAGGCGCACATCGGCAGCTTCGCTCAACTTGTCGCCACCGCGGTGGTGGCCGGGTATCGCGACGAGCAGAAAAGGCAGATCCTGGGTGGGGCGTCGCGCCGCCCGCTCGTGATCGACTCGCTGCTTCAGGGCCAGGTTCTCGACGACTGGAGCCTGTGGGAAGTCGCTAACTGTCTTCGGCTGCCACGCAATGGCCCGTTTGTGGTACTCGCCGCCGACGTCAGCCACAAGGTCACCGAGGCGCTAACCGACATTGAACCCAAGCTGCGCAGCATCGACGTGTATTCAGCGTGGCGGCTGCTGCCCGATGTGCAGGTTGGGATTCTGCACGTCGCGTCCGACGAGCGGTTCGATAAGATTGTGGCCCTCGTGTCCCGGGTGGCGGCCGAGCGCGTCGGCGTCAGCGCACGCTTCGGCGATCTTCGCGACACGCCAGAAGCTCTGCATTTCGCCAAGGTGATGATGCGAAGCAACACCGAGGGTTCTTCTGCGGTTGCGGTATTTGATGGCTCCATCCTGGCGACCGCCGCGATCAGCGCCCCGGACCTGATGCTCAAATCGGCCGGCAGTGCACTGGACCTGCTTAGCAACCTACCCGCGCAGGAGCGGGAGATGCTGTACGAAACGTTTCGGGTGTGGGAGGAAAGCGATGCGTCGGTGGGCGCCGTGGCGGCGCAACTGTTTTGCCATCCCAACACCGTGCGTCATCGCCTGCGCAGGATCGAGAAGCTGACCGGTCGATCGTTGTCTCGCCCCCGCAATATCGCAGAACTATGCCTGGCGTTCGAGGTACGCCGCCGGCTCATGTAGCGCCGTCGGCGCCGCACTCCTTCACCACCCAAACTGCGGAACGCCATCAGGGGCCAGATCCCGCTGTAGCGTTCCGCTGCCGATCACGGTGAGCAGTTTGCCATGCAGTGCACCTTGATCCCAGATTCTCCTATGTCAGCAATGAGTTCGTTGGTTCTTCTGGCGGGTTCGCGGAGGGCATGGTAGATCTCGCGGGCGATATAGCGTTTGACGCAGCGCATGATTTCGTTTTTGGTTTTGCCTTCGGCGAGGCGGCGGGCGATGTAGTCACGGGTGGGCTCGTGGCGGCGCATGCGCACGACCAGGATGACGTGCAAGGCGCGGTTGGCGTCGCGGTTGCCGCCTCGGTTGAGGCGGTGGCGGATCGTTTTGCCGCTGGAGGCTTCCAGTGGGCAGACCCCGCAGAGTTTGACGAAGGCGGCGTCGCTGCAGATCCGGTCGGGGTTGTCGCCGATCGCGGTCAGCAGCGTGCCGGCGGTGTCGGGGCCGACACCATAGACAGCGCGCAGTTCAGGTGCGGCGACAGCGGTGATGGCGTCGATGTGGCGTTCCAGCCCGGCGGCATCGGCGTCAAGCTGGCGGCAGCGCGCGGCCAGTGACTTGATAGCTACGGTCACTGCATCAGTTGGGCTGGTTAAGGTTTCGGGTTCGGGCAGCTGTTCACAGGCAGGGAAGAGGCGGTCTTTGTAGAGGCCGGCCAGCTGTTCGCGCAGTGCCGCTGGAGCGGTCACCACAAGGTCTTGCAGGGCGGTGTACCCCTTGGCCCGGGCGCGCACCGCGCTGGTGCGGGCTACCCGCGGCACCCGCAGCATCTCGGCGGCACCGTCGGCGCTCTTGGGCTCGCCGAGGGCTTCGCCAGCCAACACAATCGCGGCGGCTCCGGCCGCGTCCTTGCGGGACGTGAAAACCGAATCGTCTGCTGCCTCCGTGCCGCTGCCGGCGGAGCTTGTTGCGATCTTGCGGCGGCATCGCCTTGCTCAATTTGGCGGTACACAGGTCGCACGGGCCAACACGCTCGGTCTGGTGTTCACGACGAAGAACGGGACGCCTCTCGAGCCCAGGAACGTCAACCGAGCGTTCGAGACGCTGTGCCGACGAGCTGGCGTACGAAGCATCCGACTGCACGACCTTCGGCACTCGTGTGCGACGTTATTGTTCGCGATGGGCGTCGAGGCAGCAACGGTGCAGCGCATACTGCGTCATAGCTCGATATCTGTTACTACAGGGACGTATGTGGACGTGATCGAACAGGTCCAGCGTTCGGCCGTCGCGGGCATGGATTCGCTGCTCAATCCGGCACGGTGATGGCGAGCACCGATGCCTACTGTCGTCAAAGTCGCAACAGCGCCAGCCCCAGATGCCGGAAATAGCCTCTGACCTGCGCGCGCCCGAAGAGATTCGAACTCCCAACCTTCTGGTGTATTCGCACTGTCCCGCAGCGTCCGCCAGCGTCCGATAACGTATTGCGGCCCAACGGGATACGTATTCCAGCGTCCGCCTAGAACCGTCACTATTCGGCCTGATTCACGGGCGTTTGTGACAGGAAAGTGGCGACTTTCAAAAGACTTCCCGCAAAGTGCGGGAGGCCGCGGCGACGGCAAATGGGGAACCGGATCTATCTAGTCCACGTCTGAATAGTTACTCGGGCCGCCCCACCACAACTCGGGGCGGCCCGTGACGCCTACAAGCGGACTGGCACTTGAACAGCTGTCACGCTGGCTGCGTGCGGCGGCGAGTTCGAGGTTGAGCCTCCGGTTGTCGGCGCGGAGGTGGTCGAGTGCGAGTTTGAACTTGAGCCTGCGGTTGTCGGCGCGGAGCTGGTCGAGTTCGGCGATGAGTAAGTCCAGCAACTCGTATGCGGTCATGGCGGCCAGACTTCGTCGGTGCTGCTAAACATTCCCCATTCTTCTCCCCTTAAACCGTTTGAATGACCCCTTGGAGTCGGGGCCAATGGCTACCGTTCGATGGTCCCGCGAAGCAGTGCAACTGACGCGAGTAGTCCACTACCCGTCTTGTTTCGACGTTCACCTGAGAAGGGCACTGAGTCGGTAAAGACGAACGCAGCGAGCGCCGCGGTGGTCGACCTCACCGAGTAGCCGAGGCCCTCGCCAGGTCGAGCGATGGGGAACCGGATCTATCTAGTCCACGTCTGAACGGTTATCGGGCCGCCACACCCTCTCCCTGTGGCGGGCCGATCGATCTAGGCCGGATGAGCTGGGCCAGGGTGCGATCATCGTTCGCTATGGCACTCACAATCGCAGAACTACGTGCAATGAGTGAGGACGACCTGATTCGAGGTGCCCATCTCACCTGTGCGAACCGTCTCGCGATGTCCCATCGTGACGCAGGGTGTGTAACGCGAGTTGTGACAAAGTCGTGACAACTTAGGCATCTGGATTTATCGCCGACGACGTCTGGGTTATGAGCTAGCCGTTGACGGTTTCGCGGCGGCGCACTGAGTCTCAAACCCGCAGGTCACGGTCTATCGCCCAGCTACTTCATCGCGCCACGTTCAGCACGATCTCGCCTGTTTCGCCCCGTTTGGTTCACAAATACGTTCACCTACCGTGCGGAGCTGGTTGTCCCGCAACGCTCAACTGCCGCCCAAACAATCTCGCTGCAGACTGCCATTCGCTGTAACCCGGTCGGCTACTAGAAAGCACCTGGGCCGAATGGATCCGACGAAGCGCACGGCCCATCCGGTGCTGGCTCAATCCGATCCGACGCCTTCCAGGAGAAGAGCATATGAACAACGAGCGGCCCGACCCGACAAACATCAACGCTGGGATTACGCTGCGATGACTACGGCACAGCCTTCTCCCGGGATCGGTTTCGTCGCTTTCGTGCGCAAGGCAGGATTACTCGTGAAATTGCGCGATGCCGCGCCGACGACGCGGGTCATGGTCGTGGCGATCATGGTGTCGATGGTCGTCTTCCTCGATGGCACCGTGGTGAATCTGGCCCTCCCGGCCACGGAGCGGGACCTTGGCGGGGGCATGTGCTCACAGCAATGGGTCGTTGACGGCTACCTGCTGGCTGCGGCGGCCATGGTTCTACCGGGCGGCGCCATCGCCGACCTGGTCGGGCGAATACCGGTGATGCGCCTCGGGCTGGCAGCCTTTGGGGCGGGCTCGGTGCTGGCGGCCACCGCGGCCACCCCCGCGATGCTGATCGCCGGGCGCCTCGTCCAAGGGTTGGGCGGCGCGTTTCTGGTGCCCTGCTCGCTCGCTCTGATCAACTCGTCGTTCGACCGCGCCAACCGGCCCGCCGCGATCGGGTTCTGGACGGCCTGGACCGGAACCGCCTTTGCCCTCGGGCCGCTGCTGGGCGGACTGACCGTGGACTTCCTGAGCTGGCGCTGGATCTATGTGTTGTCGGCGATCCCGATAGCCATCGGGTTTGCCTTGACGTTTTGGCTGCGCCCGATGCCGGGGCCCTCCGAACGCGCTCCCCTCGACATCGCCGGCGCGGCGCTGGCGGCGGTCGGACTGGCCGCCACGGTGTATGCACTGATCGAACAGGGTCGTCCCACCCGGGGGTGGGACGACCCCCGGGTCAGGGTTGCGTTGGTGGTGGGGGTCGCCGCATTGCTGGCGTTCGTGGCGTGGCAGCGCCGCGCCCCACACCCGATGATGCCGCCGGGCCTATTTACGGTCCCTAACTTCGCCGGAGCCAACCTGGTCACCGCGTTCGTCTACGGCGGCATCGCGATGGGCTCGTTGGCCATCGCGCTGTACCTACAAGAGATCGCAGGGTACTCGGCCACCGTTTCAGGTTTGATCACATTGCCCAGCCCCGTCCTGTCGTTTCTGTTCGCCAGCCGCGTCGGCGGCCTGGCCGCACGGATCGGACCGCGGGTTTTCCTGATGACGGGCCCGGCGCTGGCCGGCTTGGGGCTGCTGCTCATCCGCCCCACCACACACGGATTCCACGTCGTCACCGACGTATTGCCCGGGAGGATTGTGCTGGCCATCGGCATGGTCCTTGCCATCACACCCCTGACCGCGGTCAATTTGTCCGCCGTCAAGTCCGCGCACAGCGGAATCGCCGCCGCGATCCAAAACGCTACGGGGCGGACGTCTGCGCTGATCGCTGTGGCCTGCATGGGACTGATCACGGCCAACAGGATGACCGATGTCAGCTTCACCCGGCTGCTGCAGGTCAGCGCGCTGTTGTTCGTCATTGGCGCCGTCATCGGCGGCCTCGCCATCAGAAACCCGGCCGTTGCCGCTGAGCCCGTACCCGATGGAGCCGCCGCCCCCGTGCCATGACCGCCTCGAGGCCTAACCTGCTCCGGCGAGCCCACCTGGCGCCAAGGCCGCGGCCGACCTGCTGGACACTCCTCGATCTGTTCCCACACTTTGGGACTCTTCAGACATCGAACCAGTGACCTTCCGCGTGTGAAGCTGAATCGATGTCAGAAGCGAAACGTATGTGCTGGTCAAGCTGGGGCGAACAGGACCCATCGCGGGGGTTCAGAGCAAGCAATATGAACGGCGTGGCGGATCCGGAGCGGATGAAAACGAACCTGTGATCCGTAGGCACGGGCGGGTGGCGTGACCAGGCATGATACGAGTTCTCTTGTTGTGTAGGCGGAGGTGTCGGGGAGCCCGACTCTCGTCATCGTTGTCGTCAGAAGTGTCGTCAGCTCACGATGCGAAACAGCGGCATTCCCACCGCTTCCTCACACCCGGCGATCCTGCGCTGACGATCGGATGTGTCAAGGGTGGCGAAGCCATCAACGTGGTGACGTCGAAGACGCCCTTTACGCAGCCGATCGGGCAGTCAGACACTGCGGGATTGAGGTGGCGTTTGATCAGGCGGCGCCGGGGCTGGTGGGATTGTGGCTCTTGGCCTTGATGTGCGCCCCAAGGAGATTGTTATCGGCGACGCCGATGCCCTTGAGGGCCTCGATCAGCAAAGCGATGATGTCGGATACGACCAGTTTGTCGTATCCCTCCGCCAGCCCGTAGCTGTGCAATTCCCAGCGGTACTTGTGGTCTTCGAGGCGAGGCCACAGCTCGGTGATCACGGGTGTGAAATCATCGGCTAGCGCGGCTAATTCGGCGCGCAAGCCCGCGTAGTCCTGAGGTTTGGCGGGGTATCCGAGGTGTCAGATGACTCGGTCATGCGCGGATCTACCTCCAGTTTTGCCACGGCGGCACGTAGGCGTCTGACGGCAGGATAAAAGGCGGCTCGCCGAATTTCGACCGTCGCCGTCGCCCCCTTGCGACTGACGTCGATTCGGGATGGTTTTCATGGCCGGATAAGGACGATCCTGGCTCCGCGCCGCGCTCAAGCGCGAGTCCGCCGAATCTGTCGGCGCTATGGGGCATGATGATCAGGTGAGCGCAGCCTGATGCTCACCGGGCCGCCACCAAAGTTCCACGAGACTCGGGACATCCTCCTCCGCTACACTAGCCGGCTTAGGCTACTATGCTCAGGCCTCGAAGTCCGCGGTTATCTGGGAGATTGTTGGGGGATCCCTGTGAATGGATCAGAAACCTATCAGAGTAGCGCGCTGCCTCAGTTTCTTCTTTGTTCTTCTTTGCCTTCTTCTTTGCCCCGTCTGCCAGCTGCGGTAAAGGCCACCGCAATTGCTGCCGACGACGTCGACGAAAAGGCCAGATTCCCTTCCGAAGCGATCGAACTAGTCAAGGAAGCAAAGTTCGAGGCAACAGACGCTGCGGCCAACGATCCGTTCTCTCTGCCGAGCGGGCAGGGTACTCGCACCAAATCAGCGGACCGGGAATTGAAGACCGGACTGATTGTGCGCCGCTACGACGACCTCGATGACGGCATGGCCGTTGTTCTCGGCAAATTGCCACTAGGAGCACTTCGGCGAGGCGTTCGGGTTGTCAACTCATGACTGTGAAGTCGCGCACAGCGCATGCGTCGGATTCGGAATAGAGCGAGTTGTGTTGGGCCTCATCCGGTCGCACGGTTTCGAGCCCGCGATGTGGCTGACGCAAGTACGTACGAATCCAGGTCGGACCGTTGATTGAAATGAGCAAAATAACATCAAGAGCACGACTATCCGCTAGCGGCGGAAGCCGACCGTGGAGCCAGCGCAACATGCCGTTGACGGCGACAGAGGTGCCGACATTTTTCGGACCGTCTGAGTCGCCATTGTTCGGCGTGGTTCATCTGCCGGTCGATAACCAGATCAGGGGCGGGGTACTGATCTGTGGTTCGCTCGGAAAGGAGGGGATGGAGAGTGTCCGACTACACCGGATCCTCGCCGACAGCCTGGCGCGCCGCGGTTTCGGCGTGCTGCATTTTGACTATCTGGGCTTGGGTGATTCTGCATACGCTCAGGTCTGTGATGACGCGGTGGCCAACTGGGTGGCAAGCGTGGGCCACGCGCTCGACTACCTCACGCTGATCGGCGCGGAGTCGGCTACCGCTATCGGCATACGTGCCGGGTGCCTGATCTTGAACGAGTACCTGGCCCAATCCCACACGGTCAACCGCGTGGTCTACCTCGATCCCTATGGAACGGGCAGGCGTTACCTTCGGGAACACACCACGCTGTTCCGGGTGTCGGTGGGCGAGGACGCTCCTACGCCCGGCGAAGTGTCAATCTTCGGCGGGCGGTTGAGCGACCACGCCGCCGCAGAATTCGCATCGCTGCGGATGGGTGCCAATCCAGTCAGCGCCCATGGCGTCGACAACGTACTTCTGGTGAGACGACCAGCCGACACCGACAAGCGCGTCAC
>Ga0210390_10004834_pt1 | contig 11328 bp, 15 predicted proteins | sample IncBWH11OmetaG_FD_161050 | JGI IMG/M metagenome (GOLD analysis project Ga0210390, IMG submission 161050) | Forest soil microbial communities from Barre Woods Harvard Forest LTER site, Petersham, Massachusetts, United States - Inc-BW-H-11-O ... | reverse complement strand
GCCGAAGAGTTGGACAAAATGTTCGGTCACAACGTCGGTTCGAGCAATGCTGTCGAGCCTGTGAGACGCGACGGCTAAAATTAAGTGGACCAGAATCGTGGAAGTTGAATAGCCGAGCACCATCGCCCCTACCGTAGCAATTGCCAGCTGCGCAAAATACCTGGCTAGCGAAGCTCCATATGAAGCGACCTTAGACATCATCACCTCGACAAACTCGTCCTAGCCGTACTACATCAGCCGATTCTGTTGACGCTCATGTCGGTCTGTGTTTTCGCCTTGCTATTTCATTTCTGCATTACACGGTACTGACGCCAGACTACGATTGTCAAATCCCGGCCCACCTCCTTACCAATACGAGCAGCTTGCAGCGCGGCGTTTGCCTCTCACGGGTTTGGCACCGCGCCCGCTCCAACAAACGCTGCCTATTTCTTGGGCTACTTTGAATTGGACTTTTTTTGAAGTAATAGAACCATCAGCAGAGAGTAGATTGCAAGACAGATAATCGCTAGCCACCACGGATGAAAGACAATCGGAAATAGAAAAAATAGAATGACGTATACCCACCAGCGCCACGCTTCTGGCGGATTGGGGTCTAATCTTGGGAGCTTCACTTTTTAGTTCGTCTACGCTACTCGGGATGCTTTCAATCGCCGCGCTCGCTCCGTCTAATAGTCAGCACCCATTTCAGCCTGAAGGTAGGATTCGTATTCCTTGTTGTCTGCGTATGTTTCAACCAAACATGTGTCAATGCCATCCAGAATTTGATGAATGTGAACGAGAACTCGCGAGAGGGTGCGGTGGTCGAAGAGACAGAAATCGCCGTTTTCTCCGGCGTAACGAAACGCCACTCCGTTCTTGTCCTCGGCGTGAAGTTCATCGACCAGTTTTTCGATGAAGGGAATGTCGTAGCTCTCCCAATCGTGCGGAGCCAATTTTGGTTTCGCGTCGGTGAGTACCCAATCCCACAGTTTCCGTAAATCGTGAATCTTCACTATCGGTTCTACGGGGTCAGTGCGATTTTTATTTTCGCGTTCGAGCCAACGCCCGGCAAGGATAATGCGCTTCAGCGAGAGTTCCAGATAGTGGCGGAAAAGGAAAATCGCCGCAAGACCTTCAGGACGTTCCCCGTATTCGTCCTCGGAGAGCAGGCGAAGCAGGTTGGCACTGGCGCTAAAGTAGCTTTCGATGATGTCACGAGACCCCTGCCGGTAATTGCTCTTAATAATTATCGGGTTGTAATGCCAGCGTTCAAAGGCGCTGTAGCTCATATCGCGTTCGTCTAGCAGCATTCCGCGATACTAACATGGCAAAATTGCGTCCACAAACAGAACACTGTCTGGCTCCGCGCCGAATCTAACCTACCGTCGCTACTCCAGAAGCGCAGGAACACTTCCAGGCACCGACCGTATAGCGACAAGGCACGGTAGCTGCGACGAAACATCCGGCACCACGGGATAGCGGCCAGATACCTGCACGTAACTAGACAACTGAATTGCCAGATTGAGGGTGAGTCCGGGCAACGGCCCTTTTTCGGTATTGCACGAAGCAGAGAACGATTCCTCCGAAGAACCCAGTAGCATAGGACGCACTGTGCGCCCACCAGTCCGCCATGAACCGAGCATGAGCAGACGAAGGAATGGTGGATGCCACCCACATCGGCGGAACAATCAAGCCGTTTCTTGCCAAAACATATCCGGCGAGGCCCGCCGTCGCAGCACAGGCGGCCATCACAAGAAGCAGTTTCCCAATGGGTCTGAACAACGCCACAGCCGAGAGCTTGGGGCGCGACCCTGCACGGGCAGCCAGCGCTAGCAGAACACCGAGAGACGCTCCTACCCACCAAGTGGCGATGATTCCCCATCCGACGCCCAACAGTGTCGGCGATTGGGTCTGAAAAACAGGAGGATGAAAGACTGTGAAGTATTCGATGCAGACGCGTGCAGTGATTTGGTCGTGGGCAATTCCGTACAGAACGGAAGCAACAATGCAGGCGAGAACCATTTTGACGAATTCCATCGGGAGACAGCGATTATGCTGTGTTCAGTCATCTTCAGGTGCTTTCGTTCCGTAGGCCGTCACCTTTCCGTCAACCACAACCGCCACGTAGCGACCCTCGCTGAGGAACTGCATCGCCTTCTTGCCAGACCGTGCCAACTGCGCCCACCGAGATTTGGTCTGCGGGTTTTGCTCCAGTCCCCGAATCTCGTTCCCATCGAAAACGAAATCCACCGGCCGCAAACCTTGCCGGGGTGTCCGCTGGACAGCGTAACGATGCATGCCCAGCTCGACCACGTCGGCGTTCTCGACGAGGGCTTGCCGCCAGACCTCGACCAGTGCTTGCTCCAAGGTGAGGTTCATCGCCACTACTTTGCCCACGCTTCGATTAGTGTCAATAGCTCATCCACGGCGCTGGTGGCCTCGCTAAACTGTATGTCGCGGCCCTGATAAATGCCGTCTGGCGTGTGCTTCAACTCGTTGACCTCCCTGTGCAGTTTCGCTAGGTTCGTGCTTGTCCATCCGCGATTCTCCCAATTCTGGAACAGCGATTCCGCAATCGGTCTGAGGGTGTCTGCGTAGGCTTTCTCCCTTTCCTTGCCAGTAACTATTTTCAGGGCGCGGTGATAGATGGCAGAGACCCTGAACAAGGAATTGTTGAAATAAAAACCGGCTGTCCACTTTCCTTCTGTTCGTACCCTCCTGATGGACATGTCCGACGCGCGAACGCGGACAGCTTGGATGTCTTGCGGGCCAAGCGTCTGCTGCCTGTCGTCATAGTCGCGGCTCCGCGCGTATATTAAGCTGTACACGGCTCCGAGCAAGTCGTCGAGCGAAGCCTGCATGGACGCGCTTGTCTGGACCTTTGGTGACTTCAACAACACACAAATCCTTCCCGCATATTCAAACAGTTCTCGACAAGCTGCCGCCTTCGCACCTGAGAGTGGCAAATACTGCACCGTGGCAAATCGGCGTAACGCATCATCCCATTGCAAGGGCAGTTGGGAGCCTTTGACTGTCCAGTGCACGAATTTTGTCTCGTTCATGTGTGGTGTGAGCGCTGCCATGATGCGAACGTGGGGCGGGTACTGGACGAAAGCCCGCAGCGCCTCCTCGTTTTCCCATGCGGAGAGTGTCCAGAATCGCTTCGAGAACGGGCGGGCGAGAACCGAGTAGCCGAGCAAGCCTTGTGCCGAGGCCAACTGCTTCACCACTTGAGCGGTATAGAGAAAAAATGGCGGCACACGCCAATAGCTTTTCAGAGGGAGATAAGAGAGCAGCGCGACGAAATCGCCGTTGGAGTCGGGAGAGCGAAATGTTCGCCACGGGCTTGCGGGCATTTCGACCTCTTACCAGCTTAGTTCGAACGTTGCAAGTTCGTGGTCATCCCGGCTGTGACTTTCCCGAATGGCAGTTTCGGCAAACAACTTGGTCCCGTGCTTCAATACCAGCGCAATTCCGGCGCAGCAGCGTCATGGCCAGTTCTGTGACTTTCCCGTATTGCTGAATGCGGTTGGTAATATTAGTTAGTCCGTAGCGAGAGGTAACCATCAATTCATTTTCCAAGCCCATACGAATTGCCCGTCTGGCGTTACTAGGTACCGATTTGAATTAGCGAAGTTGGGATGTAGCGAAAATGAAGCCACTCTGCTGATTGCCAAAGCAAGGCTGCACGCGAGTTAGAGAAGTCCGTTGCTATTCCTTTACGGTCGGCACGGGAAACGGAATGGTTACCACGACCGCTGGGGTATCCCATACTCCGCGCTTCAAATCATTCACTGGATAACTGATTGGGTTATCTCGCAGGATGGTATCGCCCCCGATAACCACGGTGGGTATCGCGGAGATGATGTCTTCCTCGTGCACAATGTGCTTTTGGCTTATCCAATAGGATTGTTGTTCAGCGGTAGCATCGTCCATATCAAGAATCCAAATTTGCCGCGCTCCGCGACCGAACAGAACCGCCGTGTTCAACACCAGCCCCCTACATGTTTTCGGACCGCCCGCTAAGGTCATCTTGAACTCGACAAGGTCGCCGCGTTTGTACCAGAGTGCATCCTCGTTAATCATGAATCACCTTTTCTCGAACGCATACTCCACGTTGTCCAGAAGGTTTTCGGCCATCCGGCGAACGTTGTCTATGAAGCGTTTTGCCTCATTGCTGTCTATCCCGATGCGTTCATTCAAGCGAGCAGCGGTGTCACCGCTAAGTTCAAGGTACTCTTGGTCAACGATGCCGCCGTTGTGAATTAAAATATGACGCCTTTGAATCATCTTCTTGATAAACGCCAGCTCAGATGATGCGACAATCCTTTGTGGAGTCGCTCCGTTCCCGGCCCATTCCAGTAAGCCAATGTCGAACCACTGGACTAATAACTCATCTGCTTTCAGTGGCTTTTGAAAGTTCAATTTCTCTAATTCTTTTCTCCTGTTCGGAGTCATTGGAAAGCACAGCAGTTTGCACCGCAGGTGTTTTCCCAGCGCTTCAAATTCGGAGAGGACCTTCACCGTCATTTCCTCCCAAATTGCCCCTCGCTCTTGACGGTCGGAAACCTTGTTTTTGACCTCATCCCAACGGATGAGCATCTTGTCCATCCGCTCGACGAACAACTTGCGAGCGTTGGTTCGCCCGCACTGTGGGCAGTAACCGTATTGGCCCAGAATGTCTGTTTCGGTGTGGCAATCTTTTGTGTTGCATTTGAAGTGAAATTGCTGTTTTTCTTCCGAGTAGTGCCACGCTGATGTTTGGTCGGTAATATCCGCCATGTTGAGAGATGTATTCTTCTTGCCGGTGTACGCCCGCCCAAATGAGTCATAAAAAGCCCTTATGTAAGTGCGTTGTGCTTCGGAGATGAACGCTAGGCTTGGTGCTCCCGTTGCACAGTACGGACAGCAAGTGACATCCATTACGTGATTGGTGCGAAAGTACTTTTTGCAGAAAGGGCAATTTCTGCCCCACATACCTTGTTCGTCGGACTGGATGTACGTAAGGACCGATGGCTTGGGGTACACCATCGTCTGTCCAATCCCGCCTGCAGGGACGTCACTGAGCAAATGCCGTCCGTCCATGCTGACGGCCACCAAATACATCGCTCGAAAACCGACGCCAGAAATCCGAGTGGCTATCGCTCCATTTGCGGGATTGTACAGAAATTCGACTTCGCCACCCGCCGCTGGAATTTTGTCCTTGAACTCGCTCATTTGGGAGATTTCTAGGATACTACGCTAAACGATTCTCACCATAAACCTATTCTTCAGAGTACGACATTGATAACATGCGCTTGCTTCTGCGTGCTGTCTCGGATGTAGACGCGGGAAACCGAACCGCATGGCCCGGCTATCTTCGGATGGTCGGGCATTTTTTTGTTCGGACAAACACACGATGTGGATAGCTTCATCAGGTTCCACGATTGGCTGTAGGAAACGCCGACCGCGCCACTAGCATCAGTATCAGTCCCAGCAGCGCGAGAATCAGGCCCATCCGAACACTGACTCCTACCAACACGCCCGCAATCATGAGCACATCCGCAACCCGCGCCATGTTTGTCCGGTATCTCTCTGCCCATTTCCAAATGGCGACGGATGCCGCAAGTAGCAGCACTAAAGCGCCGATGCTCCCAAGGTAATAGAATACGTCTTTCGTGTTGCCGGAATCATACGCGGCAGTGCCTTGCTGAGCAAGACACGCATGGTGTAGTCTCCCGAAATGGTCACCGGACAGAAGCTGTGCGGACTGCGCGAAGCCACGCATCATGGATAACCCAGAGCGCCTTTACCACTTCACAACAGCAGACCACGCCTTGAATGACCTTCACAATAGGCATCTCAAAATTGCGCAGTTTGACGATTTGAATGACCCCTTTGAACTGAAATCTGTGAATTTGTGTGACCCCGTTCTTGCACAGGCGTTTGACGGCATAGAAGAGATAGGTTTTGAAGGTTTCAAGGCAGGAACAGCGCGGCGATGGGGTCTACTTTGCTTCAGCGAAGAAAAGACGGATGTGCTGCAATGGTCGCACTACGCAGAGCGTCACAAGGGAATCTGTCTGGGCTTCAATGTCACTGGTGGCCAAGGAAAGTTTGGACGGGTGCAGTACGTGACGGAGAGATTTCCGATTCCGGAGACGCTGGATTTGTCATTTTCTTGGAAACTGCTAAGTACAAAATCCAAAGTGTGGGAGTATGAGAGAGAGTGGCGGGTATTCCTTGAGCTCACGGACGGTGTTTGGAACGAAAGTGCAGGCCGCGTCTTGTACTTTGCCGACTTCGGGTCTGAGCTAGCCTTACAGGAAGTAATCTTGGGCGCAGCGAACAAAACTTCTGTCAGCGACGTTCTTCAGGCGGTGAACGGCTATAGTGAAAGGGTGCGGGTTTCGCGTATGGGTCTGTCTTGCGACAAATTTGAGCTTCAGGAGTACCCAGTTGACGGTATTGAGGGTCAAATACCCGCGCCGTAGCTTCAGTTTACTCGTTGGCCGAAGCGTTCGATGAACGCTGTGATATCCTTTGCGTGTTTGAGGAAAGCACTCAGTGGGCCACCACCCCATACTAACGGGGATTTTGGACGCTCTCTCAGGCGGACTTCAGGAAAGAACCAACCATCAACCTGTCCCGAAACTGTGCATGAGAATAGACTTCGACTGAAAGCTTCGCCGCCGCTGCAATCTCTCTAAGACATCTTCGCTGTTCCGCATCGTTTGTGATGAAAATGTCGCAGTACGGCAGATAGCCAGCACAAAACAAATCAATTTTCCCGACCCGCTTTCTCTTCGTAATTTGCTTCTCTCTGATTGACCATTCAAACTGTGCGTGCATCAAGCTGAGCATCAACGCCAGGAACGGTGGGCAATCGTCCACAAAAGCGCGGACTTGGTCTTCTGTGGGGCGATGACCAGCAGCACGCTGATACAGTCCCGATGCATAATTCCAGAAGGCACCACCGACACCGTCTAGATGCTGTCTTAGCTCGTCAGCGGTAGCAGGTCGAACCGTTCCTGCTGTGAACACTTCTTCAAAATGCGGTCGGGCGTCTCCAAAAGTTGCGGTGAATCTAGCTTCGGAATCTGCGGCAAACTCACGCTCTTCCTTGGACTCCTTTTCAGACAATTCACCCCGCGCCAGAGCCTGCTCGCACTCAACGAACCGGATGTCGAGACTATCCCATTTGCTACTTCTGTCTTTTTCAAAATTCTTGACCAGTTGGGTGAAAATCCAGTGGTGAGCTTCCAAGCACTCGCCATTTTTTCGCAACGCATTCAGCGTCTTGAAGAGCCTATTCCTCTTCACTTCATCAGACGTAGCCAACGGTTCCGTAACGCTCGGAAATGCGATTCTGGTGAAGTAACCTTCCTGAATGCCAGCGAGCACGGCAGCGCCATCGTCTCTGAACGTCAGCGCGTTTACTTCGCTACTGTCCATGCTCAATCGTCGCAGGTCGGCCATAAGCGATTCTACCTCGACTTTCCGGTGCAGATTCGTGCAAACGGTTTGCAATCGAAGGGTGTTTTTAAGGCTGAAAATCGGTCTAAGCGTTGTGGAATCAGCAGGACTTCGTATTAGCCACGTTGACATCTTTGAATCGTTCCGGCGTGCTGCAATACGGATGCCCAATCACTCACCAAACCGCTAATGGCAGTGGTCACAAAGGCTCTCGGAGCCTTCGGACTAGCAGGAAGGACCGTGGGCAGCGGGCGGTCGGGGTTCGCGACCTGGGAGCCGCGGGTGAGCTTGTTTAGGAGGCAAATGGAATTTCAGGAAAGAACTGCTAGGAGCTTCTCCCGAACGTCGTCCCGGTACAGGACCTCTACACAAGCGATTTCCCCTGCGAGAACATCGAGTATCAGCGTCCCCTTTTCGGGTGTCAGGGTCACGTTCCGATGACCGGGACCAAAGCTGCCCTTCGGCTTGGGCCTCGTGTAGAAGGTAGCGCAGAATTCGTCTCCGCAGCGGCATCGGTCGAGAATCAATCCGATATCTGTGCAGCCAGTTTGGTCGCACCTTGGAACAACTTCGGAACATTTGAAGGAGAAGATTGGCCTCCGACAAAACCCTAAGCGACGACCGGGCAGCGACTTGTGATTTTTGGTCTCAAGGCTGTTAACCGAAGGGTTGCTAGTTCGAATCTAGCCCGGGGAGCCAACCTTCTCTTTCTCCTTCAATCAGTTACAGACAGCGATTTTCACCTCCTCGATTCTTGGGGTGCGACTGTCGCGAAAATGTAACGCCGCTCGCTTTCCGTACAGCCGTTTGTTAGCTTTATCCACCGCGTTGCGAACCTGGTCGGCCATTCCCAACTGGTAGTGACGCTTGGTTTCGGGGCTCGTGTGGCGCATCGCGCGCTGTACGCCAGCATCCGGTGCAACTTCACTGAGAGGAGTACAAAAGACGTGACGCAGGTTGTAAATCGGAAACGCGGGTACGCCCGCTCGTTTCACCTGCCTTCAAAATCTCTTGAGACCAAGCGCAGTGAAAGGCCCTCGCTGTACGTTCTCCCTGGGCAAGAAGAATGATCGCGACGCGAAGATAGACGGGCGCTGCATCAAGAATTCGCCGTTCTTCTTCAAGCGTAAGCATCCTCCGAGTCGGCCTTTCGCGAAGCTCATTGAAGTGTTTGACCTCCACAGCGGGGTTTTCAGCGAAGTACCTCCGCTTGGCGGCAAAGTCCAGCATGCACTTCAAGACCTCAAGTTCGCGATTGGCTGTCGCTCCTTTGACCGTCTGTTTGGGTTGTGTTTCGATGGTTGTTGCCGGCGCTCGTCGCGGTATGCTTCGACCATCGCAACTGTGATGTTATCCAGTTTCCGATCACCGAAAAACAACCTCAGATTGTTAATAGACAAACGGTGACCCCTGACGGTGTTTTCCGTCAGCCCGGCAAAGTGTGAACGTTCGAACTCTTCGCACAAAAGTCCGAACCTGATCCGTTCGCCCGGCTAACCGACCTTGAACAGTCCATCGCGATCTCGCCTTTCCTTCGCTTCCAGATCTTCTTGGCGAGCTCTTTGCTAGTCGTCTTGGCTGTGCTCCTGGGCGTCTGGAGAATGTTTATGCTCATGTAAAGAAGCCGAACATTCCTGTCTCAAATGCCAAACCGGCACACAACAAAAAACAGGACGCCCAACTTCGCGCTCTTGCCAAAGCGCTCTCGCGAATGAACGACAAGGATCGACGGCTTCTTCTTCATATGGCATCCAAATGGCGAACCGGGCTTAATCCCCTGTTGGCTCTGGTCGTAATTACCGTCTCAAATCTGATATTTTAAAAGTCGCCGAAAATACCGCTGAGACGGCCTAGGGTGCATCCCTGCATCCTTTTCCGAATGCAGGTATGATTGCACCCGACGTCTCGGAGTATCAACAATGACGGCGACCATCCTAAGAAATTCCGTGGGCTTCTCAGAACTCCTCGACCACGCGCAGCAAGAGTCGCACCGTTGGCACGACTGGTTCAACCAGCACTCGCAAGCACTCGACGTCGAAATCGACATCGCCGGCTCGGCGACAGTCCGCGACTTGCTTTCGCATATCGTCTTCGTCGATCTGCTGTTTGCCGATTGGTTGCTGGGCGAATCGATCGCGCGCGCTGCCAAAATTGATCCAGCCCGATTTATCGATAGCGTTAACAAGACCTCCCCCGACGCCATTTTCTCCGCCGCGGACTCTGCGCTCCTGAAATGGCGAAAAGTCCTCGAAAAGACGCACGATGAAAAATGGGACGAGGTGATGTCCTTTCCGGCGCCCACGGGGAACATGAAGGCCAGCCGCCGCAAATGCTTTACACACGCGTTCCTGCACGGGACGCGGCATTGGGCGCAACTCGCCACCGCACTGCGACGCGCTGGTTATAAACAGGACTGGCAGCACGATTTCATCTTCAGTCCCGCAATGCAGTGAATCCTTTGCGCCACTCTCGACTGGCCGCACAGCACCGCTTCGAGCAATCCCGTAGAATGCTGTCTCTATATGAAATCCCTACTCTTCACGAAAATCCAACGCACTAAGTCGGTCATCCTTGACGGGCAGCATTTGTTGCTGGAAGAGTGTGCGAAGTGCAGCAGGGATCTCTACGTTACCGGTCGCGCTCGACCCTCTTCGCCGCGAACGCCTGCTGGGGCTTTCCTTCTGCGATGAGAATGGCTTGATCCGTGTAGGATCGATACCGGACCGATTGCGGGGTATCCGGAACAATCCCCCTTCGTACCTCATCGGCTGTCACGCAAATGTCACGGTAGTTGCGGCAATTCGCGATTAATTGCGAATAGAAGGTGAATAAAGAAGAGACATTGACTCGTCCCGTTTCATCGCAACTTGCTGATCCTCCTCGCAAAACTCCCGCTCCGGCAAATCGTCATCAAGTTACTCAAGTGACTATTTACCGAAGGGTTGCTAGTTCGAATCTAGCCCGGGGAGCCAATCTTCTCATCCTTCTTCAATCATTTACCGACGGTGATTTTCACCTCCTGGCCTTTTGGGGTGCAATTGCTTCACTCCGAAAGGGGGGTGCAGCTTGTCCAAGCAGGGATACCATATTTCATGCTGGCCTTGAGTATGGTATAAAGGAGGTGTTATGGAGACAGCGCGCAAGATCACCGTAGAGGTGCCGCAGGACCTTCTTGAGAAGGCACAACGAGCCAGCGGTACCGGCATCACCCAGACCGTCCGAACCGGGCTGCAGCTAGTTGCGGCATCGCGAACTTACGCTCGCATACGCAATCTCCGAGGCAAGGTTCGCTTCACGCGCACGTTGGCGGAGTTGAAGGCTGATCGGTGATCGCAGCTGACACGAGCACATGGGTTGCCTTTCTAGAAGGTGACGCCGGCGAGGATGTACGCCTACTCGATAGAGCCCTAGAAGACCGGCAGGTGGTTATGGTGCCCGTTGTGCTCACCGAACTTCTGAGTGACCCGAAACTCCCATCAAGCGTTGCGGAAACGCTATCAGAAGTACCTTCGATGGATACCTCATCCGGCTACTGGCAAAGTGCAGGAGGGTTGCGAGCGAAGGTGCTGGCAAAGCGCCGCAAAGCGCGTCTCGGCGATGCGCTGATCGCTCAGAGCTGTATTGACGGAGGCGTTTCTCTTCTCACGCGAGACCGGGACTTCAGGGCGTTCGCCGAAGCTGCGGACCTCTCACGGACGCGGTGGTCGGGTTTGACTCCGGCATTCCGCAGATAATCGAGTCCGCGCAACACGTCGTAGTGCCAAAACGTCGGGAACGAGAAGCGGAGCCAGCGTTCGTCGATGACTTCGCCGGTTCGAAGCGAGCGAAACATGCGGCGCTCGAGCAGATAGTTTTCGCCCCTCTTGCGAGCCTTAGTAACAGCCGCCGATTTGC
>Ga0210390_10004830_pt1 | contig 11334 bp, 6 predicted proteins | sample IncBWH11OmetaG_FD_161050 | JGI IMG/M metagenome (GOLD analysis project Ga0210390, IMG submission 161050) | Forest soil microbial communities from Barre Woods Harvard Forest LTER site, Petersham, Massachusetts, United States - Inc-BW-H-11-O ... | reverse complement strand
AACTTCGCTCCACGTGCCGGTTTTGCGTGGGATATCGACGGTAAGGGAACAACCGTGGTTCGTGCCGGCGGCGGGCTGGTTTACGAAACCATCAATTGGGAGTCATTCCTCGCATTCAACAACAGCTTTGGCCTTTCCAGTGTGCCTACTGGTGCGATTATCGATGCTGCCGGAGATACCGCCGGGGGAACAATCAATACGGGCAACCTGACATTCCTTCCTAGTTTTCCGTGGGACAACGGTCCGATTTACGGCAACCTCAACAAAGGAATTAACTGCTTCAACAGTCCGTGCGCGATCATGAGTGTCGACCGTAACCTGACCACTCCCTACGTGTGGAATTGGACCCTCAGTGTGCAGCACGCGTTTACTCCGACACTCTCGCTAGAGGCAGCCTATGTTGGCAACGACGGTGGCAATTTAATGGGAACTCGCGACATTAATCAGCCGCCAGTGGGTTCGGGCTGGCCAGCCAGCGCCATCGCTACTTGCGTCCAGAACGGTTATGTCGGCTGTGCTTCTGACAGCACAGGAGGCGAAGAGGCAAACCGGCCTTTCGCTACCAAGTTCCCATACTTGAGCAACATCTTCCAGATGGGCAACGTTTACCGGTCCAATTACAACGGCCTGCAAATCACTCTGAATGCCAGAAATTTCCATGGCTTGAGCATGGTAGCCGGTTACACCTACTCGCACGCTCTCGACGACGTAGCTGCGAACTGGGATTTTGGTTACGGATCGGGACTTCCGCAGGACTCTCATAACCTCGCTGCCGAATACGGGAACAGCGACTTCGATATTCGTCATCGTTTCACGGTTTCGCTCACCTACGCGATCCCCGGCAAGAAAGGCTATTGGCAAGCGTTAGACGGTTGGGAGATCAACTCGATTATCAACCTGCAAACTCCACAACACTGGGGACCGATGGATGAGGGAACGGATGCTGCCGGAGTAGGCCCGCTGCCTGTCAGTCCGCCAGCGAACAGCCCCATCCGCTGGAACTTCTTTGGGAACCCGAATGATTTCAAGTCGGGGCCGACACCGATTCCGTTTTTCCCTGGCAACCACAGTCAGACGAATCCCACCAACAATGCCACTTGCAACGCGAAAGCACTGGCTCTTGACGGGGGGAATACCGCCGGGCCCGCGACCACGGCCCTCAACCTGTTTGGCTGTTATGCCAAAGGCGACTCGGTCATGATTCCTCCGGCGCTCGGGCAATTTGGCAACATGAGCCGAAACACGTTTCCCGATTCTGGTTTCCGCAATGTCGATTTCTCGATCGCGAAGAACTGGCAGCTTGGGGAACGGCTTCGGGCCCAGTTCCGGGCGGAGTTCTTCAACATTTTCAACCATCCCAACTTTGCCAATCCCTATGGCGGCCAGAATGGTTTCGGTCTCAATGATCCTTCCGCCGCTAACTTCGGTTGCGGATGCGCCACTCCAGATGTGGCCGCCGCCAACCCGGTCATCGGCTCCGGCGGCAACCGTGCTGTTCAACTGGGATTGAAGTTTCTGTTCTGATCGAGCAGTTTTCATAAATTCGGGGCCGGACCTCAACCCGGCCCCATCTCTTTTCAACTGGAAAGGAACCATCCTGTGTCAACACTGTTAGGGCGTCACAATCGAAAAACCGGGAGACTTATTTTCTTCGCGACCTCATTTGCCTTTCTGCTGACTCTCACCATCCCTTCGTTCTCCCAGCAACGCTCGGAGCGAACTATCGAGGAAATCAAGGTCGAAGCCATACATCGCGCCGAGGTGGGGCAGTACCCGCTGATCGGACTCGATCCTGGCGACGTGAAGGAAGCCTTCAATTCGATCCATACTCGAGATAAAGACGAGTGGGCCGCGGCTTTTATGGGGGTGGCGGATCGCTACATGAACGAAGCCAAAGCGCTCGAGAAAACCGATCCGGCGAAAGCCAACGCTGACTACATCCGGGCGTGGCGTCTTTATTCTTTCGGACGCTGGCCCATCCCAGCCTCGCCGGGTAAACAGCGGTCGTACGAGAAGGCGATCGAAGCTTTTCTGGCCCACGCGCGCTTCTGGGATCCGCCGCTCGAGATTGTAAAAATCCCGTTCGAGGGCAAAGAGATCATCGGCTACCTCCGCCTGCCGAAGAACACGAACGGGCCCGTGCCGCTGGTGCTGGCAGTGAATGGACTGGACAGCCGCAAGGAGGACTTGTCCGAGAGCTTTAGCGCGATCCTGCCTTTCGGCATCGGCTTTCTAGCCGTGGATGGGCCGGGAACGGGGCAGTGTCCGATTAAAGTCAGCGAAACTTCGGATCGCATGTTTTCGCGCATTCTCGATTACATTGCCACGCGACCCGAAATTGACAAGAACCGAGTTAGCATGCACGGCGTGAGTTGGGGTGCGTATTGGGCGACGAAGATGGCCATCGTGGAACGCGCTCGCCTGCGGGGAGCGAGCGCTCAGTCGCCGCCCGTCGACACTTTCTTTCAGAAAGAATTCTTGATGAATTCCTTGATCGGCAATCGCGAATATCTCTTCGATCAGGTCCCGGCATTGATGGCAATTTTCGACAACGTGACCACCATCGATCAAATGGCGGAAGTCTTGCCGAAAATGTCGCTGGTCAAACAAGGGCTGCTCGGCAAGCCCATGGCGCCCATGCTCATTCTTGCCGGCGTTCTGGACACGCAAGTGCCGATCTCCGATATTTACCTGCTGCTGGATAAAGGCGATGTGCCGAAGACAGCGTGGATCAATCCGCAAGGTGGCCACCTCGGCCGGCAAGTAAAAGTGTGGCCTGATCCCCGCATCTTCAAAGAGGTAATCATTCCGTGGCAGGTGCGCACGCTTCAATCTGAACCGGCGAAATAGGGAAGTTCGCGCTTCAATTTTTCTGAGCAGCGCTAGACCAATCAGGGACAAACGAAAAAGATGGCTAGTTTTCCACCCGTGCAGACGGAACTTATAACCGACGCGTCGGCATCCAGCAAGCCGCAGTTTTACCGCGTCCTATGGGTTCAGGTTTTGTTTGCCATGGTTCTGGCCATCGTGCTCGGCTACGTGGACCCGGTTCGTGCCGTTTCCATGAAGCCGCTGGGCGACGCTTTCATCCGCCTGATTACGATGATCATAACTCTGATCATCTTCTGCACGGTGGTCACCGGGATCGCTGGCATGGACAGCCTGAAAAAGGTTGGACGTATCGGTGGCATGGCGCTGCTTTACTTCGAAGTTGTTTCGACGATTGCTCTCCTCATCGGACTGCTGGTGGGGAACGTAGTAAAGCCGGGCAGCGGCTTTAACGTAAACGTCGCCACCCTGGATGCCAAGTCGGTCGCCGACTATGCGGGCCAGGCCAAAACGCAAAGCGTCACCGAGTTTCTGATGCACATCATTCCTACAACGGTTGTCGACGCTTTCGCTAAGGGAGATATCCTCGAAGTAGTTTTCGTTGCTCTGCTGTTTGGCTTTGCGTTGTCAGGCGTGGGAGCGCGAGCCAAGCCGTTGGTCGACCTGGTCAATTCCTTTACCCAGGTTATATTCGAAGTCACGAGATTGTTGATGAAATTCGCGCCAGTGGGTGCCTTCGGCGCAATGGCGTACACAGTCGGCAGGTTCGGGCTCGCGTCCCTGGGTCCGCTCGCCAAGCTCATCGGAACTTTTTGGCTCACCTCGGTGCTTTTTGTCGTGATCGTGCTCGGGGCCGTGGCCTGGGCCGCGAGCTTCAACATCTTTCGTTTTCTGGCATACATCAGAGAAGAGATCCTGCTGGTGCTGGCGGTAAGTTCGTCCGAGGTCGCCATCCCGACTTTGATGGCGAAGCTTGAAAAGCTCGGTTGCTCGAAGTCTCTAGTTGGCCTGGTGGTCCCGACGGGATTCACTTTCAACACAGACGGAACCAGCCTGTACATGACCATGGCCGCTTTATTTGTGGCGCAGGCTACCAATACGCATTTGACTCTGACTCAACAGCTCACCATTCTCGCTGTCGCGGTTCTTACTTCCAAGGGAGCCAGCGGCGTGCAGGGCGCATCTTTCATTGCGCTCGTGGCCACGCTTTCGGTGATCCCAACCATTCCAGTTGCGGGCATGGCACTGATTCTCGGAATTGACCGTTTTCTGAGCATGTTCCGAGCCCTGGTGAATATGATTGGAAATGGGGTAGCGACGCTGGTCCTGGCCCGATGGGAGGGAGAACTGGACGGCGAAACACTGAAGCAACACCTGGCTCGACCGGCTTGAGATTCCAAGTCACGGTCTGCCTCATCGCGATTGGCGAAGATCGCCGCACCTTCCGGAGCACTCCACAGCCCCTTTTCAACGAATATCTTGCGAGCGTACTCTCAGGCAATGCGCATCCTCATCATTGAAGACGAGCGGCGCCTCGCGGATAACATTGGGCGCAGTATGCGTGAGGGCGCGGGGTACGCTGTCGATCTCGCGTTTGACGGTGAGGAAGGTCTGTATATGGCGGAGTCGAACCCGTATGATCTGGTGCTGCTTGACCTGATGCTGCCGCGAATCGATGGCAAGACCGTATTGCAGCGCATGCGGACTGCGGGAATTACAACGCCGGTCCTGGTCCTGACGGCGAGAGACGAGAAGGAGTCCATTGTGGCAGTGCTGAATTCCGGGGCTGATGACTACGTGACTAAGCCGTTTGATCTCGGCGAACTGGTTGCGCGTTCCAAAGCGCTAATTCGCCGCGGCAAAGGCCACGGGGCCCCCGTCTTGAAGGTAAAAGATCTGGAAATCAATACGGCAGATCGTACGGTGCGTCGCAATGGCAAACTGATTGTGCTTTCGGCGATGGAATATCGTGTACTTGAATATCTGGTGCATCGCTCAGGAGCGATTATTTCGAAGACCGAGTTGCTCGAACACCTTTATGACTTTAACTGGGAGCGGTTCAGCAACGTGATTGAGGTCTATATTTCCGGCCTGCGGCGCAAACTGGACGACCGAAATGGCGACCTGATACAAACCTCGCGTGGCCAAGGATATATGCTACGGAACTAAAATGCCGAAACTCTCCATCCGGCGTCGGCTGATTGCATCGGTTTTTGCGACCCAACTTATCCTGACCGTTGCACTGGTCGCATTGGCTACGTACTTTACCCGCGGACAGCTGCGGGCGGCGTTCGACGCGGGACTTCACGGCCGAGCTATGAGTGTAGCGGCGTTAATCCGGTATTCCGAAGAAGGCAATCACGAACTTATATTCGATCGAGAACTCTCGCCGCCGCCCCTGGACCGACATCATCCCGATTTCTATCAGATCGTCGATGAGAGTGGCCGTGTAATCGGAGCATCCTCGAACTGGCCAGGAAATCTTCCCGGCCCTTCGAAGCCAGGCCGGCAATACTGGGACGTGACCGTCGACAGCGTTCATTATCGGACGGTTCGACTGGACCGTCTTCCGGTGCTGGATCGAGAAGGTCCGGACACGAAATCCAATGCAACCATCACGGTGGTCTATGCGGCACCAACCGACGAGTTCCGTGAAGACCTGTGGCACGCGGCGATCCTGACCCTGGCCGGCAGCCTGCTTTTGCTCGCGATTACCACACTGGTGGTGGCGTGGGCGATACGCCAGGGACTTTCCCCGCTAGCGACTTTGGTGGTCAGCGCTGGAAAGGTGTCGGTATCCGATTGGAATCTTAACCTTCCGGAAGACGCGACTGCGACTGAAGAACTGGCCCCGCTGACGCATGCGATGGAAACGATGCTCGCGACGTTGTATCGTGCCTTCAGTTCGCAGCAGGAATTTCTGGCAAATGCTGCGCATGAATTGAAGACACCGGTCGCTATTCTGAAATCCACTCTGCAATCTCTGGTGCAAGTGCCGCGATCTGCCGACGAATACCGGCTGCGGATCGAGATAGCACTCGAAGACGTTGCCCGTATCGAGAAGCTCATTCATTCCATGCTGCGTCTGGCACGAGCGGAACAGTCCGCAGCAGGTCATCACCGGCAGGATCTCATCCCCGTCGACCTGGCCGTTTCCTGTGAGCAGAGTGCTGATCGCCTCGGAGCCTTCGCAGCCGCCGGCGGCGTAAGGATCGAGGTTCAGACAGAAAACCATCCGACCATCAAGGCCGATCCCGAAGACCTGGAGCTCATCTGGAACAATCTGCTGGAAAATGCGATCCGGTACAGCAAAGAGAGTTCGCGGGTTTTAGTCACGGTTTCGGAGCAGGACCACAACGCGCAAGTCACGGTGCAAGACTGGGGAACCGGGATCGCCGCGAGTGAACTCACACACATCTTCGACCGCTTTCACCGGGCGGATGCTTCGCGCACTCGCGAAACAGGCGGCTATGGGCTGGGTTTGACGATCACCAAGGCGATGGTCAATGCTTACGGGGGTACCATTGTCGTGGATAGCCGCGTTGGCGAAGGGACGGTCATGACGGTCCGTTTGCCTTTCAAATCCTGATTTCAGCTTCGCTTCACCTTCTTTTTGGCATATTTTACATGGCGATTAAAGAGGTGACGCGTGTTCCGATACATTCTGGCGCTGATGATCGTAGCGTGCATGGAGGTCTGGGCTCAGACGAATGTGACCGTTGCCCAGGGTCCTACTCCCGCACGTGACCAGACGTTGACTATCACCCTCGCCGATGCAATCCAGAGAGCAAAAGCCAATGCTCCGCAGTTTCACGCGGCGCTGACAGAGGCCGGGCTGGCACGTGAAGACCGTGTTCAAGCCCGCGCGGCCCTTCTGCCGGATGTCGGATACACCACCGGCGCAATTTATACAGAACCGAACGGAACTTTGTCCGGCAGGTTCATCTCGGCAAACGCCGTGCACGAATACATCAGCCAAGGCGCCGTGCACGAAGGAATCGGACTGTCGTCGATTGCGGACTATCGCCGTGCTCGTGCCGTTGAAGCTTTGGCAAATGCGAAAGCTGAGATTGCGACGCGCGGATTGGTGGTAACGGTAGTTCAAAGCTTCTATGGCGCGATCGCTGCGAAGCGAAAAATCACCAATGCGCAGCAAGCTGCGGACGAGGCGCAACATTTTCTGAAGATCAGCGAGCAGTTGGAGCACGGCGGAGAAGTAGCGCACTCCGACGTTGTGAAGGCGCGACTGGAGGCGAACGACCGCAACCGCGACTTGCAGGAGAGCACGCTGGCCGAAGAAAAAGCGCGTCTCGCGTTGGCTGTGCTGATCTTCCCGAACTTTACTCGCGACTATCAGATTGAGGACGATCTCAGTGTTGCGCCGTCTCTGCCGGACCTTAGCGAGGCGCAGGATCTGGCCTCACGAAACAATCCGGAGTTAAAGGCAGCTGTGGCTGCGATGCGCGCCTCGGAGCAGGAAGTGACCTCGGCCATCGGCGAACATCTGCCGTCGCTTTCCATGAACTACTTTTACGGCATCGATGCGACTCAGTATGCGACTAAAACAGATGGCATTAACAATCTGGGCTACCAAGTCTCCGCAACCCTGAATCTGCCGATCTGGAACTGGGGCGCAACTCAAAGCCGAGTGAAGCAGGCGCAACTCCGTCGCGACCAGTCGAAACTGGAACTGAACACGGCGCAGCGTCAGGCCATAGCAGATTTGCAGACTCTGTATTCCGAAGCACAGCTGGCAAGAAACCAGCTCGATCTGCTGCATCAATCCGTGGATCTCGCGCAGGAAAGCTTGCGCTTAACCGCCATTCGCTACCAGGGCGGAGAGGCTACGATACTCGAGGCGGTCGATGCCCAGAATGTGCTGACGCAGGCTCGCAACAATTTCGACGATGGGCAAGTGAGATATCGTGTGGCGATTGCCAATCTCCAAACTCTTACCGGGAGTTTTTAAGCTCATGTCGATTGTCCGCTTTAACAAAAAACTCATCGCTTTGTTGCTGGCGAGTCTGGTTGGCCTCACGGCTTGTTCGAAGCAGGCTCCCGAGGAGCAACCGCTGGTTTCCGTGCAAACCGCCGTGGCGCAGCAGGGTCCGATCCAGCAAATTATTCGAGTCGAAGCGATTTTGTATCCCAAGAACCAGGCCGCGATTACTCCGAAGGTCGTCTCTCCGGTACGCCGCTTCTACGTAAACCGCGGTTCTCGTGTGCATAGCGGGCAATTGCTTGCGGAGCTTGAGAATCGCGACATCGCCGCCGCAGTAACGGATAACGAAGGCGTTTTGCAGCAGGCCCAGGCGGCTTACGAAACCACCACAGGAGCCAGCCTGCCTGAAGACCTGAAGAAAGCAGAACTGGATGTGAGCTCGGCGCGCGAAGCTCTGGACGCAGAGCAGAAACTCTACGACAGCCGGCAGTACCTTTTCAAAGAAGGTGCTCTGCCGAGAAAGGAACTCGATCAGGCCGGAGTGTCTTTGGTACAAGCGAAAGCGCAGTTCCAGATCGCTGAACAGCACCTTTCCGCTTTACAGTCCATTGGAAAACCGCAAACAACAAAGTCGGCGGTGGGACAGTTGACCTCCGCACGCGGCAAGTATGAAGGCGCCGCAGCGCAATTGGGCTACACGGAAATTCGCAGCCCAATCGACGGATTCGTAACGGAACGGCCCGGATATACTGGCGAAACTCCACCTCCGGGAATTCCTATCCTGACTGTCATGGATACTTCGTTTGTGATTGCCAAGGTGCATATCCCGCAAGAGCAGGCGGCAGTTCTCAAAGTCGGTGATGCGGCGACGATCTCGGGGCGCGACACTCCCTCGAAAGAGGGAAAGCTCACGCTCGTCAGCCCTGCCGTTGATCCCAACAGCACGACAGTCGAGGTATGGGTTGAAACAGAAAACGCAAAGGGCGCGCTTCGGCCAGGCTCGGCGGTTCAGGTTCAAATTGTCGCGAAGCAAGTGCCAGACGCGATCACGATTCCTGCGGCTGCTCTGTTGCAGAATCCTGAAGGTGGTACGAACGTGATGGTCGTCGGCACAGACCAGCATGCACACCAGACGGAAGTAGAGGTTGGAATTCGCAACGCAGACCTGGTGGAGATCACCAAGGGGTTGGCCGCCGGCCAGACTGTCGTTACCACCGGGGCATACGGCTTGCCCGACAACACGCGAGTGAAACCGATCCAACCGGAAAAGCCGGACAGTTCACCTGCCGAAACATCAAAACCAGAAACGGAGAAAGACTGAGGCATGCGCCTGCAGCCATTCCTCCAGCGCTTGCGTACAACCAGTCCGACCGCCGAACGCTACTGGTTTACCCGGTTCGCAAAGCCGGTGATATTTCTGACGATTGTTCTGGCCTTAGTCGGAATCTATCTCGCTTTTACGATTCCGATCTCGGTGTTTCCGACCACGGACTTCCCACGCGTAGTGATCGGCGTCGACAACGGCGTGATGCCCATCGATCAGATGACGGTCACCATCACACGCCCCATCGAGGAATCGGTGAACAGTGTGCCGGGACTGGTTTCGGTCCGGTCAATCACGAGCCGGGGCGCGGCTGAAATCGATCTCTTTTTTGATTGGCGCGTGGACATGGTTCTAACATTGCAGCAGGTTGATGCCGCTCTGGCCCGGGTGCGATCGGAGTTGCCGGCCACGGTGGTCATCAGCACGCATCGGTTGACATTTGCATCCTTTCCGATCATCGGCTACAGCCTGACCTCGGATTCGGTGCCACAAACGCAGCTCTGGGAAACGGCAGTCTACGATCTGAAACCACGCCTCAACCGGCTGAACGGAGTAGCAGTGGTGGTGGTACAGGGTGGCGAGCAGCCCGAGTTTCACATCACACCTAGCCCAGCCAAGCTGCTTGCCAGCAACGTCACGGTAACAGACATACTCGATTCAGTCCGGCGGGCCAATCTCATCGATTCTCCTGGACTCCTGGATCAGAACCATCAGGTTTACCTGACGCTGGTAAGCGGTCAGGTATCGAACCCTGAGCAGCTGGGGCAAGTCGTCGTAAAGACGACACCAGGAGGCGTTCCGGTCAAAATTGGCGACGTAGCGCTGGTCGAGCGAAGCGTAAAGCCGCTTCATACCGCGGTGGCGGCCAATGGCAAGCCCGCTGTGCTGCTCAACATCACTCGTCAGCCCGACAGTAATACGGTGGACGTGGCCAACGCGGTTCATGACGAGGTTGCCAGCCTTCAGCATTACCTCCCGCCGGGAGTGCACCTCCAGCCGTTTTACGATCAGTCGGAAATTGTGACCGAGTCAATCAAGAGCGTGCGGGATGCGATCCTTATCGGTCTGGTGCTGGCCTCGCTCATCATGGTGCTATTTCTCCGCGATTGGGGGGCTTCGATCGTTGCGGCTCTTGTGATCCCAGCCACCGTGCTGATCACGTTTATTGTTCTCAAGCTTCTTGGCCAGAGCTTTAACCTGATGACGCTGGGCGGGTTGGCCGCGGCCGTCGGGCTCGTCATCGACGACGCAATTGTTGTCGTCGAAAATGTCGCTCTCCATCGCAACGCAGGCCAAGACCGGCTGGAAGCGATCCGGAGCGCCCTGTCGGAAATTTCTGTTCCTCTGGTAGGTTCGACCGTCACCCCCATTGTGGTCTTTCTTCCGCTGATCGCGATCACCGGCGTGACCGGGATTTTCTTTCGCGCCCTTGCCATCACAGTTTCGGTGTCGTTGCTTACGTCGCTCTTGCTGGCCCTGTCCTGGACCCCAACCTTGAGCCAATATTTCATCGGCCTCAATCAAACCGAGGAACCGTCAGAGCATCCAGCAACGAAGGAGCAACTATTTGCCGCGGAAGAAGCCACGGTGACCGGCGTATTCCGCCGCATTGTAGAGTCCTATGAGAAGTGCCTACGCTTCGCCCTTGAGCGTCCGAGGTGGATCGCAATCTTTAGCGTGGTTCTGATCGTGACCTCTGTCGTCTGCTACGGTGTCATGGGAAACGATCTTCTGCCGGAAATGGATGAGGGTGGATTCATCCTCGACTATCTAACTCCGGCAGGCACTTCGCTTGCCGAGACCCAGCGAGTGGTCGGACACATCGAGAAGATGATTCTTGAAGCGCCGGAGGTTCAGGGGGAATCCCGGCGCACCGGTCTTGAGCTCGGCCTGGCTGCGGTAACCGAAGTGAATCGAGGGGATATTGCGGTAAAACTTAAAAAAGACCGGAGTCGAGGAACAGATGAGGTCATCGCCGAACTCCGAGCCCGCATCGCAAAGGAAGAACCTGGCATCGATGTGGAATTCGTTCAGGTCTTGCAGGATATGATCGGGGATTTGTCGAACGAACCGGAAGACGTTTTCATCAAGCTGTATTCGAACGATGGCGCGCTTTTGCGAACATGGGCGCCGCAAATCGCCGACGCGATCAGCAAGATCGATGGAGTCGTCGATCTTCGCAATGGAATCGACAACACGATCAGCGGGCCGGCCACACTCTTTACCGTCGATCCGACCC
>Ga0210390_10004829_pt1 | contig 11337 bp, 7 predicted proteins | sample IncBWH11OmetaG_FD_161050 | JGI IMG/M metagenome (GOLD analysis project Ga0210390, IMG submission 161050) | Forest soil microbial communities from Barre Woods Harvard Forest LTER site, Petersham, Massachusetts, United States - Inc-BW-H-11-O ... | reverse complement strand
TCGTGATAGAACGAAACAAAGAAGATTTCTTGAAGAAAATTCCGGTGCGCCGCTTCGGCAATGACCACGATCTAAAAGGCGCGGCCGTTTTCCTCGCTTCTGATGCGTCCGATTATGTCACCGGGCACGTTCTGGTCGTCGATGGAGGGCAAACCGCCTAAAACGCGGTGGACACAACATGAATATCCCACTCACACCACTTCGCTGTTTACGCTACGCGGAAGAACAATTTCCGCGCAGGACCGCGGTCGTCTGCGGCGATCTCCGTTTCACCTACGCGCAATTTGCGCAGCGCGCCGCATTGCTGGCGGGTGCGTTGCGCGCAGCCGGCGTGAGGCCCGGCGACCGCGTCGCTTTCCTGAGCATGAATTGCCATCGCTTGCTCGAAGCCTACTACGGCGTTCTCGACGCCGGCGCTGTGCTGCTTCCCCTGAATATCCGCCTGGCGCCGCATGAGCTTGCTTTTATTTTGAACGACGCGGGAGCAAAAGTACTCTTTCTCGAAAAGGATTTTCTCCCGATTGTGGATTCCTTTCGGAAAAGCGCATCCACGGTTGAAGCCTTCTATCTTCTCGATGGCGCTCCTCAGGCACACTGGCTCGCGCCAAACAACTACGACGAACTCCTTGCCGCCGCTTCCCCTTATCGCACCGACATCATGGAAGTTGATGAAAATGCCGTCTCCGAGATTTTTTACACCAGCGGCACCAGCGCCACTCCCAAGGGCGTCATGCTGACGCATCGCAATGTTTACATGCACGCTCTCTACGCTTGCCTCACTGACGATCCCACCGCCGAAGGCGCTCAACTTCACACCATTCCACTCTTCCACGCCAATGGCTGGGGCACGCCCCACGCCCTCGCTTTGACCGGCGGAAAGCATGTGATGCTGCGGCGCTTCGAGACCGCGCCGATATTTCGCTTGATTGAGCAGGAGCGCGTTCGAACAATGTGTCTTGTCCCGGCCATGGCCACAGCCCTTGTCAATTGCCCGGAACGCGCCAAACATGATTTGAGCAGTCTTCGCATCATCAATATCGGTGGTGCGGCATCGTCTCCAACTCTCGTACGCGAGGTAGAAGAAAAACTTGGAGCGAGTTGCCGCTCCGGCTATGGCCTCACGGAAACTTCCCCCACCCTCTCTATCTCCAGGATGAAGCCCGGCCTTGGCTGGCAAGGCGAACAAAAATATATCGGCCAGGCCATGACTGGCTTTGCGCTTCCCGGCGTGGAGCTTCGCGTCGTCGACGCAAACGAAAAAGACGTTCCCCACGACGGTCAATGCATTGGCGAAGTCGTAGCACGCAGCGATGTGGTGATGGAAGGCTATTGGGGGCAGCCGCAGGCTACCGCGGAAGCCATGCGCGGGGGATGGTTTCACACTGGCGATATGGCCACGATCAATGAGGACGGCTACCTCCTCGTTGTCGACCGCAAGAAAGAGATCATCGTCAGCGGTGGCGAAAATATTTCGTCCCTCGAAGTCGAGAAAGCGCTCCTTGCCAATCCCAACGTGTATGAGGTCGCCGTCGTTCCCGTTCCGGATGAGAAATGGGGAGAAGTGCCAAAGGCTTTGGTTGTCTTGAAGCCCGGCGCGCAGGCTACGGAAGCAGAGTTGCTCGATTTCTGCCGCGCTCGCATCGCGCATTACAAAGCGCCTCGCTCCGTTGAGTTTTTCGATAGCTTGCCAAAGACTGGCACAGGCAAAATTTTGAAAAGGGAACTCCGCAAAAAATATTGGGGCGGGCAAGACACGATTCGGCCTGAATTTGCCAGTCGCAAGTGAGAAGTCTTATGAATAAGACGTAAGTCTGTCCGCCGGCAACCGGCGCGGGCGCGTTTTATCGTAAAGTTTGAGGAATATTCACTGAGAAAGAGCGGCCACCGATGAGCGACCTGGTTCAACTTACGAAAGACAACGGCATTGCCGTCATCACCATCAACAATCCTCCTGTGAACGCGCTGAGCCCCGGCGTGCCGGAAGGCATCGCCGCCGCGATCGAGCAAATTGACAAAGACGATTCCGTCAAAGCGGTCGTGCTCATTGGCGGCGGCAAAACATTCGTCGCCGGCGCCGACATCAAGGAATTCGGCAAAATCACTTCCGGCAAGTCCGGCGGCGGCTTGGAATTGCCGTCGCTGCTTTTGAAGATCGAAGATTGCCGCAAGCCAGTCGTCATGGCTATTCACGGAAGCGCCTTTGGCGGCGGTCTTGAACTTGCCATGTCGGGCCACTACCGCGTTGCTGTCCCCGGTGCGCAAGTCGGCCAGCCCGAAGTAAAGCTCGGCCTCATTCCCGGCGCGGCCGGCACGCAACGCTTGCCCCGGCTGGCAGGCGCCGCCAAAGCGGTTGAAATGTGTGCGGACGGCAATCCAATGAAAGCCGCGGATGCCATGAAGTTCGGCATAGTGGACCGCTTGATCGAAAGCGACCTGTTGGCCGGAGCCGTCGCGTTTGCGCGCGAGGTTGCGGATAAACCCGTGCGCAAGACACGCGAGCGAAACGAAAAACTCGGCTCCGCGGAGAGCAACGCTCCAATTTTCGCTGCTGCCCGCGAGAACGCCCGCAAAAAGCAGCGGGGGATGATCGCTCCGCTCGCCGCCATCGATGCCGTGGAAGCTGCCACCAAACTCCCGTTCGAAGAAGGCTGCAAACTAGAACGCAAGCTCTTCATGGATTGCCTTTTCTCCGATCAATCGAAAGCGCTCATCCACGTTTTCTTCGGCGAGCGCGAAGTTGCCAAGGTCCCCGACGTCCCGAAGGAGACTCCGCTAATCCCGGTGAACTCCGCCGCAGTTGTTGGCGCGGGAACAATGGGCGGCGGCATCGCCATGGTCTTGGCAAACGCCGGCATCCGCGTTCTTCTGAAAGAAGCCGATCAAGCCGCCCTCGATCGAGGTCTCGCAAACATTCAGAAGAACTACGCAACATCCGTGAAACGCGGCCGCTTTACGCAAGACTTTGTTGACGAGCGGCTCAAGCTGATTCAGCCCACGCTCAGCTACGATCCCTTCGCAAACGCCGACCTGGTGATCGAAGCCGTATTTGAAGGTATGGCGCTCAAGAAAGAAGTGTTCGCCGAGCTGGACCGTGTGTGCAAACCCGGCGCCATTCTCGCGAGCAACACATCCACGCTCAATATCGATGAGATTGCTTCTTCGACCGCGCGTCCGCAGTCCGTTATCGGCACGCATTTCTTCAGCCCCGCCAACGTGATGCGTCTGCTCGAAATCGTCCGTGGCAAAGCCAGCTCCAAGGAAGTCATCGCCACTTGCATGCAACTCTCGAAAAAAATCGGCAAGATTGGCGTCCTGGTGGGGAACTGCCGCGGCTTCGTCGGCAACCGAATGTTTCATCCCTATGTCCGCGAGTCCGTTTTTCTCGTCGAAGAAGGTGCAAGTGTCGAAGCGGTTGATTCCGCGCTCTACGATTTCGGCATGGCAATGGGCCCGCTCGCTGTCGGCGATCTCGCGGGTCTCGATGTTGGCTGGCGAATCCGCAAGGAGTATCGTCACTTGGAGAAGCCCGGAATTCGGCAGGCCTTTGCAGGAGATAATCTCTGCGAAATGGGCCGCTACGGCCAAAAAACTGGCGCTGGCTGGTATAAGTACGACGAAAATCGCCGCGCGATTCCTGATCCCGAAGTCGCGCAGCTAGTACGCAAATGGGCCGCCGAAGCGGGCATTCCGCAGCGCCAAATTTCCAAGGAAGAAATCGTCGATCGCTGCGTCTACGCGCTGGTGAATGAAGGTGCGCGCATTCTCGAGGAAGGCTACGCCCTGCGCGCCGTCGACATCGACATCATCTACCTCAACGGCTACGGCTTCCCCGCCCATCGCGGCGGGCCGATGTGGTACGCCGACACGGTCGGCTTGAAAAAAGTCCTCCAGCGCGTCGAGGAATTCCACAAACAGCACGGCGAGCTTTGGGAACCGGCTCCACTTCTCAATCGGCTGGCGGAAGAAGGCAAGAAGTTTGCGGATTTCAATAAGGAACAGAGCGCGGCTGCCTGACGCAACGGAGCTACAGAACGAATTGCAATCTTTTGTTCTCTGTCAGCTCAAGTATTTTCAAATCAGACTTGCGGTTTCTTCGGGTGAGAGATGGGACGCGTTTTTCTGGTTCGCCACGCACAGGCCTCTTTTCTCGAGCCAGACTATGACAAGCTCTCCCCCACCGGCGAAGCCCAAGCGCGCATACTTGGCGAATATTGGGCTCGTCACAAAGTCGTCTTCGATCGCGTCTGCACCGGCCCGCGCGTCCGCCATCGCGACACCGAAAAAGCCGTGCGTGAGATCTATGCACAGCACAGCCTGAATTTGCCGAACTCTGTCGTGTTCGAGGAATTCGACGAATTTCAGGGCGATGTGGTGCTGGAAAAAAGTCTCGCTCAACTTTGCGAAACGAACCCCCACATCCGCGACCTCGAAGCCGCAGTACAAAGTGCAAACAGTCCGCCCCAACGCCGCAGGAATTTTCAAAAGCTCTTCGAGACCGTAGTCACCATGTGGGTCGGCGGAGAACTAACGGTCGACGGCGTCGAATCCTGGGAAGCGTTCACTGCCCGCGTCAATCGCGGTCTTTCGCAATTTCTGTCCGCCGCAAGTAAAAGCGAAACCTGCGCCATTTTTACTTCCGGCGGGCCCGTCGCCGTATCCGTGCAGCGCGCTCTGCATCTTTCGCCGGAGCATACTTTGCAAGTCGCCTGGATGCCCCGCAATTGCTCGTACAGCGAATTTTTGTTTTCCGGAGAGCGTTTCACTCTGAGTACATTCAACTCGTTTCAGCACATGGACGATCCTGCTTTGCTGACCTATAGATAGTGGCATCGCGAGCGAGATAATATGGCTGGCCTTCAAGATCAAACAACCACGGTTCGATCGGGAGAAGAACTCGACCTCGCTAAGCTCGAACTCTTTCTTGTCAGCCACTTCACGGATAAAGTAGGGCCGCTTGTCGTCCGCCAATATCCAAGCGGCCATTCGAACCTCACTTATTCCGTGCAACTCGGTTCGCGCGAATTGGTGCTTCGCCGTCCGCCGTTCGGAAGCAAAGTCAAAACCGCCCACGACATGGGCCGCGAATTTCGCGTGCTCTCAAAACTCCATGACCACTATCTCCCCGCGCCACGCGTCCTTCTTTTTTGTGAAGACACTTCGGTACTTGGCGCTCCTTTCTATCTAATGGAGCCTGTCCACGGCATTATTCTTCGAAGCGATGTTCCGCCCGGCTTGGATTTTCCGCCGGAGACGGCGCGGCGCGTGTGTGAATCATTTCTCGACAACCTTGCTTTTCTCCACGGCCTTGATTACAACGCGATTGGCCTCGCGGATTTAGGCAAGCCGCAGGGCTATCTCGAACGCCAGGTGCGCGGCTGGATCGAGCGCTACCATGGCTCCAAGACACATGAAATTCCGGAAGTCGAAACAATCTCCCAGTGGATTCAGCAGCACATGCCTGCTTCCGACGCAGCGGCTCTCATTCACAACGACTACAAATACGACAACGTCGTTCTGGACCCAAACGATCTCACCAAAATAATCGGTGTTTTGGATTGGGAAATGTGTACGGTCGGCGACCCGCTCACGGATCTAGGTTCCGCGCTGGCCTATTGGGTTGACGCTAGCGATCCGCCGGAAATTCTCGAAACTCGTTGGGGTCCCACGTCCTACCCTGGCAGCTTGACGCGCGCCCAACTTGTCCAGCGTTACGCGCAAAAAACGGGCCGCGACGTTTCCAATATGGCTTTTCACTTAGCCTTTGCTCGTTTCAAAATCGCCGTCATCGTTCAGCAGATTTATTACCGCTATCACCAAGGCCTGACCCACGACGAGCGATTCGCTACTATGCCGCATCGCATCAAACTGCTCTTGCGCGCCGCCCTGCAAACCGCCGAAACCGGCGCAATATGACATTTTCCATGCTTTTCTGTTTCTCGCTGCGAAGTTGCGGGGGCTGTCGGCGGAGCTCAAACGTAATAACGTACAATGGATTCCGCGACGCAGCACGGCTTCTCGCTGCCCTCGCTCTCAACCGTCACGGAAAATGTAGTTTCATACGCTCCTGGAACTTCTTTGACGTTAAGCAGAGTGATTCGCGCCCGAATTTTCGATCCGGCGCGCACCGGAGAAGGGAAGCGGACGCGATTTAGGCCGTAATTGACGGCCATTCCGATCCCGCAACGAACCTGAATCACATCCTTCATAAACCGGCTGATCAGCGACAGCGTCAAAAAACCATGTGCAATCGTCGTTCTGTAGGGAGATTCTCTTTCTGCCCGTTCGCGATCCAGATGGATCCACTGCCGGTCTTCAGTTGCTTCCGCGAACTGCGCAATGCGTTCTTGGGTGATGGTAAGCCATTCACTCACGCCGATTTCTTTTCCTAAATATTGTTTCAACGAATCCGGCGTATCCAAGATGACTGGCGGCACTCTATCCTCCAGGAAAGAAACGCCAACGCACAATCATGCCCTGGCGCATCAGTTCGAATGCGCTTGCGTCCGCGGCTTCCCCCATTTGCCCAGCTCCCATTTCGCAATCGATTCCGTGTGCACCTCATCCGGTCCGTCCGCCAAACGCAAAGTCCGCACATTTGCCCAAGCGCTCGCAAGAAAAGTATCCCCGGAAACTCCCGCTCCTCCGTGTGCCTGGATGGCTCGATCCAGAACACGCAGAGTCATGTTCGGCGCAACCACCTTAATCATCGCGATTTCCGCGCGCGCTTCCTTATTCCCCACAGTGTCCATCATGTACGCCGCCTTTAACGTCAGCAGCCGCGCCTGCTCGATTTCCATCCGCGACGCCGCGATGTCGGCGCGAATTGTTCCTTGTTCCGCTATGGGTTTTCCAAACGCCACGCGCGCCTGCACGCGCTTGCACATCGTTTCCAGCGCTCGCTCGGCCACTCCGATGCACCGCATGCAATGATGAATGCGTCCTGGCCCCAGCCGCCCCTGCGCGATCTCAAATCCCCGCCCTTCGCCCAGCAGCATGTTCGAAGCAGGCACGCGAACGTTCTCGAACTTGATCTCAGCGTGTCCGTGCGGCGCATGGTCGTAACCAAACACAGTCAGCAGCCGCACAATCTTGACTCCCGGTGTCTCCAGCGGCACCAGAATCATCGATTGCTGCTTGTGAGTCGCGGCCCCCGGATCCGTTTTACCCATGAAGATCGCGATCTTGCACCTCGGGTCTCCCGCACCCGACGTCCACCATTTCCTCCCGTTTATAACGTATTCGTCTCCGTCCTTCACTACGCTTGCGCGAATGTTTGTCGCGTCCGAGGAAGCGACTTCCGGCTCAGTCATCGCAAAACACGAACGAATCTCGCCCTCAAGCAGCGGCTTCAGCCATTTCTCTTTTTGCTCCGGCGTTCCGTAGCGCGCCAACACTTCCATATTTCCAGTGTCCGGCGCCGAGCAGTTGAACACTTCCGGAGCCATCACGCTGCGACCCATGATCTCGCACAGCGGCGCGTATTCCACGTTCGTCAGTCCCGCTCCGCTTTCATCATTCGGCAGAAAAAGGTTCCACAATCCAGCCGCTCGCGCCCTCGGCTTCAACTCTTCAATGACGCGCGTCGGCTTCCACCGCTCGCGATCAATTTCTTCTTGGAACCGCCGCTCATTCGGATAGACATGCTCGTCCATGAACGCCTGCAACCGCCGTTGCAGCTCTTTCGTCTTCGCGCTGAATTCGAAATTCACGCCATCCGCCTTTGCACTACCAATTGCCCGCCGCGATTATATACGAGGCCTCAAGCAGGAGTCTCGCAGCTCTGTTGTACAGTCGCCACGCTAAACGCTAAACTTCTTGTGACTAAATCAGCGATCGTTCCAATTTCGCGAGGCATTCCTTTGAACGAATCACCGCGCTCCAAGCAATCTCCGCCTGACCCGCATTCCGAACCCCAGTCCGATCCCCAATCTGAACCACTGATTCGCAACGTCTCCGACACGGCCCGCTGGGTCGCCGTCTATCGCGCCCGCGAAACCGAGCGCCCCGACGCGCATTTCCGCGATCCTTTCGCGCGCCGTCTTGCCGGCGAACGCGGCGAGCAAATCGCCAAGTCCATGCCCCTCGGCCGCGACAACGACTGGAGCATGATCACCCGCACCTATCTCGGCGATCAATTCATCAACGAGCAAGTCAAACAAGGCGTCGACATGGTCATCAACCTGGCAGCAGGCCTCGACGCGCGTCCCTACCGCATGCAACTTCCGCCGTCTCTTAATTGGATCGAAGTCGATCTCCCCGAAATTCTCTCCTACAAAGAAGAAATCCTTCGCGACGAAAAGCCCCTCTGCTCCCTCGAACGCATCCGCCTCGATCTATCCAACGCCGCCGCGCGCCGCGATCTCTTTGCAGATCTCGGCCGCCGCTCCAAGAATGCCCTCATCATCACCGAAGGTCTCCTTATTTATCTAACCGCCGACGATGTCGCCGGCCTCGCCAGGGACCTCGCTGCTCCTCCCAGCTTTCAATCCTGGATTCTGGATATTGCATCGCCCGGCCTTCTCCGCCTTCTGGCAAAAAGAATGGCAAAGCAGCTCAACGCGGCGGCGCCATTCAAATTTGCTCCTCCTGAAGGACCAAATTTCTTTATCCCCTACGGATGGAAGCCCGTCGACGTGCAATCCTTTCTCAAAAACGCCGCTCGCCTCAAACGCCTTTCCCTGTTGTTCAGGCTCTTCGCACTCCTGCCCGAAACGGAAAAATCCCGCCGCCACCGCCCCTGGTCAGGCATGTGTCTCCTCAAAAAGCCTTGAAGCCGGGCGACACCCCTGCTCTCAAGGATAGTTCAAGGAACCAATTGTTCATTCGGAGTGAGAGATGAATGTTCAGCCGCGGTTGTCTTCGTTCTTCCGCCAGGAAATATGCTTTTCACGATGACGTACAGCACCGGAATAAATAGCAGGTTCAGCGTCGTCGCGGCAATCATTCCGCCGAACACTGTCGTTCCCACCGAAATTCTTCCGGCGCGCCCTGCGCCTCGCGCCAGCACCAGCGGCACCACGCCCAGGATAAACGCAAACGACGTCATCAAAATGGGCCGCAACCGGATGCGCGCCGCTTCAATCGCCGCCTCAACAATCGACATCCCCTGTTCGCGCAACTGCTCCGCAAACTCCACAATTAAAATCGCGTTCTTGCTGGCCAATCCAATCAACATCACCAACCCAATCTGACAATAAACATCATTCTGCAATCCCCGCAGCGCCTGCGCTCCGATGGCCCCAAGAATCGCGATCGGCACAGCCATCAGCACGATGAACGGCAACACAAAACTCTCATACTGCGCTGCCAACGTCAGGTACACCACGATCAATCCCAGCCCAAACAAAATCAGCGCCTTGCCTCCCGATTGAATTTCTTCCAGCGAGAGCCCGCTCCACTCAAACGCCATCCCCTGCGGCAGCGCTTTCTTTGACAACTCCTCCATCGCCGCGATTCCTTCCCCGGAGCTGTGTCCCGGCGCCGCCGACCCGTCAATCTCCGCCGACCGGAAAAGATTGTAGTGGCTTATCACCTGCGCATTCTGCGTCGGCTCCACGGTGACCAGATTGTCCAGCGGAATCATCCTGCCGGTGTCCGAGCGCAAGTAATACTGCCGAATATCCTTCGGCGCCGAGCGGTAGCGGCTGTCCGCCTGCACGTACACGCGATACGACCGGTTGTTAAAATCAAAATCGTTCACATACACCGATCCCATGTAAACCTGCAGCGCGTCCGTCACCTGGCTCAGCGGCACTTGCAGACTCTTCGCTTTTTCACGGTCGATTTGCACCAGGTATTGCGGATCGTTCGCCGTAAAACTGTTGAACAAACCCACCAGGTCCTTGCCCGCGTTGCCCTCTGCCGCAAGCTTGTTCGCCGTATCCGCGATCGTTTGCAGAGAATTCCGCCCCAGGTCCTCTAACTCGTATTGAAATCCGCCGAATTGCCCCAACCCTTGCACTGCCGGTGGATTGAAGGGAATCACCAGCGCCCCCTGGATCGCAAACAGTTGCCCACGCAGCCGTTGAATGATTGCTGCCGCGGAATGTTCTTGCCCTTTCCGCTCCTCGAAAGGCTTCAAGCTGCTGAAGACCACGGCGCGATTCGGCGCGGCGCCAAACAGGCTGAACCCCGGAAGCGAGAAAGCCCCCTCAATCTCTGGAACATGCGAAATAACTTCTTCCACTTTTCCGCAAATGTTTTCCGTGTACTGCAAGGACGCGCCCTGCGGCGCTTGCACTACGAAGATGATGTATCCCTGGTCGTCCTCCGGAATAAACGCGCGCGGAACCTTGTTATAAACCCAGTACGTCAATCCCAGCGCCGCAAAAAAAACCAGAATCGCGGCAAAACGCCAGCCAATCACGTGCTTCACGGCGTTGCGGTACATATTCGTTCCGCCGGTCACCATGCGATTGAATGCGTGAAAGAATCTCCCTTCCGCGCGATCCCGGTGTCGTCCCAGCAAGATTGCGGAAAGCGCCGGCGTCAAGGTCAGCGCGTTGAATGCCGAAATCGAAACCGAAAACGCAATCGTCAGGGCGAATTGCCGGAACAAAATTCCCGTTGTTCCCGGAAACAACGCAACCGGCACGAACACCGCCACCAGCACGAGCGAAGTCGCAATGACCGCCCCAGCCACTTCCTTCATGGCCACGGACGCCGCATTGTGCGGCTCCGTGATGCCTTCCATGATGTGCCGCTCCACGTTCTCGATCACCACGATCGCGTCATCCACCACCAGTCCGGTCGCCAGCGTGATTCCGAAAAGCGTCAGCGTATTTATCGAAAACCCCAGAAGCTTGATGAACACAAACGTCCCAATCAGCGAAACAGGAATCGTTACCGCGGGAATCAATGTGCTGCGCCAGTCCTGCAGGAACAAATAAATCACCGCAATCACCAGCAAGATGGCTTGCACAAGCGTGATGAGCACATCCTGTATCGATTCGCCGATCACCGTCGTGGAATCAAACGCTACGGCGTACTTCAATCCCGGTGGAAATCTCTTCGAAAGCCTCAACAATTCCGCTTTCGCGTCGCGGTCCACGTCCAGCGCATTGGCGCCTGGAAGCTGCGTCACGCCAAACCCGATGCCCTCGTGGCCGTTGAAGCGCACAAGAACGTCATAATTTTCCGCGCCCAGCTCCGCGCGGCCCACGTCTTTTAGCCGCACGAGCGTTCCGTCCGTCCCCGTCTTCAAAACAATATTGTCGAACTCCGCCGGACTCGTCAGCCTCCCCACGGCCCTCACGCTGATCTGAAACGCTTGCTCTCCCGCGTTGGGCGGCTGCCCGATCTGTCCCGCGGCCACTTGCACATTTTGCTCTTGCAAAG
>Ga0210390_10004825_pt1 | contig 11341 bp, 10 predicted proteins | sample IncBWH11OmetaG_FD_161050 | JGI IMG/M metagenome (GOLD analysis project Ga0210390, IMG submission 161050) | Forest soil microbial communities from Barre Woods Harvard Forest LTER site, Petersham, Massachusetts, United States - Inc-BW-H-11-O ... | reverse complement strand
CCGGATGGCGCGCCGATCGGATTTGTAGGTGTTCTCGAGGATGTCACCCAGCGCCGTGCAGGTGAGGCAAGGTTGCTGGAGGCAAAACAAGCCGCGGAAGCCGCCAATCAGGCGAAAAGCCAGTTTCTTGCGAACGTGAGCCACGAAATCCGCACCCCGATGAACGGCATCCTGGGAATGACGGAACTGGCGTTGGAGACTCCGCTGAACAGTGAGCAGCGCGAATACCTCAGCATGGTGCAAGGCTGCGCGGTGTCGCTGCTGGAGATCATCGACGATCTGCTAGATTTTTCGAAAATCGAAAACGGAAAGATTGAGCTGGAACAGATTCCATTTTCGATTCTGGACTGCGCGGAGAATGCCCTCCAGCCGGTGGCGGTGCGGGCGCAACAAAAAGGCCTGGGACTGGAATGGTATATCCGGGGCGAATTGCCCGAGTGGGTCCAGGGCGATCCGACTCGTCTGCGGCAAGTACTGATCAATCTGCTCGGCAACGCCGCCAAGTTTACCGAGGAAGGCGAAGTAACCCTGGGAATCGAGTATTTGCACGGCGACGCGGAGCACGCTTCCGCAAAGTTCAGCGTCTCGGATACGGGAATCGGCATCCCGCCGGAGCATCGCGCGAAGATTTTCGAAGCGTTTCAGCAATCGGACAACAGCGTTACCCGGCAATACGGCGGCACCGGGCTCGGCCTCTCCATTTCCGCAAGGCTTATTGAATTGATGGGCGGAAAATTGCAACTGGAAAGCGAAGTCGGCAAGGGGAGCACTTTTTCCTTCGAACTTCAATGGAGACGCGCAAATGAAGCGGAAGCGAAGTGCCGGCTGGAATTGGAGCAACGGAAATTGCCGCCCGCGCGAATTCTGGTGACCGATAACCAGGAAGCCGGGCGCGAACTCGTTTGTTGGCTGACACGCCGCTGGGGACTTGAAACCGACACCGCGAGTTCGGTGCAGGAAGCGCTTTCGCTTTATGCAAAATCCGTCGAAGAAGCCAGGCCGTATGCGGCGGCACTCATCGATCTGAATCTTGCTGGAAAAGACGGCCATGAGGTGGCCAAAGAGATTCGGCGCCGGGCGCCCGGCGATACGACTGCACTCTTGATGATGTCGTCGGCGCCCCCGTTCGTGGAGGATGCTCGTACAAATTGCTATGGAATTCTCCGGCGGCTGACAAAGCCGTTGCGCCGCCGGGCGTTGTGGGAAAGCCTGCAATCCGCGCTGCGAGGGGATGCCCGGGGCATCTCCTCGGGAATGGAGAAGCAGGAACAAGATTCAGGGCCGGGCCGCCGCATCCTGGTGGTCGAGGACAACCCGGTGAACCAGAAACTCGCTCAGATACTTCTTGAAAAAAGCGGGCACCGTGTCCATCTGGCGGCAAACGGGGTGGAAGCTTGTGACGCGATCCGGCTTCACGAGTTTGAGCTGGTGCTGATGGATTTGCAGATGCCGGTCATGGGCGGATTGGAAGCCACTCGAAAAATTCGCGAAATCGAGCTGGGAACAGGGCGGCACACGCCCATCGTGGCGATGACCGCGCATGCCGCCGCCCAGGATCAGAGGCGATGCGAGGAAGCGGGCATGGACGGATACGTCAGCAAGCCGATCCGGCCCGAACTCTTGCGAAATGAAATTGAACGGGTAACTGGAGGGGACATGGGGAAGCGATCTGAGGAAACGGCCGTTGAACAACCGCGGCCATCCGATTGGGACCTTAAGGAATTGATGGAGCGGCTTGGCGGCGATCAGGAATTTCTCCGGGAACTGCTGGTAATTTTCCGCGAAGACGTAAGGATGAATCTGGGAAAATCCCGGAAAGCCATGGGGGAGTTCGACTTTGAATCGCTTACACGCACAGCCCACACGATGAAAGGGATGCTGAGAAATCTTTCGATGGGCGCGGCGGCGGAAAAGGCGGCCGCTCTCGAGAAGGCTTCTCGGGAAAACTTGCAGCGGGAATCTCAGGAATTGCTCGAAGGATTGACGAAGGAACTGGAGAGAATTCTACCAGAGGTGGAAGCACAGCTGGCGGAGGTGAAGACATGAGGATACTTGTTGCGGAAGACGACGCCATCTCGAGAACACTTCTCGAGAGAACTTTGCAGCGTGCAGGGTACTTTGTAATTGCCGTGGAAAACGGCGCGCAGGCAATCGCCGAACTGGTCAAACAGGATGCGCCGCGGCTGGCGCTGCTGGACTGGATCATGCCGGAGAAGGACGGAGTCGAAGTGTGCCGCGAATTGCGGCGCCGCAAAGAACATGCCTACACGTACCTGATCCTGCTGTCGTCCAGGGAGTCGAAGGAGGACATCGTCGCCGGCCTCGAGTCTGGCGCCGACGACTACTTGACTAAACCCTTTGACGTGGACGAACTGAAGGCCAGGCTGCGCACCGGGCACCGCATTCTGGAACTCGAAGACCACCTGGTGGAGGCTCGGGAGAGCATGAGGTTCCAGGCCACACATGATTTGCTCACATCGCTCTGGAACCGGGGCGTGATCGTGGAGTTGATGTCGTACGAAATCATGCGCTCGCGCAGGGAACGAAGCTGCACCGCCCTGATGATGTGTGACATCGATCATTTCAAGAGCGTCAACGACCGGTACGGGCATGCCGTCGGGGACGATGTCCTTCGCGAGGTTGCGCGGCGATTGCACAATTCGGTCCGCTCTTACGACATGGTGGGGAGATACGGCGGCGAGGAGTTTCTGGTTGCGCTGAACAAGTGCGACCCAGGTAGCGCGGTGTCTCGAGCAGAAAATCTGCGAATGAAAATTGGGGCCCGGCCGATCCAGACGCCGAACATGCCGGTGCCGGTGACCATCAGCATAGGTCTGGCGCTCTCGACGGAGTTTACCGAGTGCACCGTCGAGGAACTCATGCACCAGGCGGACATGGCGCTCTATGCGGCGAAAGCGGCGGGCCGCAATTGCGTGAGAGTGGCCCGGCCTTCCGGCAAACCTGTGGAAGAGCAGCCGAAGGAAACGCCCGCGCTGATGCCCTGATGTAAAGCGCGTGAGGGAGTTTCGTGCGTGGCCCGGAGCTAGTTCATCTTGCCTCGAGAGGCTTCCATCATCTGCCGCATCGCCACGGAGGAGCCGGGAGCGCGCCTTTCCCGCCAGGCCTCCAGGCGCTTGCAGGTTTCTTCGATTCCGGAAAACAAGGTGGGATTTTTGAACGCCGCGCGCCAGGTCGGCACGATCGTGCGCATCCGATCCCACACCACCCAGACTTCTCCGTTACTCTCGAAAAACAGCTCGTCGTTTATCAAGCCGCGGTTCACGATGCTGGCTACCATCTCCCAATAGCTGATCACCATCCGGATGTAGGTATTCTCCTGGCTGCCCTGCGGGTATTTCTGCATCAGCTCCTCGGGAGAGCCGGCGTTGAAATGGTCCACGAACCACGCGCGGGCTTCCCGCAGGCGAGGTTCCCGCCGGAGGTCATAAAGCCGCAGCATGAGGTTAACTTCTTCGTAGCTGGTCTGAGACATGCGTGACACTCCTTTTCATTTCCATGCGGAAGATCATGTCGAGGGAGGCGGGACAGCGTCACCCTGAAACGCGGGAGCGGCCTTGAATTCCACGCGCTGCACTCCGCTGACGGGAATGTCGCGGCGCTGGAACTCCAGTTGGATGCGGCGGCGTAGCTCGCGCGCTACATCGTCCTGGCGCGAGGGAGTTGTGCGCACCTGCAGGCGCACGGTGGAGGAGTTCTGGTCAAAATTCTGCAGCCCCAGGATGCGCGGGCCGTCCACAATCGCTTGCGACCAGGAGGCATCGCCGCGCAGCTCGGCCGCAGCGGCTTCCAGCGCCTGCAATGCCTTTTCCTGCGAGAGCTGCGGAGACAGGGCAACGTCCACGAAGGCTTGCGACCAGTCGCGGCTGAGATTCGCGACGGTGCGGATGTCGCCATTCGAAAGCGTCACCAGCGCCCCGCGCGAGTCCCGAACCACCGTGCGCCGCAGCGTGACGTGTTCGACGCGGCCGATCGTATCTCCGACCTGGATGGTATCCCCGACGACGAACTGATCTTCCAGGATGATGTAAAAGCCGGTGATGACGTCGCGCACCAGATTTTGCGCCCCAAAGCCCAGCGCCAGGCTGGCCAGCCCGGCGAGGGTTGCCGCGGGCAACACGTTGATTTTAAACTCCGCGGCGGCGGTCAGCAGCGCAACCGCCCAGACGATTTTGCTCCCCGCACCGTAAAGGACCATCGCGACCGTTCGCGTTTGCTGTTCGCGAGCCTTTGCCGCGCGCGCCTCGGAGCCCGCCGGCTTGATTACAAGGTTAGTGATCAGCCGCAACAGGCGGTTGACCACCAGCACCACGATGAGTATGGCGACGAGACGAAAGAAGACGGCCACGCTGGCGTCCGGGAAATAGGAGAGGAGATTGGACATAGAAATGGTTGAGGGGCGAGTATAACATTGGTGGCGGCGTGGTGCAGCGTCCCGGGGCACGTTTCGAGTGGCGAAGGAGGGGTGCGGTGAAGAACAGGCGAACATTCCTGGGCGGGCTGCTGACGGCCGGATTGGCCACCCAATTTACCGGGGAACTGGCACGGGGGCAGAACCCCAAGTCCACCCCAGATCAAAGAACCACGCCGGACACCACACCGGAAAACCCGCTGGCGCCTCCCGCGGAAAAACGGATGCTCGAAGAGAACGAGAAGGACATCAAGAAAAAAGTGGATAAGCTCTACGACCTCGCGACGGAACTAAAGGCGGAAGTGGATAAGACGGATTCCAGCAAGGTGCTAAGCCTGAATATGGTGCGCAAGGCCGAAGAGATCGAAAAGCTCGCCCGCGACATCAAGAACCGCTCGAAAGGATAAACCCATGGCGCCCGATCGGTAGGCTCATGTGGGGCCCACCTTCTGAGGTGCGTTGTTTGCACCCCGAATGGTGTTACGTGGCGGGCCGTCAGCGACCAACCGAACGCATAGCGGCCACTTTCAAGTGGCCCAGCGTAATCTCAGATCGTCCGCCGCCCTCCCGCTGCCCAGCAACTGCAGCCCAACAACCACCCTAGCGGCGAAGAGAAGGACAGGATAAACTATGAAAGTTGTCTGCCAGTACCTTGTGCGCCCGTAGCTCAGCTGGATAGAGCGCTTGCCTCCGAAGCAAGAGGTCGCGTGTTCGAATCACGCCGGGCGCACCACTCCTTGATCCTTTTGGACTGATGAACTTACGGCAGTATTCTTCTGCGCGTTTAGAACTTCGCCTCAAGGTCCTCATCGGATGCTAAAACCAACAATCGAATTCGACGGTGCACGCTTCAATACTCTTGATGGTTTTTGGGATGAGATTTCGGCCCGTCTAATCCCTGGGGCTAGATGGGGCCGAAATCTCGATGCTTTCAACGATGTCCTCAGAGGAGGTTTTGGTACACCCGCAGGGGGATTCAGGCTTCGCTGGGTAAATTTTCAGCGGTCCCGCGATGCTCTGGGACACAGCGGGACTATCCAGTGGCTTGAGAACAAAATTCAACTCTGCCACCCGGACAATATCGAACTCGTCAAGCGAGAGATAGAATCGGCGCGGCACGGTGAAGGCCCAACTCTAGCGGACATACTTCTTGACATGATTCGAATCCACTGCCCTGGCGGAATTGAAGAAAAGGACGGTATCGAACTTGTCCTGGTCTAGTAAATATGCAAACCGCCGAGTGCCCCGGAAGTTCATCTCCCTATCCCTACTAACCCGCAGTTGATCGAACGAGTGAACTCTTGTTCGATTCACAAATCTAAATCACGCGAAGGGTGCCCCGGGTCCCGTTTTTGGTACCCGGGTCTTGGGTTGGAATTTTCTTCGCACCACTTCACATTGAGGTCCACTGGCCGACTTGCACGACATTACGGGCAGAGCCACTGGCGCATCTGTTCGGGGGTGACGTTGCCTCCGGTCAGGATTGTGGCGATCAGCTGCCCCTTGAAGCGTTCGCGATAGGTGTTCAGCGCCGCGAGGCCGGCGGCGCCGGAGGGTTCGAGCACCACGCCGAGTTCCCGGTGCGCCTGCTGCATCGCCGATATCATCGCTTGGTCGTCGACGAGGAGGATGTCATCGGCGAGGCCGAGGATGTCTGCAACTGCTTCCGGGTACGGGCTCTGAACATCGATCCCGTCGGCAATCGTTTCGGTTTGCCCCGACTCCTGAGCCTTCCCCGCGCGCCAGGAGCGTTCCATCGCCGGTGCACCGCTGGCGCAAATTCCGATCATCCGCGTGTCCGGCCGGTGCGCCTTCACCCAGCGAGCCACGCCGCCCAGCAAAGCGCCGTCGCCGAGCGGCACGAGGATGGCATCGAACCGCTCCGGCCATCGCAGAAGTTCCAATCCGATTGTGCCGGCGCCTTCGGAGATTGCGGCGACACGCCCGTCCTCGATTAATTGCGCACGGGTTTCCGCAGCGAACGCTTTCGCCGCAGAGTGCGCCGCCTTGAAATTCTTGCCAACCAGCCGGACATCCGCGCCAAGAGCGCGCATGCGCTCGACCTTCAGCGGATTGGCCGTGACGCCGGCGAAAATCGTGAGCGCCAGCCCGCGTTTGCGCGCGGCAAAGGCCAGGCCCTGGCCGAAATTTCCGGCCGTGGCACACACCAGTGGCGGGCGCCCTTTCAATGTCGTCGCGAAGAATTCCGCACCGCGCCCCTTGAAGGAGCGAATCGGGTTCAGTGTTTCCACTTTGACGACGACCCGGCAATCGAGCTGTCGCTCCAGCGGCTCCGCCCGGAACTGCGGCGAATTAAGAAACACCGGGTCGATGACACCCGCGGCTTGCTCAATTCTTTCCAGGGACAAACGAAGGGGTTCGATCATAGGTTGCCCGATTATATCTAACGGAATTAAGGTTTAACCTCTCTAACTCGCAAGGGTCTCTGGAAAGGACAAACCATGCCTCTAACGGTTCTGGTGACAGGCGGCTCAGGTTTTATCGGCACTCATTGCATCCTTCAGCTTCTGGCCGCAGGCCATCAGGTGCGCACCACCATTCGCAATCTGAAGCGTGAAACCGACGTGCGCGCGATGCTGAAAGTTGGCGGCGCCGCGCCGGGCGAGCGCTTGTCCTTCTTTGCTGCCGATCTCGAGAACGACGCAGGCTGGCGGGAAGCCGTCACCGGCTGCGACTTTGTGCTGCACGTGGCCTCGCCCTTGCCGCCCAGCGTCCCCAAGCACGAGGACGAATTGATTATCCCCGCGCGCGAAGGCACTCTCTGCGTGTTGCGCGCCTCGCGTGACGCCGGTGTGAAGCGCGTGGTGCTGACTTCCTCGTTCGCGGCGATCGGCTACGGCCACAAGGTGCGGGAAACGCCGTTCAATGAGGCGGACTGGACAGACCCGGCTGGCGACGACGTTGCTCCCTACACCAAATCGAAAACTCTGGCGGAACGCGCGGCCTGGGATTTCCTCGCACGGGCAGGCGGCAACCTCGAACTCTCGGTGATCAATCCGGTGGCCGTGTTCGGCCCTGTTCTCGGGCCGGACTATTCGGCCTCCATACTTCTGGTGCAAAAAATGTTGGACGGCGCCATGCCCGGCACGCCGCAACTTTATTTCGGCGCGGTCGACGTGCGCGATGTTGCTGACGTGCACATCCGCGCCATGACGCATCCCGCGGCCAAGGGCCAACGGTTCCTCGCCACCACGGGCGATTTCCTGTCCATGCTCGACATCGCAATAATATTGAAAGCCCGCCTGGGCGAATCGGCCAAACGCGTGCCCTCCCGGCAATTGCCCAACTGGATGGTGCGCTTGGCGGCGCTGCGCGATCCGGCAATCAAACTGATCCTGCCCGAACTCGGTAAACGGAAAAACGCCACCAACGAAAAAGCCCGGCTCTTGCTTGGCTGGGCGCCGCGTTCGAATGAGGAATCCATCGTCGCAACCGCCGAAAGCCTGGTGCGCCTCGGCCTCCTGAAAGGCAGTCCGAAAAAAGCCGCCTGAACAAATTACGGAGTCGCGAGAGCGCTGCTGGGCAGGTGGGGAGTCAGCTTCCGAATCACAAATTCCTGCAGGATATTCGCCGCGGCGGTCGCGCCGATTCCGATGGCCGTGTTTTCAAACGTTAATCCCGCGCCGCGATCGGTTGAAGGATAATAGAGATTCGAGATGCCCCCCGCCGCAAGTGAGCCGAGGATGGACGAATAGTTGGCCTGCCAGTGCCCGTTGTCTCCCTTGCAGATTACGGAATTCGCGATGGCATAGAGAATCCGCGAGCGCTTGCTACCGGTCCCCTTGTAAAAATAGCGCGGGTCCTGTTTAAGCAGCGAAGGCAGGATTGCGCCTCCAATGAACGTGCTTGTCACGACGTCGGCATACCCGGCGCCATACCGTTTCGCGTACCCTTGTGCGCCTTGCCCGTATCCGCTGAACTGGTCCTGCGCCTGCTGAACTCCCGCCGCCGCTCCGACAAATACGAAAGTCACCGGATCGAATGTCGACTTCCATGCCAGTTCGAATTTCTGCCGTGTGTTCAGCGGCGCCGCATTGGGGACGTAGGTGACGTAGAAATTGGGTATGAATCCGAACACGCGCTGCTTTTCTTCGTCCTTCATCTGCTCCTGCGCCACCTCAACCTGTGTCAGTTCCACGCGTACCTCGGTCACTTCGGTGGTCAGCGGCAGGGTGATCTGCGGCACGTTGACGTTTTCCCCCGGATGCAGGACTCCCGAGGAACTTTTTGTCGCGAAACCTTCCCCAGTTACCGAAACCTGGTACGGCCCGGGAGGAATGTTGGTAAACGAAAATTGTCCGTCGTCACCGGTCTGCGTTTCCCGATTCGGGGGCTGGCCCTGGCTGGTGAGCTTTACCCTGGCGCCGGCAATTGCAGTCCCATTTGGATCAACAATCGTTCCGTGGATGGTTCCTGGAAGGGGCGGCTCGGGCAATTGCGCGCCGCTGAAACCGGAGGGAGACGAATCTTTTCGCGAGGTGTCCGACTGACCTTGTTCACTGGCGGGGGTGGAGGGTGTCTGCTGGGATTGGGAGAAAACGGGAGCGGCGCAAAGCAGGGCCGCAAGGCTTAACCACACCGGAGTACCTGTGCCCAGGATTGAAGCGCGGATGATTCCGCCACGAGGATTGCCGCAAGGGACGTTTGTTGTCGAATTCACAACTATTATTTTACAGCCTTCCCGCTGACTTCCAGCAAGTTTTCACCGACCGCGATCTGAGATTTTCTGGCCAAGCTCGCGTCTAACCGGGTAAAGTGCCAGTGGCTGGAACCGATGGGATGCCACACGCGGAGACCCGGGTTGCCCGTAAGGAGAAACATGAGTCACTTGAAGCGGTTGTTGCCGGCAGTGCTGGTGTTCGCGTTCACAAGCTGGGCGGTAGCAAGACCTCCTGCCGTAAACAGCGGCGAATCGCTGGTAAAGGAAATGCACGCGCGCTACGCCGCGTCGTGGTACCCCTCGGTGACCTTCACTCAAAAAAGCACCACCTACTATCCCAACGGCACGACGAAGGTGGAAACCTGGTACGAAGCGGCATTGCTGCCGGGAAAACTCCGCATTGATATCGGGGCGCCGAGCGCCGGAAACGGCTACCTGCTGGTCGATGGAAACGTAACGGTTTTTAAGGACGGGCAGGTCAAGGCAAACATTCCGCAGGTGAACATGCTCCTGGTTTTGGGATTCGACGTGTACAAGCAATCGCCCGAAGCGACCCTGGCGATTGCGAAACAGGAAGGCTTCGACGCCGGCAAATTTCACGAAGATATCTGGGAAGGGAAGCCCGTCTATGTTTTCGGCGCCGAAAAAGGCGACTTGAAATCGAAACAGTTTTGGGTCGAAAAAGACCGCATGCTGTTTGTTCGCCTGCTGGAACCCGATCGAAACGATCCCAACAAGACCCAGGACATCCGCTTCGCCGATTACCGCAAGCTGGGCGGAGGATGGATCGCCGCGCTGGTGGAAGTTTACGTCGAGGCCAAAAAAGTTTTCAGCGAGGAATATACGGAAATCAACGCTGATGCAAAACTGGACCCGGCAGTCTTCGATCCGAAGCAGTTCACCTCCGTTCATTGGGAAAAACCGTAATATCGCAAAAATCCTCGCGGCCCCGGATATTCGGCACACCTTTTCGATCACATTCCCAGTAGCTCACCCCTTCCAGGGGTGAGGCCTTACTCGGTACAAGCGCGATTGCAATTTAAGGCTGGAATACCTCAAGCCGGCAAGGGCGGTGAGACTGCGTGGTTTTTCACCCGGAAACACACCCGCAGCTTTTCGTGCCGAATTTGGAGCAGACGTGTATTGTTGAATAGGGACATCCCGGCAGGCGAGGCCATGGGAAAACTAAGGATACTGATTTCTCTCACGACGAACGACAACGATTATCAGGTTGAACAGGCAAGTGCCGCGGAGCAAGCGGCGCACAAGCACGGTATCGATCTCAAGATCATTTACTCCGACAACGACGCGATCAATCAAAGCACCCAGATTCTGAAAGTCATCCAGGAAGCCGAGGAAGCCGATCGCCCCAACGCGATTATTTTCGAACCCGTGGGCGGAACGGCGTTGCCGCAGGTGGCGCGCGCGGCTGTAAATCGCAGCATCGCCTGGGTGGTCCTGAATCGCGAAGCGACCTATGTGACGGAATTGCGCGGGCTGGGCAAGACTCCCGTGTTCGTGGTGACCGTGGATCACGTTGAGATTGGCCGCATCCAGGCGCAGCAGTGCGCGGCGCTGCTTCCCAGGGGCGGGAGCATTCTTTACATGCAGGGCCCTTCGGAAAATTCCGCCGCCAAGGACCGCGCGAGAGGCATGCTGGAATTGAAGCCCGCGAATATGCACCTGATCACCTTGAAGGGCCAGTGGACGGAGGACAGCGCCCAGCGCGCGGTGCGCTCGTGGCTGAAGCTGACCACCACCCGAAAGACCGTGATTGATATGGTGGCCGCGCAGGATGATGCGATGGCGATCGGTATCCGCAAAGCGTTTCAGGAACTGCCCAGCGAAGTGGAACGCGAGCGCTGGCTTTCTATCCCCTTCCTGGGGATTGACGGCCTGCCGAAAACCGGGCAAGCCTGGTTGCGCAGCGGCCTGCTGCGCGCCACGATTTTCAGCCCTCCCAATACGGGCCAAGCGATCGACATGCTCGTCGACGCCCTGCAACACGGCAAAAACCAGCCCGAACGCGCCCTCACCGTGCCCGTCTCCATGCCCGCGCTCGACGTCCTTCGCGCGCAGAAATAAGCAGTCTCGGTCTTCCAATTCTTTTTTCGTTGAGACGCTCTCAGGATACTCAGAGGGCTGGATGAAAACGCAGAAATGGTGGGGCTGGGGAGGTTCGAACTCCCGACCTACGGTTTAGGAAACCGACGCTCTATCCATCTGAGCTA
>Ga0210390_10004824_pt1 | contig 11342 bp, 10 predicted proteins | sample IncBWH11OmetaG_FD_161050 | JGI IMG/M metagenome (GOLD analysis project Ga0210390, IMG submission 161050) | Forest soil microbial communities from Barre Woods Harvard Forest LTER site, Petersham, Massachusetts, United States - Inc-BW-H-11-O ... | reverse complement strand
CGTCCTTCGTGAACCTCGGCGCCTACGTGGATTCCGGCACCATGATCGACACCTGGGCGACGGTCGGCTCGTGCGCGCAGATCGGCAGGAATTGTCACATCTCCGGCGGCGCCGGTATCGGCGGCGTGCTGGAGCCGTTGCAGGCCGGCCCGGTGATCGTCGAAGACAATTGCTTCATCGGCGCGCGTTCGGAAGTGGCCGAGGGCGCGATCGTGCGCGAAGGCGCTGTGCTGGCGATGGGCGTCTTCATCGGCGCTTCGACCAAGATCGTCGACCGCAACAGCGGCGAGATATTTCTAGGCGAGGTGCCGTCCTACGCCGTGGTCGTGCCGGGTAGCATGCCCGGCGCGCCGCGCGGTAACGGCGAAGCGACCCCGAGTCTCGCCTGCGCGGTGATCGTCAAGCGTGTCGACGAAAAAACCCGCGCCAAGACCAGCATCAACGAATTGCTGCGCGGTTGAGTTGGCTCCTACCCATGGATTGGGCCTATCTCCTCAACGGCTTCCACGGCCGCATCGGCCGACAGACGTTCTGGATCGCGTTCGGGGCAGTCTATATCGCCAATTTTCTGGCGTGCGTGGCTGCCGATCAGATTCAAGGCGAACGACTAAGCGCCATCGTCGACCTCGCTTTCACCTATCCGGAATTCGCCATCGCCATCAAGCGCGCCCACGACCGCGATTTGCCCGTTTGGCTGTTGATTATCTTCTTCACGGTGAATGCCGTGGTCGACCTGCTCAGCGTTCTGGGGTGGTCCGTCATCGTCGACCAGTCCAATTGGCTGGCGCTTGGCGTTTTGATTCCGTTCTGGGTGTTCGGCATTGCTTTGCTGATCGAACTCGGTTTTCGGCGGGGCACGGTCGGTCCCAATCAATACGGGCCCGATCCGCTGGCAACACGTTGATCGCCCGGCGATCCGAACTCGGCTTTCGCCGCGGCACGGTCGGCCCGAATCGCTACGGCCCCGACCCGCTGGCCGCACGTTGACCGGCAGGCGATCTTCCGCCCGCATTTAAAAGTGTTGCTGACATCCGGCTATGGAGTAATGAGCGAGAAGCGGGGGGATTGACCCGCGTGTATCGTTGACCGATCTTTGGACAATGACACGCTCAATCACAATAGATGCCCGCTGGGACGGAGAAGCGAACGTTTGGATCGCCACGAGTAACGACGTGCCCGGGCTTGTCGTCGAAGCCGATACTTGGCCTATGATGATCGAGGAAGTGAGGCTTATCTTGCCCGAACTCCTCGACGTGGCGGGCGAGCGAGCCGACAATCTCTCGCTCACGTTTCGAGCAGAGGAGCATCTCGACGTCGCGGGCGCCTGATGGCCGAGCTTTATCGCGATCTCGTGCGCATCCTCGAAACAAACGGCTGTTATCTGGTTCGCAAAGGCAAGGGCAGCCACGAAATCTGGTACAGTCCCGTCAGCAATCAGAACGTGTCAGTTCCGCGGTCGACCAAATCGCGGCACACTGCTAACGACGTGCTCAAGAAAGCCGGGCTTCCGAAAGCGTTCTGACCGTGACCGCCGACCCCGTCGCCATCGCCCGCGATCTCATTCGTTGCCGCTCCGTGACGCCGGAGGAGGGCGGCGCGCTCGCCTACTTGCAGGATACGCTGGCGAAGGCGGGCTTTGCCGTTTACCGGCCGACATTTGCCGAGCCCGGCACGGCACCGGTCGAGAACCTGTACGCCCGCGTCGGCACCGAGCGACCGAACCTTGTGTTCGCCGGGCATACCGACGTCGTGCCGCCGGGCGATGAAAATGCGTGGCGGCATCCGCCGTTTGCCGGCGAGGTCGCGGGCGACAGGCTTTACGGGCGCGGCGCGGTCGACATGAAGGGCGGCATTGCCTGCTTCGTAGCGGCTGCGTTCGATCATCTCGCAGCCAACGGCGGCAAGCCGAAACGCGGCTCGCTGTCGCTCCTGATCACCGGCGACGAGGAGAGCGTCGCGGTGAACGGCACGGTCAAGCTCCTGAAATGGGCCGCCGAGCGCGGCGAGACGTTCGATCATTGCATTCTCGGCGAGCCGAGCAATGTCGAGACCATCGGTGACACCATCAAGGCCGGGCGCCGCGGCTCGCTTAACGCCACGCTGATCGTGACCGGCCGCCAGGGCCATGTCGCCTATCCGGATCGCGCCGACAATCCGATCCGCGGGCTCGTGACCGTGATCACCGCTTTGCAGGCGCCGCTCGACAATGGCAGCCAACACTTCGATCCTTCGCATCTGGAATTCACCTCGGTCGACGTCGGCAACCCGACCGTCAATCTCATTCCCGGCGAAGCCCGTGCGCGTTTCAACATCCGCTACAACGACTGCCACAGCCAGGCCGAGCTGAAGGCCTTGATCGAGCGGCGCGCCCAGGCCGCCGCAGCCGACCGCGTGCAGTTTTCCTTCGAGTGGCTGCCGTCGAATGCCGAGGTGTTCGTGACCAAGCCGGGGCCGTTCACCGATCTGGCGGTCTCAGCCATCGCCGAAGTCACCGGCCGCACGCCGAAGCTCTCGACCTCGGGCGGCACGTCCGACGCCCGCTTCATCAAGGATTATTGCCCGGTGCTGGAGTTCGGCCTGGTCGGACAGACCATGCATCAGGTCGACGAATGCGCCCCGGTCGCCGATCTCGTCGTGCTGACCAAGATCTACCGGCGGATCATCGACAAGTATTTTGGGTAAAACGTCACCTCTCCCGCTTGCGGGAGAGGTCGGATTGCGCAGCAATCCGGGTGAGGGGCTGAGCGCTCGTCAGCGCCCCTCACCCCGACCCTCTCCCCGCAGGCGGGGAGAGGGAGAAGTTCAATACTCCACCCTCACCAGATAAAGCCCAAGCGGCGGGGCGACCTGGCCGCAGGCGGTGCGGTCGCGGGCGGCAAGCGCAGCAGCAAGATCGTCGCCGCTCCATTTGCCTTCGCCGACATGAATGAGCGAGCCGACCATCGAGCGCACCTGATTGTGCAGGAACGAGCGCGCCATGGCGGTGATGCGCACGTCGTCGCCGTCGCGCGTGACGTCGAGCCGGTCGAGCGTCTTGACCGGCGACTTCGCCTGGCACTCGGTGGAGCGGAAGGTTGTGAAGTCGTGCCGGCCGACCAGCTTTTGCGCGGCCGCGTGCATTGCCTCAACGTCGAGCTGACGGGGCACGCGCCAGGCGCGCTGTTGATCAAGCGCGAGATCGGCGCGGCGGTTGACGACCCGGTAGAGATAATGCCGCTGCGTCGCGGAGAACCGCGCATCGAAATCGTCGGCAACGCGCTCGGCCCTGAGCACCGCGACCGGATGCGGGCGCAAATGGGCGTTGAGCGCGTCACGCACCGTGTCCGGCTCCCAATCCTTGCCGAGATCGACATGGGCGACCTGGCCGAGCGCGTGCACGCCGGCATCGGTCCGCCCGGCGCCTGAAACGGCGGTGCGCTTGCCGGTGAAAGCCAACACTGCGTCGGCGACGACGCCCTGCACCGAGGTGCCATTGTCTTGCACCTGCCAACCGACGAAGGGCGTGCCGTCATACTCGATGGTGAGCTTATAGCGCGGCATGATCGCCTTTAGCGCAGGACGCTGCCGGCCGCGATTGGCGTGCCGCGCAAGAACTCGTCCGTCCGCATCGGCTGGCGTCCGGCGCGCTGAAGTTCCACGAGACGCACGGCGCCGCCGCCGCACGCCACGGTCAGTTGGTCGTCGAGCACCTGGCCGGGCGTGCCGCCGCCGGCGCCTTTGGTCGTGCGCAACACCTTGATGCGGCCGATATCGCCAAGCTCGAACCAGGCGCCGGGGAACGGCGACAGCCCGCGGCAATGGTCGTGGACTTTGTGCCAGGATTGCGTCCAGTCGATACGGGTCTCGGTCTTGTCGATTTTGTTGGCGTAGGTCACGCCGGCCTCGGGCTGCGCCGTCAATTGCAGCGTGCCGCGTTCCAGCGCGGCGAGCGCCACCACCATCAGCTTGGAGCCGCGCTGGGCTAATATGTCGTGCAATTGGCCGGCAGTCGCGTCGGCGCTTATCGCGACGCGGTCCGCCATGGCGATCGGGCCGGTGTCGAGCCCTTCCTCCATTTTCATCACCATGACGCCGCTCTCAGGGTCGCCGGCCATGATGGCGCGATTGATCGGCGCCGCGCCGCGCCAGCGCGGCAGCAGCGAAGCGTGCAGGTTGAAACAGCCGAGCGGAAAAGCCTCCAGGACCGGCTTCGGCAGGATCAATCCATAGGCGACGACGACGGCGGCGTCGGCGCTGTGCGCGCGCATCACTTGAGCTGCGTCAGTGGTCCGCAGCATCTTCGGCGTGACGACCGAAAGTCCGAACCGCGACGCTTCGCGCGCGATCGGACTAGGGCGCAGTTCCAAGCCGCGACCGGCGGGCTGCGGCGCGCGCGTGTAGACCGCTGCGATGTCGTGGCCGGCGCCAACAAGCTCGAGCAGCGTGGGTACCGCGAAATCCGGCGTACCCATGAACACCAGGCGAAGCGGCAATCACGCCTCCGCCTGCTTTTTCGCCGGTTTGTCGGTCTTCGCTGTCTTGGCTGCCTTGGTGAATTTCTTAATGACCCGGTCGCGCTTGAGCTTGGAAATGTAGTCGATGAACAGCACGCCATTGGTGTGATCGATCTCGTGCTGCAGGCAGGTCGCGAACAGCCCGTCAGCTTCAATCTCGTGCGCCTTGCCGTCGAGGTCGAGATATTTCACCTTCACCCGGAGCGGCCGCTCGACCTCCTCGTAATATTCCGGGATCGACAGGCAGCCTTCCTCGTGGGTCGAAGTCTCGTTCGACGCCCAGGTGACCTCTGGATTGATGAAGACGCGCGGCTCCTGCGCGTCGGCCTTTTTCGACAGGTCCATGACCACGACGCGCTTGGGCTCTCCGACCTGGATCGCCGCGAGCCCGATGCCGGGCGCGTCGTACATGGTCTCGAACATGTCGTCAGCGAGCGCCCGGATGCCGGCGTCAATGCGTTTGACCGGCTCGGACACCAGCCGCAACCGTTTGTCCGGAATTTTCAGGATGTCCCGCAAAGCCATAACTCACCAACCATGTCCGCGATGTAAGCGGTGCATAAAGTGGGGTCAATTGTGCACGCTGTGTTGTGGAAATTACCGCATCTGCGCTAGATTTGTTCTTCATTTGTTCTTAACGACTCTTGATGCTAGTTGGGCGTCTCGTGCGGCGAATCACGTAAGACGATGCGCATGACCCAAAGCTTCTCCATTAAAGGCTTATCCATCGACGGCTTGCCGATAACCGACCCCTCGGTCATCGCCCTGATCGCCGTCGGAGTGGCCTGCATCGCGCTTGCCGCCATGGCGATCGCGCTTTGGCGCTCCCGCCGGACCGCGCCGGCCGAGGATCCACTGATGGCGGAGCTGACGCGCGCGCAGGCCGACGCCGCGGCGCGGCTCGAGGCGATGATTGGCATGCTCGCGAAGGGTCAGTCGCAGCTCGCGCATAGCGTCAATGAGCGCCTCGATTCGGTCTCGCATCGCCTCGGCGATTCGCTGGAGAAGACCAAGCAGAGCACCGCCGAAAACCTGCAAAAGCTCGGCGAGCGGCTTGCGGTCATCGATCGGGCGCAGAAGAACATCACCGATCTCGCCACCCAGGTGACGTCGCTGCAGGGCGTGCTCGCCAACAAGCAATCGCGCGGCGCCTTCGGCCAATGGCGGATGGAGGCGATCATCCAGGACGGTCTGCCAAAAGGCGCCTATGCGTTTCAGCCGACGCTGCCGAACAAGACCCGTCCCGACTGCTGCGTGTTCCTGCCCGACCAGCGCCCTCTGGTGATCGATGCCAAATTTCCGCTCGAAGGCATCACTGCTTATCGCGACGCCAAATCGGATGACGAGCGCAAGGCGGCGGCCCATCGGCTGCGCACCGACGTCGGCAAGCACGTTACTGATATCGCGCAGAAATATCTGATCCCCGGCGAAACGCAGGACATGGCGTTCCTGTTCGTGCCATCGGAATCGATCTATGCCGAGCTGCACGACGGTTTCGACGATCTGGTGCAGAGGGCTTACCGGGCGCGCGTCGTGGTGGTGTCGCCGTCGATCCTCATGCTCGCGATCCAGGTGGTGCAGCAAATCCAGCGCGATGCGCGCATGCGCGAAGCCGCCGACCAGATCCGCGACGAAGTGGCGCGGCTGGTGAAGGACGTCGGCTTGCTCGGCGAGCGCGTGCGCAAGCTGCAGACCCATTTCAATCAGTCGAACGAGGACATCCGGCAGGCCGTTATCTCAATCGATAAGATCGAGGCCCACGGCGAGCGCATTCAACAGGTTGAGCTCAGCGCCGAGCTGGCGGCGAAACCCGCGTCGGCCAATTCGAATGTCATCCCAGCCGGCGTGCGCAGGTTAGAGGCCGGGGAGTAATCTCCCTCACCCCTTGTGCGGGAGGGTTTGTTCGCGCCATCAACGCTTGATGACCAGCACCGAGTCTCCCGCCCGCCGATCTATTGCCGAGTCGCTTGCGGTCTATCTGCAGCGGCGCGTGCTGATCGTCCTCTTGCTCGGGTTCTCCAGCGGCTTACCCCTTGTCCTGACCGGCGCGACCTTGCAGGCGTGGCTGAAAGTCAGCGGCATCGATGTCAAAACCATCGGCCTCGTGACCGCCGTAGCCGTTCCTTACAATTTCAAGTTTCTATGGGCACCGCTGGTCGATGCCCTCGACGTGCCGGTGTTGGGAAAGCTTTTGGGTCGGCGCCGCGGCTGGCTGTTAGTGGCACAAGTCTGGCTGATGGCCGCGATCCTTTTCCTCGGTTCGTGCGACCCGACTGTCTCGGTCCTCACGGTCGTCGTTGGCGCGGTCATCGTTGCCACAGCTTCAGCCACCCAGGACATCGTCGTCGATGCCTTCCGGGTCGAAAGCCTGCCGGAAGACGAGCAGGCCGCCGGCATGGCCTCCTATGTCGCGGCGTATCGCGTCGGTGCCTTGGTGTCCGGCGCCGGCGCGTTATTCCTGGTGACGGCCTTTCAGTCGACACTCGGCCAACACGCGGCATGGACGGCGTGCTACGCCGTCATGGCGGTGCTGATCCTCGTTGGCGTCACGGCGACCCTGCTGGCGACCGAGCCGGCAGGCTCCGCCACGGCGGCGGCCGATCATGCGCTTCCGGAGCACCGCAGTGCGCTGGCGCGCGCTTTCCGGTCGGCGCTCGACAGCTTCCGCGATTTTCTCTCGCGCGAGCTGGCGTTCGTCGTGCTGGTGTTCGTGGTGCTGTTCAAGCTCGCCGATGCGCTCGCCTTCGCGTTGTTGACAACATTCGTGCTCGATCTGGGCTTTACGCTCACGCAGCTTGCGACCATCCGCAACGGCGTGGGTTTCATCGCCGCGCTCCTTGGCGGATTCGCCGGCGGCCTCATCGCGCGCGCCGTGCCGCTGTCGGCGAGCCTGTGGATCGGGGGCGTGCTGCAGACGGTCATGATCCTCGCCTTTTCCTGGCAGGCGGTGATTGGCCAGAGCCTGCCGCTGCTGACGCTCACCACGACCATCGAGTTCTTTACCGACGCGCTCGGGACCGTGATCTTCGTCGCTTACCTCTCGGCGCTCTGTCGCAATCCGCTCTACACGGCGACGCAATTTGCACTTTTGACGGCGCTCGCTGCACTTGGGCGCACCGTTTTTTCGCTCGGTTCGGGTTATCTGCAGCACGCCGTCGGCTGGGCTGCCTATTTCGTCATCTGCGCGCTTATCGGGCTACCCGCGCTGGGCTTGTTGGCGTGGCTGCAGAAGCGCCATCATTTCGACGGATTGGTGCCAGGGAAAAGGTGACGTGGCTTGCGGGGATCTGCGGCCCTGACCAGACCGCCGGCAGCTAGTCATAGCCTGATGGCTTGGCCGGGCTGGCGGCGGCGCGATCGCGGTATGTCATGCCGATGCCATCGGGAGGCGGCACAAAAGACCCGCAAAAAAGTCTTTTTGTAAGGATCGGATAGCTATACTCGATGTTCCGTCTTGTCGCGCCCCTCAAACTCGGCTGTGTTCCCCTCCCGCCATGGACATGATTCTGGTCAAGATTTTCGCGACTGCGCTGGCGCTGAGCGAAGTGACGACGCAGCCGCAGGCGGTGAAGACCCATTTCGATCCGGTGCAGGACCGCGCCGAGGCGGTGCAGGTTCTGCGCGACGGCTGCGCCCATATGCGCCAAGCCTTCGACATCGAGTCGATCAATCTCGACGACCTGATCTCGACCGCCTTGAACGATCCGAAGATGGTCGCCGGCGATATCAAGGCCTTTCACGGCATCAATTTCGCCGACCTCAACACCGCCTACCATCAGTTCTGCAAGAACGAGAATGTCGCCAATCCGGTGGTCGACCTCGGCCAAGTGATCGAGTTCTACAACAACGCCGCTGCCGATTTGCCCGACGCAACGCGGCTCAAGGGCCACAAACTGCCGAGCATGAGCGTGGTCCTCGACGGCAAGGGCGGCAATTTCGCCAATGTGTTCGAGCCGCGCAACCGGCGGGTCTGGATCCCGCTCGGCACCATCCCGGACTCGGTGCAGAAAGCGTTCGTCGCCGCCGAAGACCGGCGCTTTTTCGACCATCACGGCGTCGACGAGCGCGGCATCATCCGCGCTTTCATCGGCAATTTCGCCAATCCGGGCCACCCGCAGGGCGGCTCGACCATCACCCAGCAGGTGGTGAAGAACCTTCTGGTCGGCGACGACGTGACCTACGAGCGCAAGATCCGCGAGATGATCGTCGCCTCGCGGGTCGAAAACACGCTCAGCAAGCAGGAAATTCTCGAGCTCTATCTCAATTCCGCCTATCTCGGCCGCGGCTCCTGGGGCGTCGAGATGGCGGCGCGCAGCTATTTCGCCAAGCCGGCGAAAAACCTCACGCTGGCCGAAGGCGCCATGCTGGCCGGCCTCCTCAAGGGCCCGAGCTTTTTCAATCCGGATCGGCATCCGGAACGCGCCAAGGAACGCCTCGCTTATGTGCTCGGCCGTATGCAGGAGGATGGCGTCATCTCCGCCGACGAGAAGGACCGCGCGCTGGCGGCGCCGCCGAAGCTCGTCGCTTTCGTGCAGAAGCGACGCGACAGCGGTTTGCACTTTGTTGATTTCCTCGGCCGGGAGGCGAAGTCGGATGGTGTCGTAAGCCTGACCGCCGAGCCGTATATGGTGCACTCGACCATCAACGCGACGTTGCAACGCGTGGCCGAAACCGCACTCCAGGAGGGTCTCGCGCGTTACGAGGCCAGTTCCGGGCGCGCGCAGTTCCGCGGACCCGAAGCCAATATCGCCGACGCCATCCAGAAGCTCCTCTTGAGCAAGCAGAGCGTCGCGGCCGGAGCGCCCGGCGCGCTACCGGCCTGGCAACAGGCGCTGCAAGAATTGCGCATGCCGTTGTCCGACGTGCATTGGGAGCCGGCCGTCATCCTCGACCGGGGCGGCAAGCGCGGTGACGGTTTGGTCCGGGTCGGGCTGCGGGATGGCCGCTTGTTGCCGCTGAACCTGGCGAACTGGCAAGCCAGGCGCAACTTGGGTCTCCACGACGTGGTCTATGTCCATGTCACCGAAACCAAGGTGGTCGCCAAGCCCAGAACCGCTCCCGGGACGGCCGGCGCAGTTGCGGCCGCGCCGGTCGCCGTCGGCGGTCGCGTTGAATTGCGCATCCGGCCGACAGTGCAGGGCGCAGCGTTGGTGCTGGAGAACAAGACCGGCCGCATTCTGGCGATGGCCGGAAGCTTCTCGTACGGCTTGAGCCAGCTCAACCGCACTTCACAGACTCAGCGCCAGCCCGGTTCGGCGATGAAGCCGCTCACCTATTTGACGGCGCTGCAGGCCGGATTGCAGCCCAACACGCTGGTGCCCGACGATCCGATCACGCTGGCGCCGGTCGGCTCAGGCGGGGCCGGCAACACTATTATCTCCCGCGAGCTCGGCGGCGCCGCCGCCCTGCATCCGGAATATTTCTGGTCGCCGCGCAATGCCGACGGCGGCATCGGCGGTCTGTTCACAATGCGGCGCGGGCTGGAGAATTCGGTGAACGTTGTGACCGCGCATCTGCTCGATGGCGGCATCAGCGCCGACCCGGAGAAAAGTCTCGACGAAGTCTGCGCCACCGCCGTTGCGGCAAAAATCTACAACGATTGCGTCCGCTACTATCCGTTCGTGCTCGGCGCGCAGCCGGTGCGCATGATCGATCTCGCCGGGTTTTATGCCGCGGTCGCCAATGAAGGCGCGCTGCCTCACCCGCACGCCATCGATTCGATCGAGCTGGACGGGCAGACGGTATTTAAGTACCCGGATACGCCGCTGCCTTTCGTCGGCGCCGCCGACCGCACGTCGTTTTATCAGCTCAAGACCATGCTGCAGGGCGTCGTTGCGCGCGGCACCGCGCGCGCGATCGGTGGGTTGTCGCCGTACGTCGCCGGCAAGACCGGAACGACGGAAGACGCCGTTGACGGCTGGTTCGTCGGCTTCACCAACGATGTCACGATCGCGGTGTGGGTCGGCTATGACAATGGCGACGGCAAGCGCCGCTCGCTGGGCACGACTGCGACTGGAGCCCGCGTCGCGTTGCCGATCTTCGAGCCGATCTTGCAAACCATTTGGGCCGAAGGGATCGCGCCGAAGGCGCTGCTCAACGGACCGTCGCCGGAGGCGAAGCTCCATCTGGTCGATCTGCCGATCGACTATCTGAGCGGCAATCGCATCATCGGCGGGCAAAGAGGCGGCCAGACCGTGAGCCTGTTTGGCGACCAAGCCAACGTCCAGCCCACCGGACAAACTTTCATCGAGCACTTCCGCGTCGAGCCTGACGGCAAAGTCAACGACACGCAAAACCAGCTGGTTTCGCGCGGCGACGCCGAGGCGGCGCGCAGCCCCGAGCCGGTCGAGGCGCAAAGTTGGGGTTCGTGGGGTTGGGGAGGCCGCGGCCCAGGATCGTCGTATTATACCGGGGATGGCTTCCAAGGGGATCGACGACAGCCGGTGGCGCGTGGCGTGTTCGCGCCGTGGGACCGCGGCGGTTTTTGGGGCGGTCGGCCCAACTGAAGCTTGGCGCATGTCCCGCAAAAGTGTCCCCGGTTTTCACGCAAGACCTGTGCGAAATCATAAAATCTGCAATGCAATCCCGATTCGATCTAATCGGGATGCATTGCAGACGACGGAAAGATACCGCCATGTGGAAACGGCATAGCCGTTCGAAGAACGGCGTCGCTTCGCTGGCCTATGCGATCGCGCTGGTCGCCCTGTTGGGGGCGCTGTCGGCCGCGAACGCGGAAGACTTTCGCATTGAGGAGGTGGGCTCGCCGCCGAATTTCGACGTCGCGCGGCTCAAGCCGGGCATGATCGCGTTCAGCGACGGAGCCGACAGCGCCGCCGCGGTGGCAAACCT
>Ga0210390_10004823_pt1 | contig 11342 bp, 8 predicted proteins | sample IncBWH11OmetaG_FD_161050 | JGI IMG/M metagenome (GOLD analysis project Ga0210390, IMG submission 161050) | Forest soil microbial communities from Barre Woods Harvard Forest LTER site, Petersham, Massachusetts, United States - Inc-BW-H-11-O ... | reverse complement strand
GATAAGTTATGTGCAGCATCGGACGATCTCTTAGGAGTTTTGAAGGTTGAGCGATGTTCGCGCAAACCTCTCTGTCGAGCGAGATGTCGGCGTCTTGCTACAAAGCCATTTTGGCGCTTTGACTTATTTGCGCGGCGCTTGCACGCGGCTTGCATGCACCGCATCGCATTGTCCGCTCAAGGTGGCGTGCTTCGTCGGCGGCCGCGTCCACACGCGCGATGAGAGCGCCGGAATCTGTCAAATCACATTCTCAAGTTGGCGCTTGAAGTGCCGATAATCGCAGGATGAGCCCCATCAGCAATCTCTTCCCGTCGGCCAACCTGTCGAACGCACAAGATAGCGGTCTGGCTGCAATTGCCGCGGGCAGCCGCAAGCTCAGTCAGGATACAGAGCGGATCGCCAATCCGAGCAGCCCGAACGTAACCGCCTCCTTGGTGGACCTGAATCAATCTCGAGTGCTCACCGAAGCCGGCGCGAATGTCATCAGCACGGAGAACAAGATGTTGGGCACCTTGCTCGACGCACTTGCCTAAACGATCACCAATCCGCTTCGCGCCGCAAGCTACAGCAGCGCATTCAGTGATCTGGCCAACGCCGGAATCCTCTTCCGCCGCCGATAGAACCACAACGTAAGCGCCACCACCGAGCCGCCCGGCAAGACGAGTTCGATCGCGGCATAGGGCGCCAGTTCCTTGAGCCTTGCAAAGGCCAGCGTTAGCCAGGCCGCCAATGTCCGCGTGCCCATTGGCCATTGCGCAAGACAGATCCAGACGCGCCGGGGTCCGTCCTTGAAAATTGAGCTAGAGAAAATCACGTTTCAACTCGCTAAACCGTTGCTGACTTACTAAAGACGAAATACAGCGCCTCAAATCGACAGCCGTCCTGCGAATAGTCCGCAAGTCCCGTTCGCCAAAGTCGTTCACTGCGCTATGCCTGCATCGCCAACTGCAGAACCAGGACAGTTGCGCTCGTGGCGGCCACCGCCAAAAGCCCCTGTGTGACGCGAAGAAAAATGTTGTTCATGTGTGCTTACTCGGTTCCCTGAACTGATCGAACAGCTGACAGCGTGCGCTGCGCGCCGATGCACAACAAATGGACTATTTGATCGACGGTTAAGGATTCCTTAACGCCGGACAGCGCGAGAGACTTTGGCGCTGTCTCCAGCGCGATTTGGATAGTAGGATTGCGAACGTCATGACTGACATCTACACCCCTGCTCAATCGCCTTGCATCGGAAATTGTTGCCTGGACGACGACTTGACCTGCCTTGGCTGTTATCGATCTTTGGAGGAGATCAAAGAATGGGGAGTTGTCGATGACGATCGGCGGCGTGTCATTCTTCAAAACGCCGAGCAGCGGCGAGCAGCGTCTTCGATGCACAGCGCCTCGCCGCCGGCTTGACTTCGATGCCAGGCATGCGAGATTTGGCTGCCGCTGATGGGATGGCTTAGCTCTATTTGTTTAGAGATTATATTTATAACTATCTGATAAATATGCCTAAAATAACATTTATTTCCTTCGACGGTGCGCGCCGCACCGTCGATGTTGCCGCAGGCACCACGCTCATGCGGGCAGCCACCGATAATCGGGTCGACGGCATCGACGGCGATTGCGGCGGTAATTGCGCCTGCGCCACGTGCCACGTGTACATCGATCCTGGCTGGGCAGAGAGGGTTGGCGCGCGCACGGCCTGCGAAGTGGATATGCTGAATTTGGTGGCTGAGCTGCGCGACACGTCGCGGCTGGCCTGTCAGATTGATGTCGATGCGAGTCTGGATGGACTGATCGTGGCTACACCCGAATCACAGCATTGAAGGGAAACGGCTCATGAACGCAACCACTCCTCTCATCGCGCGCGACTCCGACGCGCGTGCACGAGCTTTCGCCCTCCCCTTGGAGCAGCTGGATCCGGCGGATCCCCAAGGATTTGTGGACGACACGGTGGGCTATGTCTTCGAGCGGCTCCGACGCGAGGACCCGGTGCACCGCTCCCACAGTCCGGTGCCTGGTATTGATGCCTATTGGTCGGTCACGCGCTACCAAGACATCATGCATGTCGACAGCCATCACGAGATCTATTCCTCCGAAGGAGGAATTACCCTGATGGACTTTCCGCCGGATGATGAGCAGAAATTGAAAATGTTCATCGCGATGGACCCGCCGAAGCATGACGAGCAGCGCAAGGCAGTGAGTCCCATCGTGGCGCCGGCCAATCTCAACAATTGGCGCGACCTAATCCGCCAGCGTACCGGCCAAGTACTGGACAGTCTGCCGCGCAATGAGACATTTGACTGGGTCGACAAAGTCTCCATCGAACTGACCACCTACATGCTGGCCACGCTGTTTGATTTCCCGCTGCAGGACCGACGACTGCTCACGCATTGGTCGGACATCTCGACCGCCAACAAGCTAACCAATCCCGACGCTCCCGAGCCGGAAGTTCGCATGGCTGAGTTGCGCAAGATGTTGGAATATTTCACGCGGTTATGGAACGAGCGCGTCAATCAACCGCCACGTTCCGACCTGATTTCGATGCTGGCGCATGGCGCCGCGACCCGCAATATGGGTCCGCTCGAATACATGGGTAATCTGGTGCTCCTGATCGTTGGCGGCAATGACACGACCCGCAATTCGATGACCGGCGGTCTGCTGGCCTTGAACGAATTTCCTGAACAGATGGCCAAACTGCGTGCCAATCCGGCGCTGATTGAAGGAATGGTCTCTGAGATCATCCGCTGGCAGACCCCGCTGGCCTATATGCGGCGCACCGCCACGAGGGATACGGAACTCGGTGGCAAGCAAATCAAGGAAGGCGACAAACTTGCGATGTGGTATTTGTCGGGCAATCGCGATGCAGCCGCGATTCCTGAGCCGGATCGATTCATCATCGATCGCGAGCGCCCCCGCCAGCATCTCTCATTCGGTTTCGGGATTCATCGCTGTGTGGGGAATCGGCTGGCCGAACTGCAGTTGAAAATTTTGTGGGAAGAGATCCTGCGTCGTTTCGAGCGTATTGAAGTGGTCGGCGAACCGACGCGCGTGCGCTCGGCCTTCGTGCGCGGTTTCAGCAAATTGCCGGTGCGCATCGCGGGTTGATGCCGTGGGAGCCAAGTGATTTCCTCGCCGCCAGCCCTTAGCCCCGTGTCCGATTCGCCGGCCGAATCCTTGCGGGCGCTGCTGCGCATTCAGCAAGCCGCCTTTCAAGCCGACATGTCGCCCTCTCGAGCCGTGCGCCTGGATCGGCTGAAGCGTTTGAATCAACTGGTCGAATCGCACGCCAACGAATTTGCCGCGGCGATTTCCAGCGATTTTGGCACCCGCTCCCTGATCGAGATCCGCATTACGGAAACGCTGGTTCTACAAAGCGGGATTCGCCACGCAATTCGCCATCTTGCGCATTGGATGAAGGCGCGCCGCGTGTCGACGGCGCTGGCCTACCGCCCGGGCAAGTCCCTGATCCTGCGTCAGCCGCTCGGCGTGGTCGGGATCATCAGTCCCTGGAACTACCCGCTGCAACTCGCGCTGGCGCCGCTCATCGGCGCGTTGGCTGCAGGCAATCGCGCCATGTTGAAGCCATCGGAGTTGACGCCGGCATTCTCTGAAGTCTTGGCCGGGGCCATCGCCAAGGCTTTTGCACGCGATGAGGTCGCGGTGGTGACGGGCGATGCCTCGGTCGGAAAGCAGTTTGCCGCGCTGCCTTTTGACCACCTCGTTTTTACCGGTTCGACCGCCGTCGGCCGCGAAGTCGCCCAGGCAGCCGCCAAGAATCTAACCCCCGTCACTTTGGAATTGGGGGGTAAGTCGCCGGCCATCATCGACACCTCGTGCAATCTTGCGGGCGTGATTGACCGGATCGCATGGGGAAAGCTGATCAACGCCGGGCAAACTTGCATCGCGCCCGACTACATGCTGGTGCCGCGCAACGATGTGGATCGCTTCGTTGCGCGACTGCGCGCCAGCATGACGCGTCTGTATCCTACCTTCCGCTCAAATCCGGACTATTCGGGAATCATCAGCGAACGCCATCTGCGGCGTCTGCGCGAACTGATCGAGGACGCACGCGCGCGCGGTGCAACCGTCATTGAAATCGAGCCCTTGGATTCGCTCGCGGCCGCCGCCGGCAGACAGCTGCCCCCGACCTTGCTGCTCAATGTGAGCGATGGCATGCGCGTCATGAACGAAGAGATTTTCGGCCCGATCCTGCCGATCGTTCCGTACGACACCCTGGTCGAGGCACTGGCTTACATAAACCGGCACGAGCGGCCGTTGGCGCTTTATTGGTTCGGCCAGAATTCGGCGGCGCGAGATCAGGTCCTCGCCGGCACGATTGCCGGCGGCGTGTCAATCAACGACACGTTATTGCATATCGCCCAAGAAGGCCTGCCCTTCGGCGGCGTCGGCGCATCCGGGCAGGGTCACTATCACGGCGAGTTCGGATTTCGGCAATTTTCCAAGGAGAAGCCCGTATTTATTCAATCGCGTTTCTCCGGCGGCGGCATCATCCGTCCGCCTTACAAACCTTCCATCGAGCGAGTTCTTCGCTGGCTTTCGCGGTTTACCTGAAACCAATCCTCTAGGGGAAACGCGGCGGGGCTCGCCGTCCAGTCAGACAAACGTGGCGGGATTCGCCCCGTTTTCCGGTTGTACTAGAAGAGCCCATGAACGCCCTTCTCACCGCACGCCGTCAGTTCGATCGCCGTTTTTACTTCGGCGCGGCCCTCGTTGCTCTCGGATTGGTATTTTGGGGATTTGCGCCCAGCTATTACCTGAAGCTGATCTTCGGCACGCCGCAACTCTCAACGCGGCTGCACATTCACGGCGCCGTCATGAGTTCCTGGCTGGCTCTGTTCGTGGTCCAAGCCTGCCTGATTTCCGCTCGTCGCACGGATTTGCATCGGCGTTTAGGCATGCTTGGAGTCGTGATTGCGGTCGGGGTCGTCTTACTGGGCTCGACCACGACGATCAACGCGGCTGCCCGCGAAGTCGGCCGTCATTCTGCAGAGGCGAATGCCCGCGTCATGGTGCTGTGTTTGGAACTGGTCCAGATGGCACTGTTTGCGGGCCTCGTCGCCGCCGCAATCGGGATGCGCCGTCGTCCCGACTATCATAAACGGCTGATGCTGCTGGCCACCGCCTGCATGATGCCATCCGCCTTCTCCAGAATACCGCTCAACCTCACTTTCATGGTGTCTGGCAACATGTCGATTTTGCTGCTTTTCGATCTGTGCGTGATGGTCCCCGTGTTGATCGATACCCTGCGCAACCGCCGCCTGCACCCGGCGTTCGGCTGGGGCGGTTTAATTGCCGTGGCCGCGCTGAATCTGGCGTATCCCTTTGCGATCAGTCCGCAGTGGTTGCGCTTGGGCACCTCGCTGGTCACGTAAGATCCCAAAGCGGTGAATCAACGTGCCGTTTCCAGTTCGCTGCTGCCATAGAGCGCAGAGTCTTTTGGGATCGGCTCGTTCCAAATGTGATGGCTGAACCAGTCGAAGTTCGCCTGCAGCAGCGCCAATCCCGACTTCGGCGTGTCGATGCCGTGGCCAAATCCTGTGTACAGGATCAATCGTGCATCGACGTGCTGGTCGAGCAATCCTCGGTAAAGCTCGAACGCATCAGGAACCGGCACGCGATGATCCGCGCTGCCGTGCTGAATGAGCGTGGGCGTTTTTGCCTGGCGAATCGTCGTGATCGGCGAGGTCTTGGCGTAGATCTGCGGATCGTCCCACGGAGTCGCCCCTAAATACTGCGGCGTAAAAGGCGTGATGTCGGTGCTGACATAGTAGGTAGTCCAATCGCTTATTCCGGCACCCACGGAAATGGCTTTAAAGCGATCGGTGTGGGTGGTCAGAAAGGCGGATATGTAGCCGCCCTGCGACCAGCCCATGGCGCCCAACTTGTTGGGGTTGACCATCCCCTTGGCGATTAGAGCGTCCACGCCGCTCATCACGTCCCACATGTCGCCGACGCCCAAGTTACGCACATTGAGCGCTCGGAATTTGGCACCGTAGCCGGCGCTGCCCCGATAGTTGGGCTCGAGAATCAAAGCCCCCTTCTCCAGGAAGGCTTGTACCGGATAGGCGTAATCATTGGGCAAAAATCGGGGTTGGGAAACCCCGGTGGGTCCGCCATGAATCTTGACCAGCAACGGGTACTTGCGGTTCGGATCATAGTCTGCCGGCTTGTGCAGCACCCCCTCGATCAGGGTGCCGTCTTTGCTCTTCCACGACACGACCTCGACGCTGCCGAGCTTCCAGCCGCTGACCTGCGCCGTCTGGTCGGTGAGCTTCTTCGGCGCAAACGCCTTTGAGCTCGAGACATAGAGCTCGGTCAAATGCGTCGCATCGTCCGCCGTGAAGGCCATGGCGGCGCCGTCGGGCGTTACACTCGCCTCGTCGATGATCAAATGATTGTCGGTCGACACAGGCTGGATCTGCCCGCTCGAGGGCTCCAGTCGGAACAGTGTCGCGGTCATTTTTTGAATGGCGCCGAAGTACAGTCCGCCCGGAACCCACTCGAGCGCCTCGGGATCTTCATCGAAACTTTGGGTCAGATCGCGCACCTCGGCGGCGGTGCTGGCCGGTTTCTTCAGGACGGTGGCAAGATCGACCAAGGCGATGTGCGTGTTGGCGTAAAAGAATTTTGGCTGCCCGAGACTGGTCAGAAAGGCGAGTTGCCTGCCATCCAAGGAAAACACGGGCGAGCCGTCGGGGCCCGGTAGGGCAACGATTTTTGTCACGGCCCCTGGGCTGGACCCGGCGGCTCGTGGCAGATCCATCAAATAAATGTCTTCGTCCGCAAGATCGGCCAACAGCGGATCGCGGCCGGCGCTGAACGCGATGCGGTCGGACTGCGGGGAAATCGCGAACGACCTGACGCTCAACGCAGGATCGGAGGTCAACGGCTTCGCCGCCTGGGGTTGCAGCGCCTTGATGGCGGTATCGGCATCGACCCACCACAGCTGATGTTGCGCGAAATCCTTCTCGACCACATCGTACGCGCTGAAGCGCTCCTTACGCGCCTTGCCGGCTTTGCTGGGAGGTTCTACCGCAGTAAAGACAATGACCTTGCCGTCCTTCGACCACTTAAACTCTTCGACGTCGGTCTCTGACTTCGTGAGCGGCCAAGCTTCGCCGCCATCCGGTGCAATCAGCCAAATCTGCTTGGCGGCAGGCTTTGCCGCCTCCGGCGCGCCGCTTTTGCCGTCCTCCTTTGAGGGCGGATCCTTAGCGGCCGTATCTTTTTCCACGTCCACATACGGTTCGATGACGTTCGCCTCGCGTTCGGTGACAAAGGCGAGCCAGCGGCCGTCCGGAGACCATGCCGCGGAAGCGACCGATTTCTTGCCGCGGGTCAGCTGCACCGCGTTGCCGCTGCCGACATCGACTCGCCACAGCTGCCAGACAAACTCATTGTCCTTCCAATTGGTCTGGCGCTGCAGATAAGCCACCGAGCGGGCATCCGGCGAAATCGCCGGCGCACGAATGCTCGTGCGGCTCAAGGACTCCGCGAGGGTCGCGATGTGCGAGCCTTGCCCAAATCCGCTCAATGGCAGCATGCCCAGGGCGCATGCCGTCAAGACCGCCCGCCCGCGCTCCGGTGATTTCATTTACCCACCTGAACCGGAATGGGCGGCGCGGACTTGCGCGGAATTTCCGGCGCGTTTTTCAGCTGCTGCAAAACATCGCTGATCGCCGCGTCCAACTGCACATCGGTGCCGGCGTTCACCGCGAGCGGGTCCAAGGTCACCTCGACATCGGGAGCGACGCCTTCATTCTCGACACGCCATTCGCCCTCCGGTGTAAACACGCGGAAGAACGGCACGCTGAGAAAGCCGCCGTCAATCAACGACGGATTGGCGGATATCCCGATCAATCCGCCCCAGGTGCGGGTGCCGATGAGTTTGCCGAGGCCAAGGTGGCGAAAGCCGTAGGGCAGAAAGTCGCCGCCGGACCCTGCATCCTGATCGATCAACATGGCTTTGGGTCCGTAGATGGCACCGGCGGGCGTGTTGAATACCAAGGCATCGCGGTCCTTCCAGCCGGAAAGATACTTACGGTTCAGGACCTCCAACACGTAGTTGGCAGCTTGGCCGCCGCTGTTGCGGCGATCGTCGACAATGACCGCCGGCTTATCAACTTGGGCAAAAAACATGCGGTTGAAAAACGTGTATCCCTCGCCGGCGGTATCCGGCAAGTACACATAGGCCACCTTGCCGCCGCTTTTGCGCTCCACGTATTGACGATTGGCTTCGACCCAATTCCATTGACGCAACGCCGCCTCATTCGCAATGGGAATGACCACCGCGGTGTGCGGACGGCTCTGGCCGGTGCGGCTCACCGTCAAGGAGACCTGTTTGCCCGCGGTGCCCTCGAGCAGCGAGAAAATATTCACCGACCCGTCCAAGGGATGACCGTTAATCGCCAGGATTGCATCGCCTTCCTCGACATCGACGCCGGCAGTCGCAAGCGGTGCGATGATGAACGGATTCCAGCGATCGCCGTGATAGATCTTTTGAATTCGATATTGGTTGTTCTCGACCGTGAAGTCGGCGCCCAATAAGCCGGTGCCGGTGGGTGGGGCCGAGTAGACATCGCCTCCGCCGGTGCGGTTATGCCCGACCTGCATTTCGCCGATCATTTCGACCAACAATTCACTCAGGTCTTCGCGGCGCTGCACGAACTGCAGCAGCGGCTCATAGCGCGTGCGAATCGCGGCCCACGGCAGTCCATGCATTTTGGGATCGTAGAAATACTGCTGTTCCATGCGCCAGGCTTCATCGAAAATCTGGTGCCATTCCTGGCGCGGATCGATGAGCATCCTCACGTTGCTGAGATCGATGGGCTTCGAGTCGAGCTTCTCATTGGCATCCGCGACTTCCAGCTTGCCTTCGCCCAGGGTGAGCAGAAGCTTCTTCTTGTCCGCGCTGGCCGAAAAATCCACAAGATGGGATTTGAGCAGCTTTTCCTCACGCTCCTCGAAGTTGAAGCGATACAGATCCGCGTCGGCATTGCCGTTGGGACCGGGTGGTTCGAGGATCGACCCCGGCTGTCGTCGCGCAATGTAGAACAAGGCGCCATCCGAGCCGACGACCAGACGCTCATAGTTACGCTCCGCGACCGGAATGGGCACAAATCGTTGCGACAGCCCGATCGAATCGACGAGCGTGGGTTTGACCGCCTTGTCAGCTTTGTCGTCCTCGCCGCTCTTCTTGGATTTGGCGTCCGGGGCGGCCTTGGCGTCTGGGTCAGACTGGGCGGGATCCTTATCCTTGTCTTTGTCTTTGCCGCCCTTGGCATCCTCATCGCCGCTCTTGGGCGGCAAGGGAGAATGCCCGGCGGCGGAGAGCACGGCCGCATAGATGGCCATGCGCAGCGGACGCTCTTGCGTCGACATATCGAGCGAGACGCGCGTCGGACCCGCATCAATCGAGGCGGTAAAATACAGCAGATCGTTGCTGCCGAAAACCGGCGTATCGGTTTGCACGAAGGAGTCGGTCAAATCGATATTCTTCGAGGCGGCGAAACTGTGCAGCCGCACCTGCGTAAAATAATTCTCCCCGATTACGGTATAGGCGAGCCACTGACTGTCAGGCGAGAAGTCCACCCGGAAGGTGAGGCGGCGCGGCGTAGAATCGACCAGGGTGACCGCGTCGGTCGCCAGGTCGATGGCGTACAGATGCAAATGATTGTCTTCGAACGCGGCGCGGCGGCCGTCCGGCGACCAGCCCAACAGCGTAAAGTAGCCCGTCTTGCCCAATGCGTGTCGCGTGGGTTTCTCCAGCCCGAGTGCATCGCGGATCACCAGAGCTTGAGCACCGCCCTCGTCGCTCAAATAAGCGACGCGTTGACCGTCCTTGCTCCACAGCGCATCGGATTCGCGTACCCCCGACGTTGCCGTTAGGTTGCGAACCGACCCATCCTTGACCGGCACGCTGAAAACATCCCCGCGGGCCGTAACCAGCACGCGCTTGCCCGTTGGGGACAGCTGCGCGGCGGTGATGTTTTTGGCGGCGTCCTTCCACTGCGGCCGCGCCTGCAAGGATTGCAACTCGAGGTGGATCGCAAGCGGCTGAACCTGCCCGCTCGCCACATCGAGCGTTTTCAATTGACCGCCGGCCTCATAGACAATGGTGTGCTCATAGGCGCCGGCGTTGCGCACGTCCCAGACCGTTTCATGCGTCAGTTGCCGCACAGCATGGGTGTGAGCGTCGTACAAATATAAGTTGGCCGCACCGTCGTTACGGTCGGAAATAAAGGCCACATCATCGCCGATCCACATCGGATTGCTGTCGGAGGCATTCACATGCGGGATCTTTTCCAGCTGATTGCCGGCCGGATCAATGATCCAAATCGGCGGTGTATCGCCGCCGCGATGTTGGCGCCAGCCGCTGATTCCGGCGTAGGCCATGATGTAAGGGCGATAGGCCAAGCGCTTGCCGTCGGAAGACCAGCTCCCCTCGACAGCGACGGCTTTCATGACTTTCTTTTCGTAGCCTCCCGTGAGCGCCACTTCATACAGCTGGCTGCTGCGGCTGTTGGCAACCTCGCGACTGGAGGTGAATAGCACCCGCTTGCCGTCGGGACTCCATCCAGTGACCACGTCAGCCGCCGGATGCCAGGTCAGACGCCGCGGTTGTCCCCCTTCGGTGGGCACGACATAGACATCGGTATTGTTGTCATAGTTGGCCGAGAACGCGATCCAACGCCCATCCGGCGAAAAATGCGGCGCGAACTCGCTCGCAGGATGAGCGGTAATCCGGATAGGGTGGCCCCCGTCGCGATCGCTAATCCAAATGTCGCCGCCGAACACAAAGGCTAGATGATCTTTTGATACAGCCGGCTGGCGCAGCAGGCGCGTCTCCGGCTCATCCGCCGCGTTGGCGGCTCCCCACGGCAATAACAGAAACAAACTCAACAATGAAAGTAACAGTCCGCGCAGCTGCATAACACCCCTGCTCTTATTTGGTTGTAAATCGTCCGGCAAGCCCGGATAGCTCTGACCAGCAATAGCGATCGACGTTCACTTCGCTTCCATCCGGCGCCAGCTCGGGCTGGCGCCGCGTGTTGACCCCGCCGAGCCGCTCATAGAAGCGGCGCGCCGCGAGGTTTTGCTCGTATACCCACAGATGCAAACGACCGCGGGGATTGGAGCGCCACACCCGCTGCGCCACAGCGGTCATGAGCTGCCTTCCCAAGCCGTGCCCCTTGAGGTCGGGGACCACATGCAGGTTGTCCAATAAACAACCCCACTCCGGATCCGCCTCGAGAAATGCGCACGCAAAGCCGCGAATCGTTCCCCCGTGCTCCTCCACCAACACAAACTGCTCAGTCCGATCCGTCTCA
>Ga0210390_10004822_pt1 | contig 11342 bp, 10 predicted proteins | sample IncBWH11OmetaG_FD_161050 | JGI IMG/M metagenome (GOLD analysis project Ga0210390, IMG submission 161050) | Forest soil microbial communities from Barre Woods Harvard Forest LTER site, Petersham, Massachusetts, United States - Inc-BW-H-11-O ... | reverse complement strand
CTGCATGAGCACGGGAACATCGAGACGGGCGAGGCGAAGAGTATCGGCGATAGCGCGCTCGTCGCCGAAATTCGGCAGCGATACGATTACGCCGTCGAGCCGGTCGCGATTTTTCTGAAACAAGGCGGCACAGCGCTTGGCTTCGTCGTGCGTCTCGACGGCGCCGTGCTTGCTGTCTTCAGGGCCGAGGACCACGCAATCGATGCCGGCCAGGGTGAGGGCCTGGATCATCTCTTCGCGTCCGGACTGTGCCAACTGGCCGGGGAAAAATCCGCGGTTCCCGATGATGACGCCCATCGTCATTTTCTTCTCGGGGAACTTCTGGTCAGACATAAGAATCCCTCTTCTTCTATGAATTGATTAAGACTTCTCTGCCGCCATGCGCGCACGTTCGCGCGCGGGCGAAAAGCGCAGGCTGAAAAACAGGCCGAGGAGAAGCAATACCGCGCCCCACCAAACATTGGCGTGCAGGCTGTAGAGCACGACCTGATGCTCCGGCGGATAGGCAATCTCGTAAATTCCCCGTGCGAAGATGATGGCCCCGTTCACGGCCAGAGATACCCCGATAAAAAACCAAATTGATAACGATCCGCCAGATTTCATGATTCCCTCCTACCAGAAAATGATTTGCAGGATGACGAACGCAATGGCCACGACCACTCCCCAGAAGATCGGGCTCTGGAACCAGCTGACGTGCTCCTGTTTCGGAATCGGGGTCAGGCCATAGACCAGATCTTTCAACTCCGCATCGGATTTTGGTTTCGTCATCAGGCTCACCACCACGGTGACGATCACGCAAATTAACCAGCACCACAGGGCGCGGAACATGTTCTGCGCCTGGTCCTGAGCTTTATCCGAGAGGGCAAGATAGCGCACCGAGGAAGGATCCAGTTTCCCCCAAGTGTACATTCCGACGGAAGAGAGCGTGCCGGCGAGTAGTCCCCAGAATCCACCCGCTTTGGTGGCACGTTTCCACAGCATGCCCAGAATGACCGTACCGAACAGAGGGGCAATGAAAAAACTGAACAGAGCCTGGACGTAGTCCATGATGCTCTGCGCGTGCATCACCAGATAGGCGGTTCCGATACTGATGGCGACGCCGATGATCGTGACCCAGCGGCCCATCCTGACTTTGCCTTCATCGGTCGCGTTCTTGTTGATCAGCGCGCCGTAGATGTCGTACGTCCAGACGGTTGAAAATGCGCTGACGTTGCCGGCCATGCCAGACATGAAGCCGGCAATCAGCGCGGTAATGCCGAGGCCGAGCAGACCGGGTCCGCAGTAGCGCGCCAACATCAGCGGCAGCACCTCGTCGTAACCGTGCAACCCTAGTGCCTGGCCCGCCGGTGACCACGCCAGATCGGCAGGCACCAGTCGAAGCAGGTTGCCGCTGCCGTCACGCAGCAAGGCGAGACCGAGCAAGCCAGGGAGGATCACGATGAATGGAACCATCATCTTGAATGCCGCTCCGATGATGGGCGCGAGTTCCGCCGAGCGCAGATCCTTCGCGGTCAGAACCCGCTGCACGACCAGGAAGTCGGTCGTCCAATATCCCATCGCAATGACGGCGCCGAGTCCGAACACAATTCCGGCCCAATTGATTCCCATTGGGTTATCGCTGAAATTGCCTAAGGTGGACCAAAGGTGCGTATACGCGCCGGGATTGGCGGCATGCTGCTCTGTCAGGTTCATGAGGATCTTGGCTTTGAGCCCGGTCCAGCCCCCGGCTTCGATCAGGCCGAGGATCGGTATGAGCAGAGCGCCCGCCCAGATGAGAAAGAACTGGAGAACTTCATTGAAGATGGCGGATCGTAAGCCACCCAGGGCAACGTAGATTGCCACAGTTACCGAGGACACGATGATGCTGAAGTTGAGATCCCAACCCAGCACAACTTTCATGACGACGGCCATGGCGTACATGTTGATGCCACTCATCAGAACCGTCATGAGCGCGAATGAGATCGAAGAAAGCGCCTGGCTATCCTGCCCGAAACGCAGCTTGAGATAACCGGGCACCGAGTGCGTTTTGCACACGTAGTAGAACGGCATCATGATCAGCGCCAGGAAGAGCATCGAGGGGATGGCGCCGATCCAGTACCAGTGAGCCGCGAGGATGCCGTATTTGTATGAATTGCCCGCCCAGCCCATGAGTTCGAGCGATCCCAGGTTCGCCGACAGGAAGGCTAGGCCGGCGACCCATGCGGTCATTTCGCGGCCGGCCATGAAAAAGTCTTCGCCGGTGTTGGCCTGTCCTTTTAGGTAGAGGCCGATGGCCAACACCAGAACGAAGTAGAAAACGATGATGATCAGGTCGACTGGCGACAGATGCACCAGGGTGGAGGAACTCAGCACCAGCAGAGCAGGATTCATTGCGTTTTTACCTGTCCGTAGTAGGCGTTGCGACCGTGCTTGCGCAGAAAATGTTTGTCGTGCAGTTCGCGCGCCAGTGGCCGGGATTCGGCGTTGATCGAAAGCGTGTGGGTCGCCATGCGTGCCACGTACTCGAGGATGACCGCGTTGTGGGCGGCTTCAGAAGCGGTCGTACCCCAGCAGAAGGGAGCGTGCCCGGCCACCAGGACGGCTGGAATCGCGAGGGGATCGAGTTCGGAAAATACGCGGCTGATGGCGACGCCGGTTTCGAGTTCGTAGTCACCGTCTATCTGAGATGCGGTGAGCCGCGCAGTGACGGGAACCGGGCCGTGAAAAGAATCGGCGTGCGTGGTGCCGAAGCATGGAATCGGCTTCTCGGCCTGCGCCCAGGCAGTGGCGAATTCGGAGTGGGTGTGCGCAACTCCCCCGATGGCTGGAAAGCATTTATACAACTCGAGATGCGTCGGGAGGTCGGAGGATGGGCGAAGGGTTCCGTCGATGATTTTGCCGGTGAGGTCGGTAACTACCATGTGCTCGGGCTTGAGCTCGTCATAGGGTACGCCGCTGGGCTTGATGGCGACGAACCCCTGGCTGCGGTCGATGCCGCTGGCATTGCCGAAGGTGTAGAGCACGAGGCCGCGGCGGACCAGTTCCAGGTTCGCATCGAGCACCTCTTCGCGCAGTGTCTGCAGCAGCATTGGGGAAAGAATGAGGGATCTTCAACGCTCAGAATCAAGCGGGTAAAGCGGTCTTGCGTAATCGTTTACGCAACCGGAACATTAAACGGAGCCGCATACCTTTGTCAAAGATTCCTTGGCCGTTGGCGCCGCTTCGAGGCCGGCTCTCAAGAGTTGGGCCAGACTAGATCTGGTAGTCGATGTCTTCCATGATGCGCTGGAGCGACTCCGAGAGCGGCTCGCTGTTCGCTTCGGAGCCTTCGAGTTGCTGCACGCGTTCGCGGAGGCTGTTCACTTCGGTCGCCACGTGCGCCAGGGCTTCAGAGAGCGGGTCATTGATCTGCTTCGGGTCGGTAATCACGACGCGCTTGCCTTCACGGAAAATGATGTGGCCGGGCACGCCGACTACAGTGGAATCTTCGGGGACGCTGCGCAGGACAACGGAACCGGCGCCGATGCGGCAGTTCTTTCCGACCGTGATGTTGCCTAGAATTTTCGCGCCGCCGCCAACGACCACACCGTCTTCGATGGTGGGATGGCGCTTGCCGTGTTCTTTGCCGGTGCCGCCGAGGGTCACACCTTGATAGAGAGTCACGTCATTGCCGACGATGGTGGTCTCACCGATTACGACGCCCATGCCGTGGTCGATGAATAGGCGGCGTCCGATTTTCGCGGCGGGATGAATTTCGATTCCGGTCAGCAGACGCGCGACCTGCGACAACCATCGGCCCGCGAGGAATAGGCCGTGATTCCACAGCCAATGAGTGACGCGGTAAGACCAGACCGCGTGCAGGCCGGCGTAGCACAGGTACACTTCCAGGCGGGACTTGGCCGCCGGATCGTGCTCCATCACGTTGGCCACGTCTTCGCGAATTAGCCCCAGAAGGTGCGGCATGAAGGTTATGGATTTCAGGCCGGGAGCGCCGCCGTGGGAATCTGCAAGGCTTTTTCCCGCAGCTCCTGAAACAGAATACTGCTCAGGTAACGCTCGCCGAAAGACGGCAGAATCACCACGATCAGCTTACCGGCATTTTCTTTGCGCTGCGCCACTTTCAACGCCGCGACCACAGCGGCTCCGGATGAGATGCCGACGAAGAGACCTTCCTCGAGCGGAAGGCGGCGAGCCATCGCGATGGCATCGTCGTTGGTGACGGTGATAACTTCGTCGATATAGTCGCGGCGCAGAATGCTCGGAACGAATCCCGCGCCGATGCCCTGAATTTTGTGGGGAGACGGTTTGCCGCCGGAAAGAACCGGGCTGTCGGCGGGTTCGACGGCTACGGCTTTGAAGGATGGCTTCTTCGGTTTGATGTATTCGGAGATTCCGGTGATGGTTCCACCGGTGCCCACGCCAGAAACCAGAATGTCGACGCGGCCGTCAGTGTCATTCCAGATTTCGGGGCCGGTGGTTTCGAAGTGAATCTTAGGGTTGGCCGGGTTGTCGAACTGCTGCAGCATGTAGGAGTCAGGGGTGTTGGCGAGAATTTCTTTGGCTTTGAGAATGGCGCCGGTCATGCCGCGCGGGCCCGGCGTGAGCACGATTTCCGCGCCGAAGGCGAGCAGAAGCACGCGGCGCTCAAGGCTCATGGTGTCAGGCATGGTGAGGATCAGCTTGTAGCCTTTGACGGCGGCGACGAACGCGAGGCCGATGCCGGTATTGCCGCTGGTCGGCTCGACCAGCACGGTTTTGCCGGGATGAATTTTTCCGGCGCGCTCGGCCTCGGTAATCATGCTGACGCCGATGCGGTCTTTCACGCTGGCCAGCGGGTTCTGGCTCTCGAGCTTGGCCACGACTTCGGCGACGCAACCTTGAGTGACTTTGTTCAGGCGAACCAGGGGAGTGTGGCCGATTAATTCGGTGACGTCTTTGGCGATTTTCATCGAGGAGGATCCTCCAGTGGGTGCTTGACACGCCCTTTAATAGTACCAACAGAGCGGGGCGGCGTTATTTCGCGCCGTATCTTGGCAGCGGGCCGTTTTGGATTTCGCATGCACGCTTGGCCCTTCTTGAAACGCAGTGATCTCACGAAGGCCGCGTCTACTTCAGCGCATCTATTTTTCCTCTTATTGATCGTGGGTATTGGTCAGTGGTCCCATAAACGGTCATGATGGCTAGCTGGTCTGATAAAAGTGCAGGAGACGCTATCGCACCGTAGTACTGCATGCCTGCCTTCCTAGTTGGGCCAAGACTCCATGCACCTGAATCCGGTAATACCAGGGCGCCCGGAATGAAGTCTCTGTCAAACTCGAGACTGACTGCGAAGGGTGCGTCTACTTTGTAATTGCAATGGATGATTATCGCGGTCGCGGTAACAGCTCCCTTAATTGTCGAGTTCGGCATTCCGAAGTGGTTACTGAACCAGCAATGGTGTGGCCCAGTTGACCCAATGGTGATTACTTTTACGTTTGAGTTTATTTCTGGCACCTTCGGCGCTTGAAACTTGACTTCAGGGGGCTCAGCGCCCGCACGGAAGTCCCCTACGACGCGAGCCAACATACCTATGGCAACGACAATGAGTATCAACCGCATGGGACGATTGTTCATAGCGCCCCACAATAACGGCCAACGATGTTCGATGATCTCGGCGCGACCGATCCAGTCGAGCCCCTCTGTGAGGAGGGCGTACAAAACAAGCCCAATCGCAATGACTACAAGCAGCAGAGACGACAGTATTTCCATGACTAGAAAAGGCTACTCTTCTCAGCCAACATTGGAAACTGCACACCGCGTGGATTCCGGTGCAATAGCGTCGGAGTAAAAATCAAAAAAGGCTGCGCTGAGCAGCGCGGCCGGTTGTTGCTCAGAGCTTTGGTTATCGGTGGGTCAAACCGTAGGTCACGGCGCCGGCGGAGCTTCCGATATTCACCAGAGAGACTGCGCGCTCGAGCTTGTGATGGCCGATCTTGTGGAAGAAGTAGCTGAGGCTGACGACGCCCGCGGTTTCGCCGGCGAAATTTACCGCCAATCCGGCGGTGGAGCGTCCGAAGGGGCGAACCATCGGATTTAATTCCTGTCCGCCGCTCTGCAGGTTGGCGCGAGTCACGGCGAAGTCGGCACCGTTCAATGCCGCAGACGCGATCAGCAGCACGCGATTCTGCGTATCCCAGAATTTGTGCTCGGTGGGCGCGCTCGACGGCGCGATGGCGACCGAGGTCACAAATACTGGCCTGATGGCTGCCGGGGGCGCGCCCGCACTTTCCCTCGACGGTCGTGGCGCTTCGGGTAGTGGGGCGGACGCGAGCAGCGTCTGCGCATGCAGTGCCGGAGAAAGAGCGTAGCTCACCAACAACAGCGCGGCCGATTGGACGAATGGACGAGGGAACCGAAGTAATCTGCGGGATGTCATAGGTGCCCGCCAATGTGGCGCAGCACTTTAGGGAGGGGCAATCGCGCGGCCACGTATGCAACATTAGAAGGGCGGCAAGTTGCTCACAATTAACTATTTAGCGTCTGTCTCTCATGAGAGTGGCGGGGCGCTGTGCAATGTTTTGCAGATACTCTTGGCGATTTACCGCTAGGTGGGCATGGATTCGAAGAGACCCGTGGAGGGCAGCGGGGCTTCGCTCCGCATGACCGGGTTCCCTCGACTTTGCTCTGGACGGGCTCCGACCCGGTCCCAGACGATCGTTCACACAATCGAGCCGCGCTATTTCTTGTAAACGGTACCGTCCTTCATCACGAAAGAGACCTTCTCGAGCACGCTGATGTCTTGTAGCGGATCGCCTCGGACGGCGATCACGTCGGCGAGATAACCTGCCTCGAGCGCCCCGATCTGGCCATCCCAGGCCAGCAACTTCGCGCCGTTCAGCAAGTCGGCTTGCAGCGCGGCCAGCGGCGACATGCCGTATTTCACCATTAACAGAAGTTCGCGCGCCTGGGTGCCGTGGGGGAACGGGCCTACGTCGGAGCCGACCGCCATAGGGACACCCGCCGCGATCTGCTTCTTGAATTCCTGAATCTTGAGATCGAGAATTTGGTGCTCGCGCGCGGCTTGCTGGGGCGTGGCGGCGTGCTCGGCAAAATATTCAAAGATGGTGAAGGTGGGGACGGCGAAAATCTGCTTCTCTTTCATGACGCGAATGGTTTCGTCGCTGAGCTGGTCAGCGTGGTCGATGGAAACCACGCCGGCCTGCGCGGCGTAGAGTGTTCCGGGCTCTCCGGTGGCGTGCACAGCTACGCTGCGGCCCAGGCGTGCAGCTTCTTTCACTGCTGCCTCAAGTTGCGGCTCGGTGTACTGGTAGGGAGTCGTGAATTTTCCGTCCCGCACTGAATCTGCACCAGTCTGATAAATCTTGATGAAATCGGCGCCTTCTTTGAATTGGTGGCGCATGACGGCGACGAGTTCGTCGGCGTTGTTGGCATAGTCTGCGTTGGATAGAACGTGTTGCTCGGGGTTGTAACCGATGGCATCTTCGTGGCCGCCGAGGATGTTGATGGCGTTGCCGCTGATGCGCAGGCGCGGACCGGGGATGCGGCCTTCGTCTATCGCGTTGCGGACCGCGGTGTCGGCCGAGCCTGCGCCTTCGGTACCCATATCGCGTTCCGCGGTGAAGCCGGCCATCAGGTCATCGCGGGCGGCGAGAGTAGCCGTGATTGTACGCTGCGGCACGGATTCCTGGACGGTCTGGAGGTCTTCTGCGCCGGGATGGAGAAACAGGTGGATGTGGGCGTCGATCAAACCGGGAAGAAGTGTGCGATCGCCCAGGTCGATGACTTCGGCGCCAGGTGGTCGCTTGACCGATGTTCCAACTTCGACGATGCGTTCGCCCTCGACCAGGAGTTCTCCTGGCTTGAGCATGCGGCCGGTCTTCACATCGAGCAGGCGCGCGGCATGAAGCACGATCGGGTGAGGCGCGGGAGCAGACTGGCCTTCGAGGCTCACGACGAGTGTCAGCAGCAGAGACAGAAATGCTGAGGCGAAAGCGATGCTTCGGGGTGTCATGGCCCGCGATGGTACCACTGCCTGATAGCGCGAAGCCAGACCAGTGGAAGACGGGGTGTGACGGGAATCACAGGTTGCGGTAAGAGGGGTCACACGCTTTTTGGGGTGGTCAGGGGACACTGAATCAGGCTCTTTATGAACGACTTTGGTGTTCTCAATAATCGTAAGCGCGCATTGATCGCATTGATTCATTCCCTGGTTTTTCTGGGGATTGCGATGCACGGGTTTGCATCGCCTAAGACCGGAGTTTTGCGGCCCGCGTCGGGCGCGTCGGGCGACTTTGTTTTGATTGGAATTTATCTGCTTGTGGCGTCGATTCTGATCTGGCTGGCAAGCATTGCGCGCTGCGCGACGGAGCGCGCGTACTTCGCGCTGTGCGCTAGCAGCGCGACGTTTGGCTTGCTGCGCACAATTTTTGGCGATGCCACGATTCCGGTCGCGCAGTATATGCGTGTGATCACGCTGACTTCGGCGGTGATGGTTGGCGGCTGGATCTTCCATTCCTTCTCGAGGACTGCGAGTGAAAATGTGTTGTCGCACTGAAGCTCTCAGAATATCCCCTGGGGAAACCAAGGCCGCCCTCGCTGCGGCACGAACGCGTTCCTCGTAGTACACTTTCCGGCATGATGCCAAGACGCTTCACGACCTTATCAATATCTTCGACCGTCCTGTTCAGCCTTGCGATAAGCGGGCTTGCATTCGCGGAGGCCCCGAACCACAAATCTGGAGTGCAGCAGAAACCTTTTGGCACGCGGGACGGGAGGCCCATCAACTTGTTCACTTTAACCAACGCAAACGGTGTTGAAGTCGATGCGATGAATTATGGCGGCATCATCGTTTCCATCCGCGTGCCGGACCGCAAAGGACAGATTGCGGATATCGTCCTTGGCCATGAGGATCTCGATGGCTACATTCCGAACCCGCCGTACATAGGCGCGATTGTCGGGCGCTATGCCAACCGCATCGGTGGAGGCTCGTTCACTCTTGATGGCAAGACTTACACTTTGCCTAAGAACGATGGGCCGAACACGCTGCACGGCGGAGTGGACAAAACTTTCAATAAAGTCGTCTGGGAGGGCGAGGCGCTGAAAGGCAAAAACGGCGTAGCTTTCACCTATCTCAGCAAAGACGGAGACGACGGCTTCCCGGGCAATGTGAAGGTCAAAGTTACTTACACGCTTACGGATCAGAACGAACTCGTCATCGATTATGAAGCGACCGCCGACAAGGCCACGCCCATTAATCTGAGCCAGCACAGTTATTTCAATCTTTCGGGCGAAGGCAACGGCGACATTCTGAATCACGAAATTTTGCTGAATGCCGACCGCTTCACGCCGGTCGACAAAAATCTCATCCCCACGGGCGAGCTTCGCCCGGTTAAGGGAACGCCGCTTGATTTCACCACGTCCACGCGAGTGGGCGCCCGCATTGAGGACACCTATGATCAGATGGTGCTCGGGCACGGTTATGATCACAACTGGGTGATCAACAGAAAAGGCGATGGGCTCACGCTGGCCGCGCGCGTGTACGAACCTACCACCGGCCGCGTGATGGAAGTCTCGACCACGCAACCCGGGGTACAGTTCTATACTGGAAATTTCCTCGACGGAACAGTGACCGGCAAACACGGTCACGTTTACAAGCGGCGCTACGGGCTTTGCCTTGAGACGCAGCATTTTCCTGACTCGCCGAACCATCCGGATTTCCCGAGCACGATATTGAGGCCGGGGGAGACGTTCAAGTCGGAGACGGTGTTTAAATTTTCGACGAAGTGAAAACAAGGAATCTATCGAATGGGAGTGGCGAAGGGACAGGGACGTTACTCGCCGCGCAATTCTTCGACCAGCGCTTTCTCGACTTGCCTGCAGTGCTCGGGCTTCAACTTCTTCCCGCCTGACGTAAGATAAAACGTATCGATCGCCATTTGCCCCTCGGTATCGATCAGGGCGATTTCGATGTTGCATTCCTGATCTGAAAGGCAGGAGGCGATGCGGTGCAGCAGGCGCGGACGGTCCTGCGTGATCACCTGGACTAGAGTGCTAATCGACGAACTGGAATCGTCAAAGTCAATCTTCGTTTCTACTTTTACTTTCGCGATTGCGCCTTTTTCGGCGCGTTGGCGGTCGCGCAGCATCTTATCGAGGTCGGCCTCACCCAGCAGGACGCTGGTCACGCTGCGCGTGAAACGCTCCCACTCCGAAAGATTCAACTCCAGCGTGCGGAAGCGGTCGGTGAAGTAAAGCGTGTCGACGACCGTTCCGGCCTCGTTCGAGAACGCGTTGGCCTTCACAATGTTCATGCCCCATGCAGCCAGCACGCCCGATAGTTTCGCGAACAGAAAGGGCCGGTCTCGCGTGACCAGGGTCAGTTCATACCAGTGGCGGCCGCGCTTGAGTTCGACCTGAACGGGATCTTCGCCGAGCGCATCGGCCATGCTCATATGGCGCATGACTTCTTCGGCGGAATGCACCAGCAGGTAGCGCTGCGGAAATCCCTCGAGAAATTCCTTGAACTTGCTGCTGGTCACTGGAGCCAGGGAGCGCAGACGGGCCAGCTTCTCGTCATTCACATCGGCATGCACACGCTGGTCGGCGCTGCGGTTCAGATAATTCTCGGCGCCAATGTAAAGTTGCCAGACGTTTTCCGCTTTCCATGGAGTCAGCGCTTCCGGATTCACCGCCTTGATGTCGGCGTAGGTCATGAGCGTGAGCATTTTCAGGCGCTCGGGCGTTCCCATCTTTTCGGCAAATGCGGCCACGGTTTCAGGATTGAAAATGTCGCGCCGCAGGGCCGCCGACAATTCGAGATGACTGCCGATCAGAAAGAGCACTTCAGCGCGTTCTTTCGGGTCCATGTCGAGTCGATCCATCGCACGATTTGCGATCTCCAGGCTGGCCTCCACGTGATTGCCGCCGGGGACGCCCTTGCCAGTGTCGTGCAGCAAGAGCGCCACGTATAACAACTCCGGGCTCTCCAGTTCGGTGAGCAATTCGGCATAGCGCTTGTCCCACTCCGATTGCGACTGCTTAAGGCGGTGCAGGCTCTCAATGGCCAGAAACGAATGTTCGTCGACGGTGAAGCGATGATAGAAATCGCGCACCACCAGTGAGTCGATGAGCTTGAGTTCCGGCAAGAGCAGGGTCAACAGGCGCAACGAATGCATGGCGCGCAGGGCGTCAGCAGCGTGTGGCTGGAGCAAAGTCTCCTGCAGGTAGAGCCAGAGTTCGGCTCCGCGGGGCGGCATGGAGGCAAGGGCCGGAAGCGCCTGCTCGATGCGATACTCGGTGGTCGCGCTCAACTTCAATCCGTGGTGGGCCATGAAGTGGAACAGACGGAGGAGCACTTCAGGATC
>Ga0210390_10004821_pt1 | contig 11344 bp, 15 predicted proteins | sample IncBWH11OmetaG_FD_161050 | JGI IMG/M metagenome (GOLD analysis project Ga0210390, IMG submission 161050) | Forest soil microbial communities from Barre Woods Harvard Forest LTER site, Petersham, Massachusetts, United States - Inc-BW-H-11-O ... | reverse complement strand
GCCGGCGCAGATCGTAGTTCGCGGCCATCGATACGAAAGCCATGACGGACCCTTGAAACCCGCAGGCGAGCTCGCTGACCTTGCCGATCTGCCGGGCCCAGTGCTTTTTCGTCACGACGTCCGTCGTCGTTCCGAGGATCGCCGCCGCGGCGCGTCGGTAGAGGTCCGGCAGCGAAGGGTCGGCGATGATCTCGCGCATCGCCTGCAGCTTCCAGTCCTCGCGCGCCAGCCAGGCCGTTATCGCGCCCTGGATGCCGGAATAGTCGACCGCGATCAGGTCGTGGTTCGGCGCCGCCCAGATGAACGAGCGCATCGCGTCGGCGACGAGATGGGTCGGTTTGCCGAGTTCGTCGCCGTAGAGTGCGCGCAGCAGCGCGGGGTCTTCGCTGCGGAAGGCGCGGTGCAGCGCCGCGAGGTCGAGATCGGCGTCGTCGAACTCTCGTCGCGGTCGCGGCAGATTGGAGACGTTGACGCCGCCCGCGCTCGACCAGCGGCCGGGCGCCGCGCCGTGATAGACGAAGACGCCGCGGATGCGGTCGTCGACGCCGGCGCGTTCGATAAAAGCTTTGAGTTTGCGGGTCGACGTCTTGCCGCCTTCCTGACGGATCAGCAGGGCTTTGCGGACGTCGGTCGGCAGATCGTCGAGATCCAGGGCCTCTAGGATGTCGTCCTTGGCCACGCCGTCGATCTCGACGCCTCTTTCGGCGCACCAAGCGACCAACTTCTGTGTCTGAGTGAATGATATGCCGGCAATCATCTGCATGCGTTCGTTGAGCGTCTTCTCGTGCTTGGCGACGAGACGCAGCGCCGCTTCGCAGGACGTTCGGTCGATGCGAAGTCCACGCGCGTTGATGATCTGGTCCATCTCCCAGACCGCCTGTTCGGCGGCGGAGAGCGGAATCATACGCTGCATCGCCTCGGTTTCGGAGAGCACGTCGGTGCGGCAATAGTCGATGAAGGCGGCGAAGTCGGCGGGGTGGTCTTCGGGTTCGTTCCAGAGCGGGCCTTCGGCGTTCTCGCCTTTGCGCAACGGTCTCGGGGTTGAGAATTTTCGTATCAGCGCTTCGCCGCGTTTGTCCTTCTGGATCGTAAGGCCAAGCGCCGCGCCGAGCTTCTCCAGTTTGCGCGGCAGGCCGAGCGCGGCCGCTGTCGCCATGGAGCAGCGGAACTGGCTCAAGGTCGGCTCCGGCCAGCCGGCGCTTCGCACAAGCCTGGCGAAACACTGGCGCTCGAAGTTTGCGTTATGCGCGGCGATCAGACCGCCGGAGCGGATATGTTCGGCGAGGTCCTCAGGACACGGACCTTGCGTCCAGTCCCGGACGGGCCCGTCGTTGATTCGGTAGCACAGAATCAACGCCCGCCAATGTGGCGACGCGAAATAGAGCGAGGACCCCGCCGTCTTGATATTGACGTCGCATCTCGTCTCGAAGTCCGCATGCGCGATGTTCATTCATCGCGTTCCGCGATTATTCTGGGCCGGCGCGCCACAGTGGCGGTGCTGACGCCGAGCATTGCGCCGATCTTCTTGAGGCCGCCTTTGCGGTTTCCTTTGCGCGGCCGTCCGGTCGAGCCAGGAAGGCGCAGCCGCAGCTTCTCCAGACGGTCATCGTCGATCGTCAGCCGCCCGTAGCGCCGCAGCGAGAAGACAAGGCCGCCCCCAGGAACACGCGCGACATGGATGAGGCGGCGGGCCATGCTGGGGGCGCTGCTCATGTCAGTCGAACACCGATAGTTTCGAAGGCGGCTTTGATGAAGACCGCCGCGCACTGCGGGACAATGGCGTTGCCGAGGGCGCGCAGCTTGTCCACTCGGGCGGGTACCCCATGAGCCAGCGGGAATGTTCCGGGCTCAACTGGCCGGCGCTTCCCGTCGACACAGTCGACCCATTCGCAGTCAGCCCAAAAATCTGGTCGCATAGCGTCTGTCCGTCGTGGTGCTTGCTCTCCTGGGACATCCGGCCGCTCGTCCGGTTGCGGCCGCCGCGCGAATCGTTGACCGTCGCTGTTGCCCACGGCGCCTCGTGGCTCCCGTGCGCATCCGGGAAGCTCCGCTTGTTCGCTCGCGGCGTCGACCAGAACGCCAAGCTCGCTTGGACGTTCAGCGCTAGCGACTGATGCCGTTCCTTTGCGTTGAAGCGCGACGGACCCGCGTTGTTCTTGGAATCGGCTACCGTCGGCGTCTGCCACGAAGAAGATTCTATGTCGTCCGTGTGGAGCGCCGACGCCCGCAGCAGGAAGTACCTGCGCCCCGAAGGCGTAGCCGATTCCTTCCAGGTCAGCCGAAACAAGGTTGAGCCAAGCCCGTCCAAGAGGACCCTCGACCTGCTCGCCAAGCAGGACGTCAGGGTGGCGCTGGCTGACGAGCCAGTGGAAGGCGGGCCACAGGTGCCGCTCGTCGCCAAACCCTTCGCCGCGGCCTGCCGCGCTGAAAGGTTGGCAGGGGCAGCTTCCGGTCCACAGCCCCTTGAAATCGTCCGGGACGCCGGCGAGCCGGAGAGCGTAGGCCCAGCCGCCGAGGCCTGAGAAGAAATGGCAGCGCCGGTATCCCGCGAGGTCGGAGGGCCTGACGTCCCGGATGTCCCGTTCATCGACATGTCCTTTCGGGATCAGCCCGGCATCCATGAGATTTTTGATCCATTGGGCGGGATACGCTTCGATTTCGTTATGATAGTCCAACTCAGTCGAACACGCTTGCCGGCGGACCGAAGACCAGATCGCGCTTGCCGATCGCGCAGAAGAAGGCGTTGCGCATGGCGATGAACGGCAGCGGGTCCTTGACTTCGTCGCAGGACCCCGCGCCGTCCCGCCACGAGCAGGAAAATACGCCGGCGGCGTCCTGGGTAAACCAGTTCATCTTGATCCCGCGCCGTTCGGCCTCCGCGAAGAGGACGTTGAAGCTTCTGATGTCGTCGAGGTTCATGGTTTCACTCGTGCTGAGCTAGACTGGCGCGGTGTTCTTCGCACCAGAAAACGCCGCCTTGTTTGTAGAGCGCGACACCGTCCATGGGACCTTTCCGGCACGTCTGACAGACGATTTTCGGAGGTCGGCCAGACGGGATAAACGCGGCGTCGCGTTCCGCTTGCCTGGCGTCCAAGGGTTGCGGCGAGTGAACTTTCAAGTTCCGTCGCTGAGATCGAATGAACGACATCACGCAATCTCCTCAGTCGAAAACGGACAGAGCTTCGGCGTAGCTCTTGATCGTGACGAGGTCTTCCTTGTCGATCTTCTTCAAGGCGTGGACCTTGCGCAGGGCTTTGACGTTGAGACCGCCGGCTTTCGCCTCGGCCCAGACGGAGGCTATGTCCTCGTTGATCTGGGCGCGGTCTTCCTCCAGGTTCGCGATGCGTTGGAGCAGTTTGCCCATGTCGGCGGTGTTGGAAAGCGTTCTTGCCACTTATCCCTCCTCGATTTTATAAAATGAGCGGGGCGGTCAGGGATCGAACCTGGACACCCTGAGTATCGCTGTCGTACTCCTAACCGCCATTGTCGGCTTAAAACGGAGGCTACGGCTTCACGTCGCTGGGCAAGTGGCCCCGCTCATTCTTCCCTTGCGGGAACCTTAACCAAATAGCGCTGAAGCGCCGTCGCCGCCTTTCGTGCTCTCCGGCGCCGAGCCTGCATCTTCGATCGTCTCGTAATACTTTTCAACATCGACGGAGCCAGTCCCGCCGAGCGATTCTCCGGCCGGCAACGCGCCGAACGATTTGCTTGTCACGCCGCAGAACCGCTGGAACATCTGAATGCCGAACGACACGCCGTCGCCGCTCTTGTCGTTGTGCCAGGCAAAACAGTTCAAAAGAGCCGTGCCGTAGCAACCGGAATAGACCGTCGTTTCGGTTTCCTGTTTGTTGATGTCTTTCCATCGGACATGCGGCGGACGATCCTCGGTCGCGCTCGGCCGAATGAAGAAAACGTCAGGTCCGAGCCCAGGGTGGATTTCGCCGGTCTGCTTGTTGCGCGCTTCTTTGCCGTCGCCGGCGAGGAACGGCGATTTGATCAGGCCCGCCTTGGCGCGCTCCAGTCCTTTTTCGGACCACTCGCCGAGGATACAGTCGCGGACATGTTTTTCCAGAGCCGGACGATCCGCCTTGGGGAATATCAGCGTGCAGCCGTACCGCTTGGCGCCGCCTTCGATGACCGCTCGAGCCTTGTAGAGCCCGCCGGCATAGGACAATCGGCAGAGCGTCGATTTGAAATCGTCTGTGCGAAACATGTCTTCAGTTCTCCTTCACGGTTTCGAAGTTCTTCTCCACCACCGAGCCGGTCGGCTCGCGTGTTGTTTTGTCCTCGCGCGCCAGATTGACACCGGTCTTGGGCGCGTGAAACATCCCGGCGATCTCGTTCTTCCGTTTCGCGCCGAGGGTCTTCTCGATCTGAGCCGGCGAAGCGAGTTTCTTGACGAATATCTGATCGCCGGTCAGCTTCAAGTCGCGAAGCTTCTTGACGGTCGTCGCCTCGTCGCCAAGCCATTTGCGATGGCCGATCTTGTCGTAGAGCGCCCAGCCGGGAATCTTGTTTCCGGCCTCGGCGGTCTTGAGCGCGTGAGACCGCACGGCCCGGATCCATTCTTCCAAGGCTTCGAGTCCGTCGAGGACATGGGCGATTTCCTCGGCCGACATCAGCGCCGGCGCGTTCGGGATAGTCAGAGGCTGATCGGTCGTCGGCTCCTCGAACCAGGTCTGGACGGTCTTCTCGGTCGCCGACAGCGCCTGTCGGCGAAACTCCGGGCATATCCCTTGCGCCGGACAGAAATCGCATTTTCCGGCGCGCAGCCACTTCGTCGCCCATTCGTCGAACTTGATCCGGCTGCCGTCGAGCGCGTCGAATTCGTCCTTGGCCTGTTTGGCTTCGCGCATCCGCTGGAGCAGCGTCGCCGACCATTCGATCAGGTCCGAGACGTGGAAGGTCTCGGAGCGGATGATCCCGTCGCGATGATAGGCTCTCGGCTGGACGATTGTCGTCCTGACGTATCTGACGTTGAGCTGAGGAAAGTGCAGCAGCGCGCCGATCGCGTATGAGCGCTCCTGCATGTTGCCGACGACTTCGACGACGACGCCGCGTCCGCCTTTGAGGTCGACGATCTCTAAAAGCCGCCAGCGCGGAAACCACAGGATCGCGTCGCCGGTGCCGCCGGCCTGGAACGGCGGGTTCAGCTTGGCGAGCGAGAAGTTTTCCTCGATCCAGAGATCGGCTTCGTCCCTGGTCTCTTCTTTGTACTCCGCCATCCGGCCGCGGACATAGTCGACATGCGCCTGGGCGCAGTTCGCCATTTCCTCGTCGACCTCGAACTCAAAGACGCCGGATTTCTGGATCGTGTCGATGAAGGACGAAGCATCGACGCCGTTCTTGAGACAAGGTTCGGCGATCTGATGCGCGGCCGTCCCCCAGGCCGCCGCCTCGGTTTCGCGGTCCTCGCAGATCGACGTCAAAGCCAAGGCCCCGAGGCAATGACTGTTGCGGGCGGTCGCGGACGCCGGCCATTCGGCATGAGTTCTGGCGTGATGGGGCGTGGTCATGGTTGAGTCAACCTCAGGTATTCCCCGACGACGCTCTCCGCCGTGTCTGCGCAAGCCGCGCATTGGCCGCAATGGGAAGGGTCGAAACCTCGGTCCGTACATTCTGTCTGAAGACAGACTACTTTGGCTAAATGCGATAAGATGACTTCCGGCACATAACGGACTAAGTCTTTCCACTCTTCGCCGAGAACGAAACGAACGCGGGTCATTTCGCCGCTCGATTGAACGTGTTTTTCGAAACCGCTTCGTTGATCGCCGCCAGCGCAGAGCCGTAGGCCTCGGGCGTCGGCGGAACTTGACCGATGCGCTCGACGCCAGGACCGAACAGTTTCTTCAGGATAGCTGGAATGTCGGTCCCGGTATGCGTCGCTTTCTTCGGGTCATCGACGCCATCGTATTTCTTCATGTAGACTTTCATCACCTCGATGACGTCGTCCTTGGTCGCGACAGGCGTCTTATTCTCCGTTTTCAGAGGTTCGTCGACCGCCCACATGATTTCATCAATGGCGTCCTGAAGAGATTTTTGGTCGTCAGGAATCTCCGACACGGACCCGCCGATGATCTTGCCGATGTTCTCGACCGCCGCGGCGACACCGTGCTTTTGCGTATAACGCTCGACAGCGGCGCGCACGTCCTCGCGCGTCAGCTTGTCGCCCCGTCGCGCTTCGCTCTCGGCGCGCTCATCGGCTTCGTCCTGCGGGTCGGGCGCGATTTTCGCCGCGGTCTCATCGGGCACAGTCGCCGCCATTGCCGTGGCCTCGTTGGAAACAAAGGTCCTGAGGTCATTCGAGAGCGAAGCGAAATGCCTGTCGTCCTCGGCGATCTCTTCTTTGGTGCGGCGCTGTCGTCCAGGAGACGGTTTTCCGGGTTCTCGTTTTGGCGCTGAAAATGGACTAGTGTGGACCGTATCTTTTGCTTCATTCGGAATGGTCACGGTTTCGTTCGTCGTAAAGCCGACGATTGACGGGCGATCAGTAAAAGTAACGCCATGTGAAACTTCGGGCAGGCGCGCATCGGACACGACTGTCATAGCGACAGACTGAATTCGTTTCATGAGCCCAACAGCTTGAAGATGAACGTCGTAATCCTGTGGCTCACAGGTGATTTCGATCTTGATCAATTTACCCTCCTATTGGACCACGGCTCTGATGCCTGTCCACAATCTCATCAGCGACGCTTGGAGCGCGTCGTCGATCGAATTCTCCAATGTGCAGACTTTCACACAGCAATTGCGCTGCTGGTTGATATTGGTGATTCTGAGGGCGGCCTGGGCCATCATGGCCGGCGAGAATACGGTCTCGGCGAACCAGAGCTCGCGCGCCGCGCTCATGTCGACGCTCTCGCCGCAGGCCGCGATCTGGGCGTCGAAGACGCGTGGGCCTTTCGGATCGGCGAAGGACGCCAATGCGCGTTCGCGCTCGGCCGGCGAAGTCGAGCCGTCGATCGAGGCGACGCCGTAGCCCCAAAGACCGTTGCGGATCGTCTCGCCGACCGAGGAATGCCAGCGCATGATCACGAGTTTGTCGAGACCGGAATCGAGTTCCTCGCGCGCCGCATCGACGATCGCCGGCGCCTTGATCTCGCCGGTGATTCGGCGCAGCGGGCCGAGCAGCATGTCGAGATCGCGCGTGTCGCCGCGCTGCGCCGCATCGAGAATCTTGCCTTTGTCGCTGCTCTTGAGCGGATCGGCGTCGACGATCAGCGGCATCGTCTCGTAGATTGGCCGCCGGATGCCGATGTCCTTTTGCGTTCGTCGCAGCATGAAGTCGCCGACGCGGTTTCTGAGTTCGGCCTCGTTGCGTGAACCGATCACGACCGATATCGTCCGCCAGGGACTAAGTTTCTTTGGCCGCGTGATGCAGTAGCGCCGGCGGAAGTCTTCGTATTTCACAACGTCGGGCCAACGATCTTCGCGGGCTCTCAAACGATCTGGCGTGAGCGCGCGCAGCATGCACCAGAGGTCCGAAAGGTCATGCGGGGCGGGCGTCGCTGAGAGGCACCAGACCCGGTCTTTCGGCGTGACGAGCGCGGCGCTGGAGATCACGTTCGCTCCGTCCGAGACGAACTTGCCGTAGACGCCGACCGTGCGCTTGGCTTCCGGGCTCTTGGCGTAGTGGCTTTCATCGAGGATGATGAGATCGCGTCCGCGCGGCGAGAGACGATCGATCGTCGCGTTCTGCCAGGACCCGATCGTGACGTCGGCGAGCGCGGCCTGTTTTTCGACGCCGACAATCCCGACGCTGCGCTTGATTTTCTGTTCGTTCTGGAAGGCTCGCCGCCAGCCGGGCCGGCCCGAGGCGGTGGTCACGACGACGATACGTTTAGCTTCGATCTTGTCCGCTGCCAGAATTGCCGCCAACGTTTTACCGCAACGCTGTTCGTCGGCGAGAAGTGCGCGATGCCGGGCGGCGAGAAACTCGGCCCCCGATATCTGGGTTGGCATCGGGATCATCGGTATAGTTTCTTGATTGAGTAATTTTCAAGAATATTTTCGGCGAGCGGACGAGCATTCGGCTCTTCCATATCGTGGAAACAAGCATCGATAAAATTGGTGAGTTCTTCGAGTTGCGAATGACGACGATTTGTTTTTCGATACTCGACAACCTGTTCGTAGCTGTCGAAATATTTGTCGCCGATACGCCAAGCGCGTTGCGGTTTGGTTGCGTCGGGCATGTCTCAGTTCTCAGTTCTCAAGTTTCAAACCGTAGTTTTCTAAAACGCGCTCCTGATCCATGATTATGTGTAAAATCAAGAGCGCGTTTAAAAACTAGCGCTGGCAAGTTGGTATTACATAGCAGCCTCCTACGCAGGACAAAATTTCACTTCCATCATCTTTACGACGTTGCCAGATGTTTGACAGATTGTCAACTCCGTCACGGTGACAAAAACGCCTTCCGTGTCGCCGTAATGTTTTTCCTTGTCCACTTTGCAGACCTGGGCGTCGTCAAGCCAGGCGACGCGGTTCAGCCCATCCAGAAGCAACTTTTCGATATTGTCCAGATCAGGTTTGGATATTTTCCAATATTCCGTTTGGCGGCGCTTCGGCCATGAGGCGGGACGCCGCGACACGGCTCTGATCTTCAACATTACCGGGCCTTCGACCGGCGGCATTCCTTTCATCGCGTTATGCGCGATCCAGGCAATCGAGCTTTGCAGCTTGGCGCTTTTCGGATCGGGATAGTGGCCGGGACGGTCCATGCGGCTTCGCGAGCGGCCCTGACCCTTCGGCTGGCCGGGAATGAAAAACGTGAAGCTCTTCACTTGCGGAATTTTCTCAAATCAGGCGCGGAGCCTTTGTCGCTGTGCAAGAGACAGACGAGCTGGCCGAGCCATTTGCCGGGCAGCGATCCGCGCCGAAACCACTTGTGCAGTTGATGGTATTTGACGTTGCGGACGCCGCGCTGCTTCATATAGTTCAGAAGGTCTCTGGCTCCGGTCCAGTGGGCCAGAAGAAACTTTCGCGTATCGAACATGGCGTTCACGCTAGAAGGACCTTGACAGGCTGTCTACTGTGTGACAAATTGTCAAACATGGCTGCTATTAAAAGTGGTGCAAATATGAGCAAAGCTATCCTCATGACAATCATATTAGCGTGGACGGCGTTCTGCGGATATGGATACGGAGTTAGTCATAACGCCGCCATCGTTTGTCGACAGCCAGTATGTAGTCGATGACGAGCGAGATTTCACCATGACCCAACCCGACCCCGTGAGGGCGCTTAGAGATGCGTTCAGCGACGCCCCGAATCGTTTCGATGATTTGGCCGACGAATTGCCCGCGACGCCTTCCGCCGCACTCCGCCGCACCGATCCGGCTAATCCGGGTTTCTCCGACGCCGAGAGCGAGCAAAAGGAGCGGCAACGATGAATTGTCCCAAATGCGGCGGAGTTCATTTCGGCTCCTACGAGTGTCCATTTATCAGCCTGCCATGCGTAATATGCGGCGACGAGACGGTGTTGGCGTGCTCAGACTGCGCAATCGAGTCAGGCGGCAAGATCAGCGTCCACGTATGTAACAAATCAACTTGCCGAGACCAACACGAGGCTCTGGCGCATTCGGGTTTCTCCGACGCCGTTGGGGGATAGGAGCAAGAGAGATGACGGAGTTAACCAAAGAACAGCGCGAATTTACTTACTGGAGATGCGACGTGTGTGAGTTCGATATCGTTGCGCATAATTACTACTCGCAGCCAATGTGTCCGCTTTGTTTAGAGGATAGCGGCCACGCCGAAACTATGCGTGGAAGAGCGGCCCGCGATAGTGATCGACCAGAGGGCCGCGACGATCGAAAGAACCTTTCCCCATGACCTCCACCTCACCCATGCCCCGCGGCGCCAGCGACGAAAAGGACTAGAACTATGGGCACGAAAAACAATCCAGGAAAATTTGATTGCTATGAGAACGCCGAGCCTGACGAGCCAATGTTCATTCTGCTAGGACGGGATAAACACGCGCCTCTTCTTGTGCGTCTGTGGGCTGATTTGCGTGCAATGGAAGACGAGTTTGGACCAAAGGTAGATGAAGCTCGCGTATGCGCAAAGGCGATGGAAATATTTCGCACTATGCGAAAAGCACGTCAGGACCATTCCAAATGACCCCCAGCGGCGAACCCGAGTCGGAGGCGCAAAGCGCCGAGGTTGAGGCGCTCATGTGCATTCCCGAAAAGCCTTGTCAAAGTTGGTGTATGGCCGGCGCGCCATACGAATGCTACGGCAAAGGCTGCAAGAAGTATGTCAGCGCATTAGTTTCTAAACTCCGCGCCCTCGACGCCGAGAAGCGCAGCCGCGCGGGAAGCGCCTTGGCGACAGAATTAGAGTGCATTCGAGCATTATATGACCGTCTTGAAAGCACCTCTGACGGTGAACCATCTCATGCACTTGATGAACTGTCAGTCTGGTTTTTTAAGCGATACGATGAAGTCATCGCCGTCCTCAAGGCGTCTCCCCAAACAGACAATATAGCCGCCCAAACCGACATCGACGCCACCATCGCCCTCGTCAGGTCCGGCTTTGCCGACGGAGTCGGCTACACAAAGACCATCGCGCAAGAGAACTGCGAGAAGCTGATCGCGGAGATTGAGCGGTTGAGGGCGGAGAAAGCACGATCCGAAAGGAGAACCACAATGAATGACCCGACCTACGTTAAGACTGAGATTAATGCAAATCCAGCATGGTCTCTCGCGTTCGTCATGAGCGAGATCATGAACGACAACGCACCGATCGGATGGGGGGAGTATATATTCGCGGCGAAGTGTTTGCTCAGTCGCTACGAGATTAAGCCAAAGACGCCGATGGCACAGGATAGGGAAAGCGAGTTGGCGTTCCGCGCCAGGAAAGGCGACTGAGATGGATAGAGAACTTGGCGATTTCGTATGTTTGATGCTGAAATTGGCCGTCGATCTGGAAAGGTCGATTGCTGATTGTCTTGCCGCAGCGAAGTCTTTCCATGACGACGCCGTGGCATGGGAGCGCGAGAAATGCGCGAAGATCGCTCACAACGCCGGTCACTACTCGCATAGATACGTTGACGACGATCCGCCCAAGGACGTCATGATCCATAATTATGCGTGTTGGAAGATACGCGACGCGATCCTCGCGCGGAAAGGCGACTGACATGGACGGGATCGAGGGGAGGGCGAGCGACATCGACGCCACCATCGCCCTCGTCAGGTCCGGCTTTGTCGACGGATTCGGCTACACGAAGACCATCGCGCAAGAGCACTTCGAGAAGCTGATCGCGGAGATTGAGCGGTTGAGGGCGGGCGCGGCGCGGGAGCGCGAGGAATGCGCGAAGATCGCCGAGACGTTGATCATGTCAAGTAGCCACGGC
>Ga0210390_10004820_pt1 | contig 11345 bp, 15 predicted proteins | sample IncBWH11OmetaG_FD_161050 | JGI IMG/M metagenome (GOLD analysis project Ga0210390, IMG submission 161050) | Forest soil microbial communities from Barre Woods Harvard Forest LTER site, Petersham, Massachusetts, United States - Inc-BW-H-11-O ... | reverse complement strand
ATTACCAAGCAAGACATCATCGCGTTTCTGGAAAAGCAGGAATCCTCTGCCGGCGTTCCCGCAGTTTCTGCGCGCGCCAGCGCACCCACGGCTCCGTCGTCCGTGTCTTCGCCGAGGCCGGCTGCTCCTTCCGCGATGGCGATCCCCGGAGATGCGGTTCCGATGACGCAGATGCGAAAGATCATCGCCCAGCGAATGATCGAATCGCGCCGCACCAGCGCTCACGTCCACTGCATGTTCGAAGTGGACATCACTCGGATCGTGCAGTTGCGTAACAAGACTAAGTCCGCCTTCGAGCAGCGCCACGGAGCGCGGCTTACTTTCATGCCGTTCTTCGTGCGATCCGTTATCATCGCACTGCAGCAGTACTCGATTGTCAATGCGTCGATCGAAGGCGAAAACATCCGCTATCACCGCCACGTCAACGTGGGGATTGCGGTGGCCCTCGATTGGGGACTCATCGTCCCTGTGCTGAAGAATGCTGACGAGCTGAATTTTCTGGGGCTGCAGCGCGGGATCTCTGATCTGGGCGAGCGAGCACGCTCGAAGAAACTAAAGCCTGAAGAAGTGGAGGGCTCGACCTTCACGGTGACCAACCCGGGACAGTTCGGTGCTGTCTTTGGGTTGCCCATCATCAACCAACCGAACTCGGCCATTCTGGGTGTAGGCGGAATTACCAAGGCTCCGCTTGTAGTAACCGACAACGATGGAAACGATTCCATCGCCATCCGCTCCGTCGTTCACCTAACGCTCGGCTATGATCACCGTCTTATCGACGGCGCGATTGCGGACCAGTTCATGGCTTTGGTAAAGAAGACGCTGGAGAATTGGAGCGAAGAGGTCGGATAACAAGTGCGGCTGGAGAATGAACGCAGGTGTTTGAAATGTTGGCCGAAGACTAGAACCTGCGAAGTACTGTGCGGCGCGCCTGCACACGTGTATTCGGCTGATTGGGGTTGTTGCGTGGCGTCCCGTTGCATTTGTGCCGCCTGAAGGCCCGGCGAGCGCCGTCGGACGGTGATAAAAGAGTCGGTATGTCACGCGGGATAAGATCCCTCCAAGTACAGTTGCTGCAGCCCCATCCCATGAAGAATGCTGTCTCTACCCAAACCAATTCTTTTTTTGCTTCTGCCATCTGGACGATCATTTCATAAAACCTGTTGATTGTGGATTTAAAACTGCTCCACGACTGTCCCTCTTCCCAAAGTGGCACCAATCGTGACTCGTGGCGAACATGGCCAGTCGCGAACGATGACATTATTCGCCAAGCCAATGTCGCGCCCGTGGGAGAGAAGATCGAGACAGTTCAGTTCGTGAACAAAAAGGAGAGGGAGCCTTTATTTCGGGAAGCCACTTAACATTGCTTTGGCGATGTACATGATCATCGCGAACAGGGCGCTCAGAGCCAGTCCGCCAACTGCTCCCGCGACTCCAGAGGTCACGGATGATCTGCCTTGCCGCGTGGACAGCGCAGCGTTGACCTCGTCCCGCCACTTATTCGAGTCCTTTACCTGACTTTCGTACACTTCGCGACCGACGAAACTCGCCTCTTTCTGCCTAGCGTCTTCGTGTGCGTGATTCAACAGATCCAGACGGCGCAGCATTTCAACGTGATCCAGCTCAAGTGCTCGCTCTGCTAGCTCAAAGCGAAGGTTGACGAACGCTTTCTGTTGTTCTGACTTTTCACGCTCCACGGCGAGCAGAGCGAGCAGGTGTTCTTTCAGGGATACCGAATTAGCCTGGTCGTTTAGGTTCACCAATCACCTCTGCATTGAAGAATGTTGTTAGCGAGTTGAGCAGCCAGCGGGAGTTTCTCAGTGCTACGACAAGGCGTTATGCGTGTAACACTTTATTTTCAAGTTCGTTTTCAAAGCGGATAGTTGTCCAGGTGAAGAGCCGCTGTGTACCTAGAATATTTTGGCGGTATCGAGCCGTCGTATTGTTGCAGATAACAACCCTGAACCTTCGATAGACGCGGTATGGAAAAAGTTTGCGTTGTGAATCGGCCCACCAGGTTGCGGTCGTTGCCGGGCCCCCAGCCCGCATCACTCCAGCGGACTTCGATTCCGCCCGCGCTAACCGGTGCCACACCAGCATCTACAGTGACCGTGGTCGAGGTTACCTCCGTGATCACAGCGGCCGTCAAATCAGCCAGGTAAGTCGTTCCTACCTGCGAATTGGCAAACTGATTCACGAACAGAGAGGTCGTAGCTTTGGTTGCTTCGAATTCAAATGCCAGAGCTTTTGCGGCGTCGTTCGTAAACTTGATCTTGTAGCCGAGATGTTCGCCTTGTAAATTCTTTATCGTAATCTCGACTTCGCTCACGGTGGCGGCAAATTCCGCTTGTCGCGAAGGAACTGCTATGTTCAGTGCATCGCCGGGGAAAATATCAGTGGCGCTTCCTGGCAAGAAGTCACTCCAAACGTCATACTCTCCCGTCCACGCCGCACCCGTGGTGTCATCCATCAGCGCCAGAGCGGCGATCTCGCAATCCGCATCGGTACGCGCCGGTGGCTCTTTCAGGTGGCGCACTGCTCCGTGCACGCCGTTGTCGATCCCGCGCTGTTGGGTGGCGATGCTCGACGGATTTGTGATTCGAGCAAGCGCATGTCCGAGGCTTCTGTAATGGACTTCGGAAATCGTCGTTGTCGGAAGCGTTTGCGCTGACACTGCCGATGCCACTAGCAGCAAAAGAAAAAGCCACCCTAATGGGCGGCGCGCGTCGAACATAACTCCTCCATGGCTTACCACATCCGAAAATTTCCACCAGCCACACCTCAGCATTCGCCTGGCCCTGTCAAGGCCAAACCTGAACACCCTGAGTTGTCGTGGATTAACGCATTAGTCGAATTGCTGGGAACCGAGAACTAAGAACCGAGAACTGGAAAACCAAAAACCAGCAGCTAGAAGCTAGAAGCCGCTCCCGACTTCGCGGTTCTAACCTGCTGCTCCAAAAACTTTTTCACACTATTCACATATACATCCGCGAAGTCCACCACCGGACGCCTCGCCTCGATTAACTGCAGAGCATCCGCCAATTTCCAATTCAGCGAACACAAGATCGCCAGAGTCATCATGGGCGCCCGGTGTACTCCCGCCGCGCAATGAACGAAGAGTTTCGTTCCGTCTTTATCCAGGGCCGCCAGCGCGAAATCCACACCTCTCTGAAAAATGTCGGGAGACTTGGGCTGGAAGTCATCGTCAATCGGATTCCATAACACCGTAATCCCATGCGGCGCTGCCAAAGCCGTGTCGTCAAATTCAATTTGCATGTCAAGGATATGAGTCACGCCGGCGCCCGCCACCTGTGCCATGTTCGCCGCAGTCCAGATGCCACCGCCAACCGCAATTCGACCAGTAACCCATGTCATATCCATGATGAGATTTCCAATGAGACTTCGGCGTGACGCCCGTATCTTGCCCCGGCTTCCCAAACCCGCCGACCAACGGCCAGCGGCCGACGATAAGCCCTCAGCGGCCTTTGACCACTCACTCTCTCTCATTTTACGGCATCTCTTTCATGCTCCCGCAGACTCATGTCACACTCTTTGGTAACTTCAGTACCGGGATTTGTCTCTTCGGGAATCCTCAGACGTCGCAACAGGGTTTTGGCCAGCGAATCCTCTTGAATCCCTTCATCGGCAGCTGTCGCAGGATACAAACCAATGATCTCAAACAAGTATTTCATTGCCAGGTAATGGCCATTGTTGACTTCCTCGATCGCGGTCCGTACCATCTCCACCGCGTCATTGCCCACCAGATTCGTGATCCGCTCCCGGACATGCCCCAAGTCCACCTGTTTCAGCGCTTTCTCTGGTGCGGGCCGCGCTTTCTTTGGACTTTTGCGCGCCTTGCCTGTCTTCGCTTTGCTCATTCATCCCTCAAATCAGTGGACAAAAAAATAAGGGCGCTCTGGGCGCCCTTCGAATTTCTTCGATCTATATATTCAGAGTACCAGATTGGAGGGGGTAACTATGACATGATTTCAAAATTTATTTTCGGCTTGTTCTGAATCACTTACGGGGAATTCGCTCGTTTTACCCCCTTGACAAGATTTTTCCGCTTCCGCTTTCGTGCACGGCAGACGAGTCAACAACGCCCTTTTCAGGAATATTTCCGACACTCGGTCCAGCGCCTCCACATAGCATCGCGCGGCCTGGCGAAGCCCACATCCGAGCTGACGTCCAGCCTCCTCCTGCGAGTACTCCTGCAGCACAATTTTGGCGATCAGTTGCTTGTCGAACTCGCCCAGCATTTCCAGGCTCCGTTCCACGTCGTGCACAAAGATCACCGAATCTTCGAATGTGGAAGCCTTATACGATGTCACCCGGCTCCGAAAAAATTCCCGCCCCAGAAGGGACGGCATACGGCCCACTTCAATGGAAAGCCGCATATACCGCCGCAGCAGGCCAACCGTACGCCTCCGGTACAACCATAGATCCGGATCGCTGCCCGGAACTTGGGCGTCTGTGGCAATCGCTGTCTCACCCGCGGCGGGCGCCGGCCCTTCCTCCGTACCCCCGGCCTCTGCCAGATCAGTTCGCGCACCGTCCATCTCCGTCACATCGGCCGATATAGAATCACCCGGCGCAAGCACGACTGCTTCGCCGGTATCCGCCAAAGCCAGCTCAGAAAAAACGCACGGTATTCCCGGCGTCTCAGCACATGCATTAAGCATCGCGATCACGGTTGCGCTCATGCGTTCCCCCATTCGCCGCAAAACACCGGCAACTCTTCACCTTGGCCCTTGATCTCGAATCGGTCGTGCCCCGGCGAATACGGTTTTCGGTTTCCGCGTGCAGCGGGGAGATCTGACATTTGTTCCGCACAGGCCGGGCAATAGATGTCTCCCGTTCCCTGCGTGCGCATCCATAGCCCGCCGCATCGTTCGCAATACTTCAGCTCCAACCGGATGATTTCCAAACCTTCTGCTTCCATGATTGCCTCCGTGGCATGAATTCGTTGTCCACTTCGGGCGCCAAGCTGATGCTTCCCGCCCACGCCTGAAGCCCAAACAAAAAGCCCTGCGCCGATTGCTCGGTCACAGGGCCCGTTTCTCTTACGGAGTACCTGGTAAATTTATTTAGTTAAGTGCCGTTGGAAACTAACTATTAATTGCAAACCGGCAAGACCGGTCAGGTCAGCGGTTTGCGGAAGTAGCCCTCCTCGTATCCGGACTTCAACACGCGGCCGTTCTGCACGACCACACTCACTTTGCCGGTAAACTGCAGCATTCGCAGCAGTTGTTCCATTGCGGCAGAAAGTACTTCGGCGGAGCGGACTTTGCGGCGGAACTCCACAAAGCCCGCTCCCTCGTTTTCGGGTTGTGTTCGACAGTTCATCGATTCATTCTCAAGTAACACAGTGGTTATAACAGGATAGTTATCATATAACTTCTGGTTCCCAATAAGTCAAGACACGATTGTGCATTTGACGCAGCAAGCGGATAAACTGGACGGTAAGCCGTGACAGGGGTTCTAATGTGGAGTTCACAGCGGTATGCTGTGAGGTGCGGAGGCGTAAGGGTGCGGAGGCGGTGGGAGTTGAACCCACAAGACCCGAGGAGGTCAACGGATTTTAAGTCCGTTGGGCTAGCCGATTGCCCATGCGCCTCCGTGCGAACGACGGAGGCAAATAAGCCGATTTCGGGGAGGAGCGGTTAGCCTTTCTCCGGGTCTCTTCAGCGAGAACGGCGAAATTCTAGCACAACGGAGGTCGTTAGTTTTGGCAAAAAAGAGCCTGAAAGTGGACCGCGAAAAGTTCGAGGGGATCGTGAAGAACCTGCTTCACGCGAAGCCTGTCAAGCGGGAGGACGTGAAGGTCAGCAAGAAAAAACCGGAGAAGTTAATTCCGCCACGGAACTCAGAAGCTGATTAGTCTGGGCGAGATGCTTCTTCGAGTTCAGCTAGCCGAGAAAGCGCTTGGATGACGTCGCGCACTCCGCGTTCTTCTTTGTATCCCGCACGCACGAAAAGCACCTCCTTGAGCTTCGTATCCATCACCCCCCGAAATCCAAACTCGTTATAAATCCGCAAAACATCATTCGCGAAGTGTAGCTCGTAGCCGTAGTCCACTTGTGCCTCTCGTTGGCTTATGGGGCCTCGTACCCGAACGATATCGGAATCGTCTAATGAACCATCCGCAGCACGCCAATTGGGACCGACACGGACTTGCGAGATGCCAGTGAAGCGTGCTTGATCGCCCTGTGGAATTGGGCCTAATTCATCAAGAAATGCCTGCATACGATCCCGTAGCTGGAGGGTTCTGCCTCTCAAGGTTTTTGGGTTAGGGTACTTTGCTTTTCTTCGTTCCAACTCGAAGAACAGAATGGCCAGCGCGAAAAGAATGAGCGGGAGGAACGGCAGCCATGTGTGGGTGTTATTCTTTATTGCTCCGTAGAGGGAAATCGCAGAACCCACATCGCCCCAGCGTTGAACAGTGAAGACAATCACTGCTGACACTGCAAGCACCCAGCCTTTTGCTGATTTATACCAAGCCATCGCACACACCTCCGCTGTCCGCTGAAAGCGTTGACTTGTGTGCGAGTCGCTGGCATACTCTAGGTGTCAGCAAGAGTAGCCAGCGACTCGCAACCCGATCTGCCACGATCGGGTTAATTTTTGCGGATGAACGGCGTGAAGGCGTTTTCCTCTACCAGCTTTGAGTAGGGCAGGTTCCCCGCAAGCGCCATTCTCCTAACGGTCATTCCAAACAGGTCTGCCGCTTTTCGATTATTGAATCGGAAAGAGAATTCGTTCAAGTAGCGCTGTAGGTGCTTTAAGGAAACCTTGTGGAAGGCTCCGGTCACGCCGCGCTTGAACAGGGAGAACGCGGATTCCACGGTGTTCGTGTGAACATCGCCCTGCACGTAGATTTTGTCCTTGTGCTTGATGCGTCCGTGGCGCGTGTCTTTGAACTGCGTGAGCTTGAAACTGTAGGCGGGATTTTCGTCCGTCATAATCGCCTGCACATCCTTGTCCACGTGTTCTGCGATCACCTGATAGAGCGTGCCCTGTTTGTTGTCCGGCACTTGCACCAAGCGCAGCGGTCCACCACGTTCGCGGACTCCGATCACCACGTCTTTGTTCTTGAGCTTCCCGCGATGGCCGCGCTGCTTTCCGCCGACATAAGTCTCATCTACTTCCACGATGCCCTTGAGCTTCGCTGGCGCTGCGTCCACCATCGCTTTGCGGATGCGGTGGGCCAAATACCATGCCGTTCGGTATTGCACGCCCAGAGCGCGGGAAAGCTGATTGGCGGAGATGCCCTTTTTCGATTCGGTAATCAGGGCGATGGCGAGGAACCACTTGCTCAGGGGCAGGTGGGTGTCATGGTAGACCGTGCCCGTGGTCGCAGTGAACTGGAAACGGCACTCGTTGCACTGGTAGAGCTTGCGATCCGGGCCGACCTTGCCCGTTTTCTTGTTCGTCTTTCCCTTCGCGGTGATGGGCGTAATGTCGTCGGAGTCGCAGGCTAGACACTTGACGCCATCGGGCCAGCGCATATGCTCTAGAAAGGTGAGGCACTTCGTTTCAGTGTTGAGTTCCTTGTAAATATCTAACAGGTTCATGGCTGCGGCCTCCGAACGCAGCCATTGTCTCAGATGGTACGTGATGTGTCAAGTGCATAATCGTGAGTCAAGAACTATTTTCCTTCAGATGTGTGTGATAACAATCACAATAGCCAAAGGCTATTGCAAAAAGAGACACTTTGGCTGTGGAAAACCTCATTCCCCTCCGCCCCACGCCTGTTCCTTCTAGATGTTATATGAACAATATCAATAGCGATCCGCTATAAGCCGTGCTATACTGTCGGCTATGAAATTCAAAGTACTACAGGAAAACCTTCGCAAAACCTTATGGCACCGCATTGAAGAAGAGGGATTGACGGGTTTGCGCCTGGCGGAACAGACCGGCTTCAAACAAGCGCACATTTCCAATTTCCTCAACCGCAAGCGGGGCTTGAGTCTGGAGGGTATGGATAAGGTCCTACGGGTGCAACACCTTTCCGTGCTCGATCTGTTGGATCCGGACGAAGTTAACAAACGCGCCAGCATCCTGCCGCCCAGCGAGGACGAGTTCCAAAACATCTTGGTCGTCGACGGCGCCATCGCCGCCAACGAACCCCTGGTCATGAGCATGAATGTCAAGGAGATTCTCAAATTCAAGAAGAGTTTCCTGAATGGTCTGCGTGCCGAGACCGAAGGCCATAGAGACAACTGGGAGCGCTTCGTTGTGATCCAGATCGATGGTCGTGAAGGCATGAGTATGTACCCCCGCCTTCTTCCCGGAGCGACCGTCCTTATCGACCGCCACTACAACTCGCTCAAGCCGTATCGTAAGGGCGAAACCAACATGTACGCCGTGAGCAAAGATGGCACATCCACGGTAAAGTATGTGGAACTTGCTGGCGAGAACCTCGTCCTGCGCCCGCACAATCAGGCCTATCCGGTCGAGGTCATGCCCTTGGAAGCAGAGAAGAAACCGAGTGACTACTTGGTGGGCCGGGTTTGCTACGTGGGAATCGAGACCTAAAAGGAATTGTCGATTGCCGAATGTTGATTGAAGCAAGGTGGAACTCCAATCCGTTAGTCGGCCAGTCATCAATCTACGATCGGCAATTCCTTAATTCCGCTGCCCCAGCAATTTATCGAGGATATTAACTGCATTCTTCAACGCTTCCAAGTCCTCATCTGCCAGCACCTCGAGATGCCGCGCCAGATATTCGATTCTTCGCTTGCGGCCCCGTTGTAACAGACGCACGCCCTTCCCGATGGCGCAGATCCGAACCCGCTGGGCGTCCTTCGGGTCCGTTATCCGCCGGGCCAATCCGCCCCGCTCCAATCCGGTATGCTAATCAATTCTCCAGCGGAGCTAAAGGGCAATGAACACCGCAACCCTGAACATCGGAATCTCACGCCTCGGCCAAGTCTCTATCAACCGAAAAAGATTCGTATCAGGGCATCGCTTCAGCGATGCCGTAACTGAAGCGGAATCAGTCGCGCCTTCGGGCGCTGCCGTCTCGCGATAACATTTTTCAGCGCCACTCAGCGCTCCCCGTCGGCGGCGCAGATCAACATACGAAGAGCTTGACCATAAAAATATGAAATCACACGAAGGATTACCACATCAGACTTCTGCTATCATTTTTCCATCGCATTTATTCGTGAAGTATGGACGACGACGATCTACCCAGCATTCGCATTCCCTCGGAGGAATTCATGGACGAAGCATCGGCCAGCACGCCCGGTTCACGCCGCAATGAAGATATCGCCCTGGATTTGATGAAGTTTGTCGCGATGACAACAGGCTACGGCCGGACCAGTTCATCGGGTGTCGGATTCCAAGGCTCAGGCGCCGCCTCAAAGCCGGAAGACTATGCCATTCATCTGCTCGAGCTTTACGGAAGATGCCTAGAGGCCGTGCAGCGAAAGAAGTGACGCGCGTCCCGCAGAAGACCCGTGAGGTGTGCGGGCTGAAGCTGAGCACACTCGGACAAACCTTGCTCCAGCTACATGGCGGCGGCAGTGAAAGCCCGGCACGGCAGTGCCGGAAAAGTGGAAGCGGAACAAACCGAGTCCGCCTTACAGTTTGCTGAAAAACTATGACTCAGGCGGGCTTTGGGGAGGGCACGACTTCAGTCGGGCCGCTGAGTCGCTGAAAATGTGTAGGCGCTTCAGCGCCTGAGGCGAGTTTTTTGTCCTCTACGATTTTTCGCAGCCTCTTTACAGGACCGCACAACTTCTCACGCACACCCTTCCAGTCGCCGCGGCAGAAAGCTCAGCTCAGGGCTTCGACCGCCTACCGCCGCTTGAGCACACACTTCACCGCCGAGCTGAGGGTAAACGGCCAGTTGCGGCTGGAACGCAAGTACCACCCAAAAATCAAAGTCAGCTAGCGACGTCGTCCAGACTTCTTCCCAGACTTCTTCTTGGCTTTCTTCGCGGGCTTCTTTTTCGCTGCCTTGCGGGCCGGCTTCTTTGCTGCCTTCTTAGCCGCTTTCTTCTTGGCAGCCTTCTTTTTCGGGGCAGCCTTCTTAGGCGCGGCTTTCTTGGGAGCAGCCTTTTTGGCCGCCGGTTTCGACGAGCCGCCACCGCCGCCGCTGGACATCGGGGTCACCGGCATCGGCGTTTCGACCTCCGCTCCACCGACCCCTGGCAGTTCTGCTTCCTCTTCTTCCTCTTCTTCCTCGTAATTCTCTTCCAGCGATTCGCCATAGGCGCCGCTGTCGCTGAACTCATCCATTTCGTCGTCTCGTAGATAGAGGGTTTCGTACTCGTTCATTTCTCCTCCTAAAATTTCCGGCTTCGATCCACGCCGGTTGCCCTGCTCGCACTGTCTACGTCAGAATTAAAAAGACTACTGAAAAGTTGCTTCGCCAGACTGAACGGGTCGCGATTATAGCACAGTAGTTTTTCGCGCTGCAGTGGCGCAAACCAGGTTGCTGCTCCTGCTCAACTGCATCTTACACCGAAGTCGAATCTTCGGTTCCATTCTGTCTCCGCCCCGGGAAAAGAGCGTAACCGGAAGATTGCGTTGGTCGGAGTCAGGCATGCCCTATCCCGCCGTGGAGGCAGGTGGATTGTGACCGCAGGCCTTACTATCCAGAGACTAAGCTGGCTTTGAATTTTTCCAGCGGAAGAAAGGAATTTTTCGCAAACATCAGCGGACAAGCCGACGCCCAGCCGCTCTTCACACTCGGCTGAGCCGCGGTTTCGGACGACTTCAACGCGCCGGAGCCCCGCCCGGTTCCTCCGCCGCCTTCACGCCATATTTTGACGCCCGCTGGCAGGTCGAATGCCCGGCCGGCTCAACCACATCGGAATCCCGGCTCGAGCGTTTCACCAGATAGCTCTCGATGGTGTAGCAGGTGACATCGCCATCCCGGTCCGAGTCAAAACGCCGATGATCACGATCACCCAGCCCGGAGAAATCAGGCCGCACGATCCCCAGGGAGCGATCAACATCTGGGCCAAACGACACCACTGCCGTTTGCGCGGACGCACTCTGCCGCGGCTGGTCTACAGCTCCACAAACCACAACCAATCCGCACAACAAAACGAGGAGACCGAGAACTCGCATAAAGGTTCCTCCGATAGCCCAAATTATAACGCCAACCTTCTCGCCCGATTGTCAAAACCGATTGTCAGAAAATGCCCGGCAGATTGTGATCGGCAAAATCAGGTGCGGGGCCCTCGCACCGCACTTGGGGGAGAACCGTTACAAAGGGCCCCGCTTTTTGCAGGCCCTCTTTGTACACCACGGTCAACCCCTCCGCGCCGACAAAATGATTCTTGTTACGAATTCCGAACAACCCCTGTCTTGTTATGCGCTCCGAGCGCCTC
>Ga0210390_10004816_pt1 | contig 11349 bp, 9 predicted proteins | sample IncBWH11OmetaG_FD_161050 | JGI IMG/M metagenome (GOLD analysis project Ga0210390, IMG submission 161050) | Forest soil microbial communities from Barre Woods Harvard Forest LTER site, Petersham, Massachusetts, United States - Inc-BW-H-11-O ... | reverse complement strand
ACCTCGAGGTCCACCACGACCGCCGCCCGGCGCACCGAGTCACCGTGCAACACGCTCATCGGGAACACCCGCGAGGCTTGGATCGAGAGCTCCGGTCGCACCAGCACGGCGATGCCCCAGACGCCGAGCTCTGCCTCCTGCCACCGCGTCAGCGCCTGCACCTTGGCAGGCTGCGGATGCAGCCCGTCCATATAGAGCGCCCGGTTGTCGATCGTCCACGAGGGTTGTTTGATCCAAGAGGAGTCCGCGTCCGCCGGCGGCCGGACGCGCCGTCCCTCTCCGAGCGTGTGCGACACGACCTGGTACCCGAGATGCGCGGCCACCTTCTCGGCCTGACCTTGCTCCTCGCCCCCGACCGTCCACGTTTCCTCGAGCACGATCACGTCGGAGCCGAACGAGGCGATCACCTCGATGTAGTCGTAGGGCCGGCCCCAGCCGTCCATCCCGCAGTGCATGTTGTAGTTGGCGACGGTGAGCACGTTCGGCGCAGACGATAGGCGCCCGGAATCGCCGGTTACCATCATCGGGCGTGGCCGCCGGGGATGCCGACACGGACGACGGCGACGCCCATTCGGTCCTGGCCGAGCGTCTCCGCCCGTTCACCACGACCATCTTCGCCACAATGTCGGAGCTCGCGACGACGACCAGCTCCCTGAACCTCGGGCAGGGCTTCCCCGACACCGACGGCCCCGACGAGCTCAAGGAGATCGCGGCAAACGCCATCCGCCACGGCGACAACCAGTACCCGCCGAGCGCTGGGATCCCCGAGCTGCGCAACGCCGTCGCCGCACACCAGCGAGCCTGGTACGACCTCGACCTCGATCCGGCCACCGAGGTCCTCGTCACCGTCGGCGCCACGGAGGCCACCGCCGCCACCTTTCTCGCGCTCTGCGAGCCGGGCGACGAGGTCGTGATGTTCGAGCCGTCCTATAACTCCTACGCCGCCTGTGCCTCGATGGCCGGCGCCGTCCCCCGCCTCGTGCGCCTCCGGCCGCCAGACTGGAGCTTCGACCCCGAGGAGCTCGCCGCGGCGGCGGCGCGCCCGCGCGCCCGTCTCCTCCTCCTCAACTCGCCCCACAACCCGACCGGCAAGGTCTTCTCGGCCGACGAATTGGGTCAGGTGGCCGCCCTCTGCCGGGCCCACGACCTCCTGGCGGTGACCGACGAGGTCTACGAACACCTCGTCTTCGAAGGCTCGCACGTCCCGTTGTCGACGCTGCCCGGCATGCGCGGGCGCACCTTGACCATCTCCTCGGGCGGCAAGACCTTCTCGTTCACCGGCTGGAAAGTCGGCTGGGTCAGCGGCCCGGCCCCGCTCGTGGCCGCCGTACGCGCGGCCAAGCAGTTCCTCACCTACACGAGCCCGGCCCCGCTCCAACTCGCCATCGCGCACGGTCTGGGGCTGCCGCCCGCCCGCATCGCGGAGCTCGCCAGTGAGCTCGCCACCAAGCGCGACCTTCTCTGCGATGGGCTGGCCGGCCTCGACTACACCGTCTTCCGGCCCGCGGCCACGTATTTCGCCACGACGGACATCGCCGCCATCGCCCCCGGGCTCAGCGGCCAGGACTTCTGTCTCGGGTTACCCGGACGCTGCGGTGTCGTGGCCATCCCGAGCTCGGTCTTCTACGACCCGGCCGATCCCGACGCCGGCCGCACGCTTGTGCGCTGGGCCTTCTGCAAGCAGGATGCCGTCTTGCGTGACGCGATCGTCCGCTTAGCATCGTGGGCAGCATGACAATTCCTCTCGCCTGGGTCGACGCCTTCAGCGACGTGCCATTCGGCGGCAATCCTGCGGGTGTCTGCCTTCTCGACGAGCCCTTCGACGAGACACGCATGCAGTCGATCGCCTTCGAGCTCGGCATCGCCGAGACCGCCTTCCTCGTCCCCGGCGACGCGCCCACCACCTTCGGCCTGCGCTGGTTCTCACCGGCCACCGAGATCGACCTGTGCGGCCATGCCACGTTGGCCTCCGCCCACGCCCTCCGGCAGTGGGGGACCGTCGACGGAACGGCGCCGCTTACGTTCCACACCAAGAGCGGGCCGTTGCACGCGAGTTTCGATGGCGACCGCATCGTGCTCGACTTCCCCGCCGACCCCATCGAGGCTGTGCCGCTGCCCGAGTGCCTGGAGACGCAGTGGCCGGGTTCTGTAGTGCACAGCGGGCGCACCTCTTTCTTCACGTTCGTGGTGCTTTCGTCGGCCGACGGGGTGCGGGACTACGAGCCTGACCTGGACGCCATCGCGGCCACCGGCGACAAGGCTCTGTTGCTCACTGCTGCGGCCGAGCCGGCATCAGGGGCCGATTACGTGCTGCGGGTCTTCGGGCCGAACGTGGGCATCCCCGAAGACCCCGGAACGGGCTCGGCCCAGTGCGCTGCCGGGCCTTACTGGGCGGCCCAGCTGGCACGCAATGACTTGGTGGTGCGCCAGCTCTCGCGCCGCGGTGCAACGCTCTATGTGCGGCCCGAGGGCGAGAGGGTCCGGATCGGTGGTCACGCGTCCACGGTGCTCGTGGGTCACCTGTGCTAATCAGTCCCACCATGGACGCCACTGCGGCGGACCTGCGGGCGCTGGTCGAAGGTCATGAGCCAACGTCGCCGCGGGAGCACGCCGCAAAGAAGCAGTTCCTCCAGGCACTGGCCGGACTGTCAGCACCCTGCGACGAACAGTCAGACCCGACCCACGTCACTGCCTCGGGCATCGTCGTGGGTCGCCGCGGCACGGTGCTGCATCTCCACAAGCGCCTCGGCATCTGGATACAGCCTGGCGGCCACATCGATGCCGGCGAGCCCCCGAGCGCCGCTGCTCTTCGGGAGGCCACCGAAGAGCTCGGCCTCGCGGTCGAGCATCCGTCGTCCGGTGCGCGACTCATCCATCTCGATGTGCACGACGCCGCTTTCGGCCACACACATCTCGACCTCCGCTATCTCTTGATTGCGGGTGACGACGATCCGCAACCGCCGCCCGGTGAGAGTCCCGACGCGCGATGGTGCGACTGGGACGACGCGCTCGCGATGGCCGACGCCGCCCTGATCGACGCACTTCCCGTGGCCCGCGCCGCCTACGAGGCCGCCGTGCCGACTCGGCAGGCCGGAGTTTGAAGTGAGCGACACGTTCACGCACCTGCTCGCAGTGCAGGACCTCGACACCTCCATCACGCAGATGGAGCACCGTCGGGACGCACTGGCCGAGACTTCCGGCCTCACCGTCGTCGAGGCCGAACTGGCGGGACTCGGAACGGAACACGCCGATGCCGCCGCACGGCGAGCCCTGTTGACGGCGTCACAGGGAGAACTGGAGGAACAGATCGCCGGCATCACCGAGCGACGCGATCTCGTGGAGAAGCGCCTGTACGCCGCTACGGGTTCGTCGGCACGCGACCTGCAAGCGATGAACGAGGAAGTCAAGCACCTCACGGAGCGCCGAGCCGAACTCGAGGAGCTCGAGCTGGTGACCATGCTCGATGCAGATCCGATCGACGCGGAACTTGCTGCGCTGCGCGAACGGATCGGGCCGCTGGAAGTGAAGGCGAAGGAACTGCGAGAGCAGGTCGAGCGCGAGCGGCTCGAGCTGGATGCCGCCATCGCGTCGGCGGCCGGAACGCGGACGGCCGAGGCGGCCCAGCTGCCGACCGCACTCTCCGACCGCTACGAGAAACTGCGCGCCCGGCTGAGGGGGACGGGTGCGGCGCGACTGATCGGGAGCCACTGCGACGGGTGCCATCTCGAGCTTCCGTCCATGGAGGTTGAACGCATCCGGGCGCTGCCCCCGGGCGAGGTTGCGACGTGCGAGCAGTGCGGACGCATTCTGATCCCAACTTGAGGGGAGAGCACAGCACGTGCTGATCCTCGTCCGCCACGGCGAGTCGGTGGCCAACGCACAGGGATTGTTGTTGGGACGTACCGACGCTGAGCTCACGGAAGCAGGCCGGGCCCAGGCTGCCGCCGTGCCGACGCTGCTGGAGCGCCCCGTCGTCGAAGTGCGCTCGAGCCCCCTCCGCCGCGCCACCGACACGGCCCTACTGCTCGGGCTCGACGCACCGGTCGTCGTGGACGAACGCTGGATCGAGGTCGATTACGGCGAGTTCGAATGCCAGCCGCTCGGCGACATTCCGGCCGACGTATGGCAGAAGTGGCAGAGCGACCGCGACTTCTGCCCTGTCGACGGCGAGTCGCTGGCCGAGGTGGACGTCCGTATCGCAGCGGCGTGCGACGAGCTGTTCGCCGCTGACGGGAGCGGGGCGCGGCGGCCCGACGGAGACGTGGTTGTCGTCAGCCATGTGACCCCGATCAAGGCGGCGGTGGCCTGGGCGCTCGGGACGCCCGACCTGTACTGGCGGCTCTACCTGCGGACGGCCTCAGTGACCCGGATCAGCTGGAACCGCAATGCGCCGATCCTGCACGGGTTCAACGAGGTGGCGTTGGCGCCCGAGCGCGGCGGGACGCCACAATCACGACGTGCCTGAGAGCTCCGACGCCGCGCCGACCGTCGCATCGCTGCGCCCCCCAGCGGGATCCGACGAGGTGCCCGTTCACCGCCGCACCATCGACATCGAGGTGTTCGTGCGCAAGGAGTACCTCCTCGTTGTCGGCACCCTCGCCGACGTGCGGCCCTGGGCCAGCGGCGAGCTCGGCCCGCGGGAACTGCATCGCATGGAGCTGGCGATCGTGGTCCGCCGCGCCGACATGACGATTACCGACGCGGTCGCCGAAATGAAGACGTTCCCGCATGCCGAGTGCACGGTCATCGAACCGAAGTTCTCGGAGTTGATCGGCTTGTCGGTGGCTCGGGGCTACACCGCGGCCGTGCAGGAGCGCTTCGGGCGGGAACGCGGGTGCAGCCATCTCGAGTTCCTGGCTCGGGCCATCGGGCCGGCGGTCGTCCAATCGATGACGTCGGCGGCCGCAGAGCAATTCGAGAAGAGCGGCGTGTATCCGGATGGTGGGCGGTCGCTCAGCTTCTTGTCGAACACATGCCACGTGTTCATCGAAGACGGGCCCGGTTCCCAGAAGATCGAAGCCGGCTGGCGGCCTGGGATGTTCGGGCTGTATCCGGCACCGACGGTCACGGAGATCCGCCGTCGGATCGCTGAAGGCGACAGCGGGAACCACTGAGACGCCCGACGGCCGATTCGGCTCGTGAAGTGCGAACGGCGACTCGGCATGGTTCCAGTGAGAGGGTGCCGGCTCGGGACCGTCGACACCGCCGGTCCGGCGTCAGGCCGGCCCGTTTGTCAGGAGACAGCGGCAGCAGGCACGTCGGCGTGGTTGCCGCGTCGGGCGCCGACTGCGGGTACGCAGAGCGACGCGAGTGTGCGCGTCATGACCCGCTTCGCACCACGGACCTCCAACAACGAGGTGGTGCGCATTCGTTCCCAGGACTCCCAGGAGGACGCCAGGTCCATGCCCTCGATGACTTCGAGTCGGGAACTCGGGGCGAGGGCGGCCAGCTCCGGTGCGAACGTCTCCTTCAGGTCCTCGAGCAACAGGCCGTCGGCGGCGGCGATCGTGGTCGTGACGCCCTTCGAAGACGGCATCCGTCGGACGAGGGCGCGCCGGATTGGGGAGATGTCTTCGTACAACGCGGCCCGATGGGCGACCGTGCGTTCGCGCCGCGTCGACAGCGCGAGTTTGGGGGAGATGCAAGGCATCTGTGACCACTGGCGCCGCAGTTGCAGTGCCGCCACGTAGTGGTAGAGATCGTCCATCTCGCTGAAGTGGTGGAAGACCAGGCGCAGCGACACGCCGGCCCGATCGGCCACCGCGCGTGCGGTGGGCTCCGTAACGCCCTCTCGCAGCAGCTCGATGAGGGCCTCGGCAACATTGCGCCGGGTGCGCTGCCCGCGGGCCACGCGGCCATCCGTGACCGTCGACTCGGACGCGCTGTCGCCGTCGAGCTCGGCAAGGGCAATGTCGGGCGCCAACAGATCGACGACGCGATGTCCCGTCTTCATCTTTGCACCGCTTGTTCCGCTCATCGCCAGATTCGGGCTCGGTGTCACCGAGTTGCACCTTCCAGTCACAAAGAGAATCAAACGGTCGCTTGATACTTGCGCCAAGAGTTGAAGGCCCCCAGAAGACGCCCTACCAGGGCCGCAACCGCCCGCTCCTGCTCACCAGATTCACATGCCACAATCCCTGTGTCAAAAGGTGATTTTGGGTTCGGCTCCGACCTGCTAGGCATCGGGCCAGCAAGCCCGACAAGGGGGACGTAGATGGCGCTACGGGCCAGGTCAGCTCGCATGGTCTTAGGGGTGGTGGCGGCACTCGCTGCGCTGGCGTTGGCCGGTTGGGCGGTGGCGGATGGATCCACGAACAACACGACCGTTTTGCTCGTGGGCACGTACCACGGCAAGGTCGGCCAGTACACCTCGATCCAGGCGGCGGTCGACGTTGCACGGCCGGGGGACTGGATTCTCGTTGCCCCCGGCGATTACCACGAGTCAGACGACGCCCATGTGACCTCGGCCGAGCAGCTGTCGACCGGGGACCATGGCGGACTGGTCGTCACCACCCCGGACCTCCACATCCGCGGGATGAACCGCAACTCCGTCATCGTCGACGGTACCAAGGAGGGCACGTCAGTTCCTTGTAGCTCCGCCATGCAGGACCAGAACTTCGGCCCGATGGTCGGCGGCAAGGCGCAGGGCCGCAACGGCATTGTCGTCTGGAAAGCGGACAACGTCAGCATCGAGAACCTCACCGTGTGCAACTTCTTGGGCGGCGCCGGCGACTCGGGCAACGAGGTCTGGTGGAACGGTGGCGACGGCTCCGGCAAGATCGGTCTGAAGGGCTACACAGGCAGTTACCTGACAGGGACCTCCAACTTCTTCAGCACGGAGAGCACGGCGGCTCAGTACGGCATCTTCTCGTCCAACTCGCAGGGCCGTGGCAGCTGGAACCAGATCTACGGCAGCAACATGAACGACTCTGGCATGTACGTCGGCGCCTGCCTGCAGGTATGTGACGTCACCATCGACCACGCCTGGATGGAGAACAGCGCCCTCGGTTACTCCGGAACCAACTCCGGCGGATCCGTCGTCATCGAGAACTCCCAGTTCGACAACAACGAAGACGGCGTCGACACCAACACACAGATCGCCGGCGACCCTCCGCCTCCCCAGAATGGCGCCTGTCCCCACGGAGGCACCAGTCCCATCACGCACACCCACTCCTGCTGGGTGTTCATCCACAACGACGTGCACGACAACAACAATCCCGACGTGCCGCAGGCCGGCAACGCGGCGGCGGGGCCGATCGGGACGGGCATGACGTTGTCGGGCGGGCGCAACGACACCGTCATGGACAACACGTTCGCCAACAACGGCGCGTGGGGGACCCTGTTCATCCCGTACCCCGACTCGGGCACGCCGTCGCTGCACCAGGTATGCAGCAACTACGGGGGCTTTCAGATCAGCGGCCTCGGGTGCGTCTTCGAGGACGAGAACGACAAGTTGGCCGGCAACACCTACACGCACGACGGCTACTTCGGCAATCCGACCAACGCCGACTTCGGCCAGATCGTCCTTCACAGCGGCTTGCCCTCCAACTGCTACGCCGCCAACAACGGACCCCAGGGGAGTGCACCGCCCTATCTGGAGATCCTGCAACCGACCTGTGGCAAGCCCTCGACCGCGACCAATCTGGACGGCGCACTCGTCACCCAGGTCGAATGCGACTCGGGCTTGGCGTCATGTCCGGCTGGGACGCAGTACCCGCCGAAGACAGGCGTGCACCTCGCGCCGTTGCCGAGCGGCTTGCCCACGATGGCCGACCCGTGCGCTGGCGTGCCCTCCAACGCGTGGTGCACCGCGCGTTCGTCCATGGGCAGCACGGCACGGCACGGTGGACACGGCGCCACGGCTTCCGGCGCGCAGGCCGCGGCCGGCGCGGCCTATCGGGGATTTATCTCGTAGGCGTCAGTCGGGCGTGGCGGACCGTACGCGTCCAGCCTCGAGGGTCACAGTCTCCTCGCACAGCGCGGCCTCAGCAGCTCTGTGCGTGATCAGTAAGACGCTGCGCGCTCCGGCCGTGCCGAAGACGTCGTCGAGCAGTTGGTCGGCCAGGGCGGCATCGAGCCCGCTGGTCGGCTCGTCCAGAACCAAAAGCGGCCCGGGTGCGAGCAGCGCACGGGCGACGGCGAGCCGCCGCCGCTCACCCCCCGACAGGGACACCCCGTCCTCGCCGACCGGGGTGTCGAGGCCCTCAGGCAACGTCGCCACCCAGTCGGACAGTTGGGCGGCGCGGAATGCGGCCTGGATCTCCTCGTCGGTGGCGTCGGGCCGACCCAGCGTCACGTTGGATCGCACCGTACCGGCGAAGAGCTGCGCTCGTTGGTCGGCCAGCGCCGCGGATCCGCGGACATCGGCCTGGGCGAGCAGCGCGACATCCGTTCCTCCGAGCGACAGCGTGCCCGCCTCGAGCGGCCAGTAGCGCAAGAGCGCGTTGACGAGACTCGACTTGCCCGCACCACTCGACCCCATGACCGCCAAGCGTCCGCCTGGCGGGAGCCGCAAGGTCACTCCGTCGAGCGCGCGCGGTAGATCTCGTCCGTACCGGAGCGCGGCATCGTTGAAGCGCAGCTCGGGCACGTCGGCAACGATCCGTTGCGGATCTTCTATGTCGTGCACCGGCACGGGCACGTCGTCGAGGGCGTAGAGGCGGTCGGCCGCTGCCCGCACCGAGAGCGCCCGCGCCACCGCGACCGGGACTCCCGGGACGGTTTCGAACGTTGCCAGGGCGGCGAGCGGGAGAACTGCCACCATCACCTGGCCGATGCGGTGATCGTGCACCGCGACGACGCCGAGCGCCAGCACCGTGGTCACAGCTACCGCCAGGCAAACCTGGATCACCAGGGCCGAGACGGCGCCGACGCGGGCGTGCTCGCGTTCGAGGGCGTCGGCCCGCGTGCCCATTGCCTCGATCCTTTCCAGCACAGCGCCGTCCGCTCCGAAGGCCAGCAGATCGGGGGCGCCCTCCAGCGCGTCGACGACCTGAGCCGACAACGAGCCTGCGAGCTCGGCCACCTCGTCGTCGCCGCTTCGTCGCCACGTGAGCAGTGCCGGCAGCACAAGTGCGACGGCGAGGGCGAGGCCGAGCGCCAACGCAGCGGAGGGCAGGATGAACCCGACCGCCACTGTGCCGATGATTGCGGCGCCCACGGGGATCGCGACGGGAAGCAGCGTCCGGAGATAGAGGTCCTGCAGCGCGTCGACGTCGTCGATGGCGCGGGCGAGGAGATCGCCACTGCGCCAGCCGGCCAGGGCGGCCGGCACACGCGGAGCCAACCGGTCGTAGAGCCAGACGCGCCACCCTGTGAGCGCGCGCAGAGCGGCATCGTGCCCAACGACGCGTTCGGCGTAACGCAACGGCCCGCGTAGGAATGCAAGGACCTCGACCGCGGCGAGAAGACCCACGATGGCGTCGAGGCCCGGGCGCAGCGCGGCCCGTCCGACGAGATAGCCCGATCCGGCGAGGAGGCCGATGGTTGCTGCGGCCGAGGCGAGGCCCAGAAGCCCCGCCCCTGCTAACCGGCCCCAGGGCGTGCCTGGCTCGCCGAGCACACGGCGAAGGGAGCCCCGGTGCCGGCTCACGACACTCCCAGGGGTTGGGACGCGTCGAGTGGAACGACGGCGTCGAAGTGCGCCAGCAGCGTGGGCTCATGCGCGGCGACCACTACGGAGCGCCCCGACAACCAGGGTTCCACGGCCGCGGCCAGCAGGGCCACGGTCGGCGGGTCAAGCGAAGCCGTCGGCTCGTCGAGCAACAACACGGGCGCGGGGCGCAAGAGGGCCCGGGCCAACGCGATCCGTTGCCGTTCTCCGGCACTCAGGGTCAGCCCGTCGTGGCCGAGAGCGGTCTCGAGCCCGGCGGGCAGACCTGCCAAGAGTTCGGCCAGCCCCACAGCCTCGAGCACGGCGCGCAACTCGTCGCCGCTTGCTTCTGGCGCGCCGAGGCGCAGGTTCTCCGCCAGGGTCGCGTTGAAGAGGTGCGGCCGCTGCGGCAACCAGGAGAATTGGTCGCGCCACGTGACGCCCGATGCGGCCGGGTGCCCACCCACCGAGATCGATCCCGCTCTCGGCGCCACGAAGCCGAGGAGCGCAGCGAACACGGTCGACTTGCCCGACCCCGACGGACCGGTGAGCGCAACCCGCGCACCCGATGGGACGTGCATCGAAAACGAGGCCAGCGCGGGCCGGTCTCGATGCCCGTATTCGACGACCAGCCCCGAGACATCCACCGACCGGGGCGACGATTCGCCCGAGGCGACGCGGTCTTCACGAGGTGCCGTCGCCGGCGTGTCGAGCACCTGGAGCACGCGGTCCGCGGCGGCCTGTCCCTCGGTGCTGGCGTGGAATTCCGCGCCGGCGCGTCGCAGCGGGATGAAGATTTCGGGCGCAACGAGCAGCACCGCCATGGCCGTCTGCAGCTCCATCTGCCCCCAGAGAAGGCGCAGCCCGAGCACCATCGCGACGAATCCGACGCCGAACCCGGCGATCATGTCCATGGAGAGGGCGGAGAGGAACGCGATGCGCAACGTTCGCATCGTGGCAACGCGCACGCCGTCGTTGGCAGCCTCCACCTCACGCCGACCCTGCGCCTCGCGCCCGAACGCGCGCAGGGTCGGAAGTCCTTCGACCAATTGCAAAAAGCGCCCCGCTAACGACGAGAGGCGGCGCCACTGGCGCTCGGCCCGCTGGGTCGCCTCGCGCCCGAAATAGATCATGGTGAGCGGCACCGCGACGACAAGCGCGATGACCACGACAAGGGACAACCAATCTTGCGTCGCCACCCACACCAGCAAGAGCAAGGGGATGACCGCGGCCGCCGCTGCCTGCGGCAAGTACCGGAAGTAGTAGGCGTGCAGAGAGCGCATCCCGCGCGTGGCCGTCAGCGACAACTCTCCGGTGCGCTCGTCCGCCAGCCATGCCGGCCCTAGGTCGAGGGTGTGGCGCAACAGGTCCCGGCGAAGCCGGCCGACGACGCGATCGGCCGCGCTCAGTGCGGAGAGATCGCCAGCCGCATGGAGGAGGGCACGGATCACGAGTGCGACCCCGACCGCGACGAGCGCTCCGGTGACGGCGCTGAGCGGCGCATGGTGGAGCAGGGAGCGGTCGACGACGTGAGCCACGGCCACGGCCTGGACGACGATCGCCACAGCGCTCAAGGCAGCGAGGAGGAGTGCCAGACCGGCCACCCGCCGGAGGCCGGGCACCCGCGCCGCGAGGGCCGGATCGACGAGTCGGGGTGGGCCCGGTCTTGGCGGCGTCGCGTTCAAAGTCGGAATGTCGTGTCCTTCACCATCACCGTCCTGCCCGCGAGGCCTTCCGCGATAGCGATGCGGGCGGTC
>Ga0210390_10004815_pt1 | contig 11349 bp, 9 predicted proteins | sample IncBWH11OmetaG_FD_161050 | JGI IMG/M metagenome (GOLD analysis project Ga0210390, IMG submission 161050) | Forest soil microbial communities from Barre Woods Harvard Forest LTER site, Petersham, Massachusetts, United States - Inc-BW-H-11-O ... | reverse complement strand
CGCCCGAGCCAGGGACAGCGTCCAGGTCAGCATGGCCGCGGACGGCATCTGGCCGGCCGCAACCCAGAGCTGCTGCCGCCTGCGCACGAACAGGTCCCGGTAGCCCAGGCAGTCCAAGGTGGAACTCGCGACCACGCAGGAAGCCTGGGCGAGCGCCAGCGGCTCGCGGCCGAGCGTTTCTACCAGGTCAATGGCGCCCAAGCGCTGTACGGGGTTGGCGCTGAGCCGTTCGGTCAGGCAGTTCAGGGCCTCGCGGACGCTGAAAAGCCCAACCGGGATGACCTGTGTCCGGTGCCGACCCACGGCGACAGCGGGCTGGCTGCTGGTTATCAGCAGCCGACCCGCCGGCCCTTCTGGCCACAGCCCGTCTGGGAATGTGGCCTCCGGCAGGTCATCGAGTACCACCAGCCAGGGCTGACTGGTTTCGGCCAGCCTGCCGATGAAGCGCGCCACGACTGATTCGGCCGTTCCGGTGGGCGCAATGCCGGTGGCCGCAACCGACGCCTCCACAAACGCAGACAGCACAGACGCACGGCTGGTTGCAGTGATCCAGATCAGCGTGTCGATGGCGCCCGATCGCCACAATGACTCCGCGATCATTACGGCGAACTGGGTCTTGCCGCACGCGCCGAGCCAGTCCGACAACCCCTCGGCGGATGCCGAAGTCGGCACTAGTGCCACGGTGGAGCCCGGGACGAGATTATCCAGAATTCCGCGAGCGGTGTCGGGACGGTCAGTAAATCCCTTAACCAGCGGAGGCACCCTGCCTATCCGGAGCCGTGACATCGGCTCAGCCGACATTCCCATTTTTGGGGCACCACCATCTGCCGGGTAATCCTACGCCACCGTCTTGGAGACTTTTGCAAGCTTCATCCACATTGCAATCTCCACTGACCTCACAATTGCATACTGACGCTATGAACGAGCACCAAGGTTGACCGCAGGCGCAACGGACAGAAGACTGGGTCCATGGGCACCTGATCCGCTCGCACACATGCCACTGCGGTCTTCTATACGTTCCACTGTAGCCCTGCGGCAAAGATCACTTAGCGTTTTCATGCTGATCATTTATGAGCCTTGCGTTCGGCCTGAGAGGTGCGCCGTGGCAGTTGATGCTCCGGCGTTCAGTTGGCACGCATGGTGCCATGGTCCCGGCCAATTTGATGTTTGTACCCGGGTGAGTCTGTTATGCCTATTCGTGTCGGTGTGTCTGGTACGGGTATACCTGGCTGGCCGGACGGCCGAAAGGGCGGTGCCAAGGCCGGCTGACCGGCGGCCGGCTCAGCCCTGCCGGGCCGCGACCGCGGCGACCAGGGCGGTTCGCATCGCCTGCACCGGGCCGGGATGACCAGTCATCAGCTCGACCTGCGCGACCGCCTGGTACAGCAGCACGGTCAGGCCGCTGACCACCGGGCAGCCGGCGGCCAGGGCTGACCCGGCGAAGGCGGTCGGCCACGGCGCGTATACCACGTCAAGCACGATGGTGTCTGGTTTCCAGCGGGTAGCGCTCAGCGGATCGGCTGCGCCGTCCGGCAGCGTGGAGATGACCAGATCGGCGGCGGGCAGCGGTTCGGTGAACAGGCCGTCGGAGATCGTCGGCCGCATGCCGAGTCGCTCGGCGGTCTCGCGCAGCTCGCCGGTCCGGGCCAGGTTGCGCACCAGGACGGTCGGCGACTGATGGCCCAGCTCGCGCACCGCGGCCAGAGCACTTTGCGCCGTGCCGCCTGCGCCGAGAATGACCGCCTGCTCGACCCGCGCCAGTCCGGCCTCCCGCAGCGCCGAGACCATGCCGGCCACATCGGTGTTGTCCGCCCGTCTGCCTCCGGCCGGCCCGGCCGCAGGGAACACCAGTGTGTTCGCGGCCCCGACCGCCTCGGCCAGCGGCGATACCTCGTCGACGACGGTCAGGGCCACCCGCTTGAGCGGCATCGTCAGCGACAGGCCCGCCCACTCGGGTCCCATGCTGTCGACCAGGCCCGGCAGGCCCAGCTCGTCGCACTCGATCTTGTCGTAGCGCCAGCCATGAAGGTCAAGCGCCTGGTAGGCCGCTCGGTGCAGGACGGGGGAGAGCGAATGCTCGATCGGGGACCCAAGCACGGCCGCCCGCCGCACCGTCTGGTCTGCCGCGGCGGTGGTAACGCCCACGTTCATTTACCTATCTCGAGGTCTGCCGGACAGGGGTATGCCCCGGCCCGCTGGTCGGTCAGGGGACCACGCCGCGTCCTGGCATAAGTCAGCCGCCGAAGAACTCGCTCACGTTCCGGTTGAAGTCCTTAGTGCGCTCGATCATCGACCAGTGCCCGCAATGGGAGAACACGCTGAGATCCGCGTTGTCGATCAGCTCCATCAGCCGCAGGGAGGTCTGCACCGGGATGACCTGGTCCTCACGGCCATGGACGATCAGCGTCCGGTGCGGGAGCCGGCGGATGTCGTCCTCGGGAGTGCACATGGCCTCCACCCAGCGCTGCCGGGGGGCGGGGAACATCGCGGCGAAGGACTCCTGGAAGCCGGGCTGGATGCTGCTCCGGTACCGCACCTCCGCGAGTTCATCGTTCACGAGGTCCCTGGAGTAGGCGAATACGTCGAGTACCTTGCGCATGTTCTCGAATGACGGTTCGTAACCCCAGACGCGTTCTAGCCCCTCGGTGATGGGAAATGGGACGCCCATGCTCCCCATCAGCACCAGCTTGCCGACCCGGTCGGGATGCTGGCTCGCGACACGCAGCGCGATCGCGCCGCCAAAGCTGTTGCCGACCAGGTGGGCCTTCGGCAATTCCAGCGTGTCCATCAGGCCAACGACCTGGTCAGCCCAGGTCTGTACGCCATATTTGATGTTCGCCGGCCGTTCTGAGAAGCCGAAGCCGACCATATCCGGCGCCACCACCCGGAAGTTCTCCGCCAGGGCAGGCAGCACGAGGCGCCAGTTGGCATAGGAGGTGACTCCAGGTCCCGATCCGTGGATCAGGACCACCGGATCGCCGGTGCCCGCCTCAAGATAATTGGTCTTTATGCCATTGGCGTCCGCGGTCGCGCCGATCTCCGGATTCTCGCCAGTTGTCATGCTCCGCTCCATCCAGGTGAGCATACGTGTGGGACAGTCAGGGTGGCCCACTGTGCTGAAGCCGGTCAGTAGCTGGTCCAGTCACGGTCGAACCAGCGCCGTATGCGGCTGGTCCCGAACGCGGCCTTGTCGGCCAGCAGCAGGTCGGACGGCTCGTCGAACTGTCCGTTCGGGCGCTGTCCGCTGAGGAACGTGACTTCGACGCGGGCGACCCGGTCATGACCGAACTCGATGTAGCAGATTCCCTTGCCGTCGTACGTCGACGCCGCGTCGGCGTGTCCGTGCCGGGCGATCAGCTGAGCGGCTACGACCGATGCCTGCCGCTCGGAGAAGACTCCCGCCTTGGGCGTGCCGACGCTGGTCACGTCGCCCACCGCGTAGACGTGGGGGTAAGCGGTTTCGAGGGTAAGGGGGTTGACCGGGATCCATCCGTCGACGCACATCCCGGACTCTGCCGCGACCGCGGGCACCCGGTGGACGGGCACGCCAAGGAACAGGTCGAAGGGCATCTCCTCACCGTCGGCGAGGACCGCCACCCGGCGCTGCGGGTCCAGGCTGCGCACCAGCCGCTCTGGGTGCCAGCTGATTCCCCGCTCTGCGAACGCCGCAAGCAGGGCCTGCGATGCCGCGGGCGAGGGCGGGATCGGGGTGCCGAGCGGCATGACCAGCGAGATCTGGCTGGCACCGCGAAGACCTCGCTCGACCAGGTAGTCGTGCAGCATCAGCGCGGTTTCGCTCGGGGCGGGCGGGCACTTGAACGGTGTCGAGGTGACACCGACGATAACCCGTCCGCCGCCGAACGATTCCAGCACGTCGCGGCCGGCGAAGGCGCCGTCGACGGTGTAGAACTCACGGCCGGCCTCGACCAGCCCTGGCGTCGCCGCCGGGTCGAGGTCGGCGCCTAGGGCCACCACCATCACGTCGGCCTCGAACGCGCCGGCGTCCGTCTGGACCCGGCGTCGTGCCGGGTCGATGGACCGGATCTCGGTCTGGACGAACCGGACACCGGGCTTAACCAGGTCACGGTATGAATGCCGGACCGCCTCCGCTGTCGTGCGACCGAACATCACGTCGAGCTTGGAGAAGCCGAATACGAATCCGTCGGCCTTGTCGAGCAGCACGATGTCGACCGCATCGCCTAGTTCGTCCGAGAGTCGGGTGGTCAGCTCCAGGCCGCCGAAGCCGGCGCCGAGCACAAGGATTCGCATGCGGCCGGCTCACGCCGGCTGGGGGACGATCCTGATGTAGGGCTTGGGCTCGGTCCAGTCGCCAAAGATTTCCTTGGCCTGCTCGTTGGACACCGAGCCGGCGATCACGACGTCGTCGCCCTGCTTCCAGTTCGCTGGCGTGGCGACCTTGTGCTGGGCGGTCAGCTGCAGGGAGTCGATCACCCGCAGGATCTCGTCGAAATTGCGGCCAGTCGTCATCGGGTAGAGCATGATCATCTTGATCTTCTTGTCCGGGCCGATCACGAAGACGCTGCGTACGGTCTGGTTGTCGGCTGCCGTGCGGTCGGCCGGGTCGCCGCTGACGTCAGCGCCCAGCATCCCGTAGGCCTTGGAGATGGCGAAGTCGGCGTCACCGATCATCGGGTAGTTCGGGGCGGTGCCCTGAGTCTCCTCGATGTCCGCGGCCCAGGCGGCGTGCTTGTCCACCGGATCGACTGACAGCGCCATGATCTTCACGCCGCGACGGTCGAACTCCGACTTGATGGAGGCCATGTAGCCGAGTTCGGTCGTGCAGATCGGCGTGAAGTCCTTCGGGTGCGAGAAGAGCACGGCCCAGGAGTCGCCGATCCAGTCGTGGAAGCCGATCTCGCCTTCGGTGGTCGCGGCGATGAAGTCCGGGGCAGTGTCACCGATCGTCAAGCCCATCGTGGGTCTCCGTTCGAGAGGAGTAGCGCCGCCGCCTGATGGCGCGCGGTCGTGCTGTCACTGGCGCACCGCCTGGCCGTCGGCCGTGACCCGAAACCCGCCGAACACGTCAATCCGAAGAGTGGTCGCATCGTCCCCAGGAGTCCCCACCAGCACAATCGCAAGCTATCACTAGAGGCTGAGACAATGGCCGCGACAACGGGCCGGCCGGTCGATGACGGCCATCATCGCTCCTGGCCGCCGGAGAAGATCGCCAGGAAGAACAGGAACACGTTCAGCACGTCCAGGAAGATCGACGCGGCCAGCAGAGGCGCGGCGGTGGTGTCGGTGTTGGTGCGCAGGCGCTGGAAGTCGAACATGGTGAACCCGGCGAAGATGACCAGGCCGAGCACGGAATAGGCCAGGTCGGCACCGGGGATGTGCACGAAGATGAGCACGATGCCGACCACGATCAAGGCCAGCAACGCCCAGAAGCACACCCGCGCGATCGCGGTCAGGTCGCGGCGGGTGGCATAGCCGGCCGCGCCGAAGCCGGCGATGAACAACGCGGTAGCCCCGCCGGCTTCCCACAGCGCCCGCGGGTCCATGCTGCCGTAGTAGGCGATCGTGGGTGCGACGGCCAGCCCGATCAGCAGGCCGAATCCGCCGAGCAGCCCGACCGTCAACTGGCTGGAGCGGCGGGCGGCGAAGCGCATGGCGATCAGGCAGGCGAAGGCGGCGATAAACGCCACGATGCCGACGCCGCCGGTCAAATCACGGCCCAGCCAGGCGCCGAGTGCGAACAGGGCGGCAGTGAGCGCGACGTAGCCCATCGTCTGCGCGAACAGCGCATGCGTCTGGCTTCGGGCGGTGGTGCCCATCTGCTGGTAGGTGAGGGTGCTAGTCATGATCGGCTTCCTGTCTGGGTGTGTGCTTTAGCGCCCCGGCAGGCGGGTGCTGATCTCCTGGACCAGCCAGCCGTTGCCGTCGGGGTCTTCGAATGAGACGAACGATCCGTAGCTCTTGTGGCCGGGCAGCGGGCCCGCGACCCGGGCCGTCGTCCCGGCGTGGTGGAACACGCCGGTCGCGTCGTGGAACACGTCGCTGACCTCGGCCCCGCGGGCGGCCAGATCGGCCCGGGCCGCGTCGATGTCGGCCGTGACCAGGTGCAGACCCGCCGCCGAGCCGGGCGTAGCCGAGCAGACCCCGATCCCGAAGATGACCGAGCAGGCCGAGCCCGGCGGGGTCAGCTGCACCACCCGGTAGTCGGGGCTGCCGTGGAAGTCGGCGTCCAGCCGCCAGCCCAGCCCCTGGTAGAAGTCCTTGGCCTTGTCCACGTCGGAGACCGGTAGCACCACGACCTCGAGTCCGTACTCCATGACTGTGCTCCTTTTTCTCTGGTGCCGGCGGTCTGGATCCAGGCCACCGGTTACGTCCTGTTCTCCACGATCGCGCTGGCCAGGCCTCCGGTGCACCAGGGCGACACCCTGGCCTGAGCCCTGGTCCGGTACCTGGGCCGTCCGCGCGGGTCCGCCCGTCGGCGGCGGCGGCCGGCCCCCGGGAGGCAGACCAGGGTGCCGACCAGGGTCATCCGCTGGTGCGCCAGGCCGATCGCGAAGGTGACATTGGTCGTAGCCAGCTCCGGCATCAACCGAGGAGAGGTACAGATGGACCCGAACGCAAGACCCGCGGACACCAACCACGACCGGCGGCACTTCCTGGGTGCGGCGGGCGCCGCGGCCCTGGCCGTGGGCGCGACCCAGCTCGGCATGATCGGCAGCGCGCAAGCCCAGACCGCCCAGGCTAAGCCGGCTGTCCTGGCCGGGTCCTTCGGACCGGTCAAGCAGATCCACGCGGGCGCCCTGAACGTGGGATACGTGGAAGCCGGCCCCGCCGATGGCCGCCCGGTCATCTTGCTGCACGGCTTCCCCTACGACATTCACAGCTTTGTCGAGGTGACGCCGTTGCTGGCGGCGCGGGGTTACCGGGTGATCGTCCCGTACATGCGCGGCCATGGCTCGACGACCTTCCTGTCCGCCAGCACGCCGCGAGACGCCCAGCAGTCGGTGATGGCTCTCGACGTCCTGGCCCTGATGGACGCGCTGAAGATCTCCAAGGCCGTCCTGGTCGGCTACGACCTGGGATCAAGGTCGGCCGACATCATCGCGGCGCTGTGGCCGCAGCGCTGTAAGGCGCTGGTTTCAACGACGGGCTACCTGATCACGAACCCCGCGGCCAACCTAGAGCCGGCCAAGCCCAGCCTGGAATGGGCGTTCTGGTATCAGTACTACTTCTCCACCGAAAGGGGCGTGAAGGGCCTGCGGGAGTTCCGGCACGACCTGGGTGAGCTCATCTGGAGATTCAACTCCCCGACGTGGCACTTCAGCCAGGCCACGTACAACACCACCGCAGCGGCCTTCAACAACCCGGACTACGTCGCCATCATCATCGATAACTACCGCTGGCGGCTGGATCTGGTCCCCGGTGACCCGCGGTACGCCGCCATCGAGAAGAAGCTGGACGCGGCTCCGACCATCGGGGTGCCGACGGTCACCGTTGACGGCAAGTTCGACCCCTTCACGCCGCCCGGGGATGGCGCGGCATACCGCGCGCACTTCACGGGCAAGTACGCGCACCACACCCTGGCGGTCGGTCACAACGTGCCGCAGGAAGACCCCCGGGGTTTCACCCAGGCCGTTATCCAGGCCGATCATCTCTGATCTCGCCTGCACCAACCTGAAAGGTGGGCCGGCGCGCTAAGCCGGAAAGCCCCGCGGCCGGGACGAGCGCGGCTCTAGGCCGACAGGGGCACCCGCTCGAGATCGGACAGGGCCGCGCGGAGCTCTTTCCGGGAGGTGATGCCGAGTTTGGCGAATACCTTGCGCAGGTGCCATTCGACGGTGCGGGGGCTGATGAACAGCTGGGTGCTGATCTCCGGGTTGCTGTGCCCGGTGCTGGCCAGCCAGGCGATCTGAGCCTCCTGCGCGGTGAGCTCGCCGGTCGTCTCGATCGTGCGCCTGCGTACGGCCTCGCCGGTGGCGGCCAGCTCACGGCGGGCGCGTTCGGCGAATCCCGCGATTCCCATCGCGTCCAGCATGTCGTGGGCGCTGCGTAGCTGCTCCCGCGCGTCGCCGCGCCGGCCCTGACGCCGCAGCCACTCGCCGTAGAGCAGGTGCGCGCGAGCCAGCTCGGTACGGATACGGGTGCGCCCGAGCCGCTGGATCGCCTCCAGGTAGAGCTGCTCGGCTGACTCGCCGTCGCTGAGCAGCGCGGTGCAGCGAGCCTGGATCCCGAGCGCCCAGTTGGTGGCGGCGGCGCTGGTGGCCTCGCAGAGCCGGCTGAGGGCTCCGGCCGCGCGGCCGGGCGACCCGGTCCGGGCCGCGGCTTCGATCAGCTCGACCAGGGCCCAGGTCGCCCAGCCCAGCTCGTCGGGTTCCTCACTTGCCTGCTCGGCCGCGGCCAGCGCCTCGTCGTAGCGGCCCAGGCCGTTGCACAGCACCGCGGTCGCCCAGGCGGCGGCGGTCAGCCACCTTCCTTCTCCCCGTGCCGCCATTTCCGTCGTGGCCGCCGCGATCAGCGGGGAGGCCTCGGCCTGCTGGCCCCGCCAGGCGGCGATGAAGGCCGGACCGTACTGACCCGCCGGGTTACCTGTGATCCGCGCGGCGGCCTCCGCCTCTCGGCTCATCTCGGCGGCCGTGGTGAGCTCGCCGGCGGCCAGCCGAACCGCCGTGCCTTCGTCCAGCGCATCCGGGAGCGCGGTCAGCGCGCCTTCCTGGCGGGCCAGCTCGATCAGCCGGGCCGACAGGACATGCCAGCTTTCGTCGTCCCAGACCAGCTGGGACATCCGGCAGGCGAACGGCAGCCAGCGCCACGCCTGCTCCTGTGACGCTGCCTTGTCGCGGGCCGCGATCAGCGCCTGCCTGAGCATCGGGGCGCCCGTGGCGTAGCCGTTGGTCACCAGCGCGGCCAGCCCGTCGAGCAGCATGTCGGCGGCATGTGGCGGCTGCGGAGCCGGCGGTGCCGCCTGAACGGCCTCGGCGACGCGACGCGTCTCGCCGCGAGGTTCCAGCCGCCCCGCGGTCAGCGCCGCGTCGAACGCGCCGCGGTAGGCCTCACGGGCCAGCCCGGGGTCGAGCGGTTCGCAGCGCTCGGCCGCCTTGAGCAGCAGCAGGCCCCGGTCGGGGTGGGCCGCCAGGTGGGCGCGCAGCAGCTCGGCCCGCGCCCACCCGAGCTCGTCCAGCGGGCCGGCCTGGGCCATGGCCAGCAGCCGCAGCGCCGCATCTGGCGCGCCGGCGTCCTGCTTGACGTGGGCCGCGTCCAGGGCCCGGCGAGCCCGGGCGGCCGGCTCGGGCGTCAGCTCGGCGGCGCGTTCACCGAATGCGGCCGCGGCGGCCAGGCCTCCGCGGGCGCGTGCCCGGCCGGCCGACCGCTCTAGCTCCGCGGCGACGTCCTCGTCCAGGTGCGATGACGCGTGCGCGTGATGCCAGGCCCGCTGATCGGGATTGACCTGCGGGTCAGTGGCTTCCGCCAGGGCCCGGTGGACGTTTTGGCGCTGCCCCGGCGACGCCGCCTGGTAGATCGCAGCCCGGGCCCGCGGATCACCGAACCGCACCTGCCCGGTGAACTTGACCAGCCCGGCTGCGGTCGCAGGTGCCGCCGCCCCGGCCTGCACGCCGAGGTGCCCGGCCGCCCGCCATACCAGTACCGGGTCCCCGGCCGGGTCGGCCGCGGCGACCAGCAGCAGCAGCCGCGTCGCGGCCGGAAGCACGGCGAGCTGCCGCCCGAAGTGCTCCTGGGTCCGGCACGGCACCGGTATCGCGGCGGGCAGTCCGAACCCGCCCGCCAGCTCCGCAGGCCCCAGCCCGCGCTGTACCTCCAGCAACGCCCGCGGGTTGCCCCGGGCCTCACCGATGATCCGGCCGCGGACCCGCTCATCCACCGGGCCGACCAGAACCGAATTCAGCAGGGCCCGCGCATCGGCGTCGGCCAGCCCGCCGACCGGCAGCTCCGGCAGTCCGGCCAGGTCCTGCTGGCCGTCGGGCTGGCGGACTGCGAAGACCAGCGCGACCGGCGCCCCGGTCAGGTGGCGGGCCACGAAGGCCAGCGCCTGGGCCGAGGCCCGGTCCAGCCACTGCGCGTCGTCCACCACGGCGACCAGCGGCCGGTCCCCGGCCACCGCTGACAGCAGGGTCAAGGTGGCCATGCCGACCGCGAACCGGTCCGGGACCGTCCCGCCCTGCATGCTGAACGCGGTCCGCAGCGCGTCCCGCTGCGGCCCGGGCAGCTGCCCCAGCCGGTCCAGGAACGGCGCGCACAGCTGGTGCAATCCAGCGAACGCCATCTCCATCTCCGGCTCAGCACCTGCTATCCGCGCAATACGGCAGCCAGCCTCGCACCGCATCAGGTAGTCAAGCAGTGCCGTCTTGCCGGTTCCCGCGTCACCGCGGAGGAGCAAGACCTGGCTTTGACCCGACCGGGCACTGGCTACCAACCGGTCCAGTTCATCGCACTCACCGCGTCGGCCGCTTAGATAGGTGCCCGGCATGCTTCCTCACTTCTTCAATCTGACTTCGCTGCGCTGGACAAGTAGCCTGCGCCCCACCAGCTGGTGACCAGCCCGGCGTATTCGTCCGGGGCGTCCTCCCAGGTGAAGTGGCCCGCGTCCAGGACGTCGAGCTTGCTGTGCGGCAACCGCTCACGCAAGAACGTGGCGTTGACCGGCGGCACCGCCGTATCGGCAGCGCCGGCGATGATCTGCACCGGCGCATCGACCTGCGGCAACAGGCCGGCCAAGACCGGGAGGTCGGTCGGGTAGGAGCGCACGTAGCGCATGGACTCCGCCATGCGGTTTCCCTGGTAGCAGGTCAGGTAATCCTCGCGAACGGGGTCGGCTAGCGCGTACTGGCCGACGCTGGCCAGGGCGTCGGCCACGAGCCGCCGTGGGTCAGCACGGCGGAACTCCTCCAGGTCAGGAGCCTCAACCCACTCCTTCAGCACGCCGCCCAGCTGGAGCGGCACCGCGGCGGCGCCACTGCCGACGACCAGGCTGCGCAGCCGGCCCGGATCCCGGGCGGCGGCGAACAGCGCAGCGGCCGTGCCGGTCCCGGGACCGAGCAGGTGCGGGTGATCTAGCTCGAAGGCGTCGGCGGCGCGTAGGACGAACTCCGCCATCGCCCGCGGGGACAACAGATCGTCACTGCGCTGGGAACGCCCGAATCCGGGCAGGTCGATGGCCACCAGTTGCGCCTGCTCAGCCAGCCACGACCAGGCCGGCACGAAGGCCAGCAGGCTTTCTGGCCACGGGCTCAGCAGCAGGGCCTGCTGGCTGCGGGCCTCGCTTCGCGCGAACCGTACCGTCAGCCCGTCGATGACCCGGTATTGCATCTCGAAAGGCGCGTTGAGCCAGATGGTCATAGTGCGCGCTCCTCGGTCTCC
>Ga0210390_10004814_pt1 | contig 11350 bp, 9 predicted proteins | sample IncBWH11OmetaG_FD_161050 | JGI IMG/M metagenome (GOLD analysis project Ga0210390, IMG submission 161050) | Forest soil microbial communities from Barre Woods Harvard Forest LTER site, Petersham, Massachusetts, United States - Inc-BW-H-11-O ... | reverse complement strand
TTGCGCAGCTTCTTGGCTAACTCAAAGGCAAGCGGGAGCGCGTATTCGCCAAGTTCAACGCGAGGCGGCTGCTCGATGACAATCCTAGGCAAATCGAGACCGTAGTTGCTTTGCAAAAAGTCGCGAATTTGCTGGGCAAGCCTGCGTTCCAGATGACGATACAAGAGTCCCTCTAGGCGATCGATGAAAATAGTGATTGTAGCAGAGGGCGCGCGGCGCAGCGGTTTGACGGAGTGGGCACGCTTCCCTATGATGAAAATCAGTCGTGCTTGGTTCGTTGTTGGCCAACGACCGAAGACCAACGACCAACGACGATTCTTATGCGCATAGCCTACCTCGATTGTTTTTCCGGCATGAGTGGCGACATGTTCCTGGGCGCGCTGGTCGATGCCGGCGTTCCGCCGCAACTTCTGGAAAAAACGGCCGCGGCGTTGAACATCGGGGCGAGGCTGGAGATTTCTCGTGTTCAGCGCAACAGCGTAACCGCGATCAAGGTCGATGTGTATTCGAACGGCGAAAAGGATTTACCACGCGAGATCTGGGAGCAGCAAGAGGAACAGTCGGGACGCGCCCATGCTGGGCCCGACGATGCAGCCCATCCTCATCTTCATGATCACGGACACGACGAGCCTGGGCACTCCCACGCTCATCAACGGGAACCGGTTGCGCTGTTGGAGCACAATTACGGCCTGCAAAACCCCGCTGAGCCCAAGCGACGTCCACACGAACATGACCATAGTCATTCGCATGAACACGGCCGCGGGCTGAATGAGATTCGCAGTATTATCTGCAAGGCAACAATTAACGAAGATGCGAAAAAGACTGCCATCGCTATTTTCGAGGCGCTTGGTGGGGCAGAAGCCAAGATTCACGACACCAGCATCGAAAAGATTCACTTCCATGAAGTCGGGGCAGTCGATGCCATGGTGGATATTGTCTGCGCGGCCGTGGGTGCCGAAGCTCTGGCCGTGGACGAAATTGTCTGTTCGCCGCTGAATGTTGGCGGAGGCACTGTGAAGTGCGCCCACGGAACTTTGCCAGTGCCGGCACCGGCCACGCTGGAGTTGTTGAAAGAAGCGCCAATCTATTCGTCTGGCATTCAATACGAACTAGTCACGCCAACCGGGGCCGCGATCGTCAAAACGCTGGCAAAACGATTCGCGGCGATTCCCTCGATGAAGGTCGAAAGGGCTGGCTACGGAGCAGGCACGCGTGACTTTGCCGGACATGCGAATGTGGTACGGCTCACGATCGGTGAACCGCAGCCGGAAATCTCGGCCGCGGTTCCCACGGACACCGTTGCGGTGCTCGAAGCGAATATCGACGATCTGAATCCGCAAGTCTTCGGATATGTAATGGATCGTCTGCTCGAGCAGGGCGCGCTGGATGCTTTTGGCGTACCGGTGCAAATGAAGAAGAATCGGCCGGGAATGCTGCTGACAGTCCTGTGCAGACCCGAGGACGCTTCCAAATTCACGCACTTGATTTTCACGGAAACGAGCACTCTGGGAGTGCGGCAGCGCCAGGAAAAGCGTGAGGCGCTCGCTCGAGAATGGGTAACCGTAACGACCCGCTGGGGCGATGTACGACTGAAGGTCGCGAGCATGAATGGCGCCGTAACGAATTATGCTCCAGAATATGAGGATTGCCGCCGCATCGCGACTGAGCGGCATATACCGTTGAAGAGCGTCATGCAGGAAGCAATGCAGCTTTATATGAACCGCCAGCGCTGAGAAAATCATCAACCACAAAGAGCACAAGGTTCACGAAGGAATGCGTTAAAATCACAATTCCTTTCCGTTGCCTTAAATGCATAAATGAACAAAAAGTTCTACATTACGACACCGATTTATTACGTCAACGCGCGGCCTCATATCGGCCACGCTTACACCACGATTGCTTGCGACACGATTGCGCGGCGGCAGCGCATGCTGGGCGCGGATACCTACTTCCTCACCGGCACCGACGAGCATGGGCAGAAGATTGAGCGCGCTGCGCAAGCTGCAGGCAAAACGCCGCAACAATTTGCCGACGAAGTTTCGGCGCAGTTCCGGGCATTGTGGGAGCGGATGGGAATCACCAACGACGACTTTATCCGCACCACCGAGGAGCGCCACATTAAGCGGATGCAGGAACTCTTCCGGCGCATTCGTGACAACGGCCACATCTATAAGGGCACCTATACCGGCCAGTATTGTGTGTTCGACGAGCTCTATGTGGATGCGGTGGGGCCGGGAGCCCCTTGCCCGGAGTGCGGACGCCCGACGGAAACGGTAAAGGAAGAGAATTACTTCTTCAGACTTTCGGCGTTTCAGGACAAGTTGCTGCAACTGTACACCGAGCAACCCGACTTCATCCGGCCCGAGACCAGGCGGAATGAGGTAATGTCGTTCGTGCGCTCCGGCCTGCGCGATCAGTCCATCAGCCGCTCGACGTTTTCCTGGGGTATTCCTGTGCCGGATGATCCCAAACACGTGATCTACGTGTGGTTCGACGCGCTGGCGAACTATATCACGGCGATCGGGTACGGATCGTCTCACAAAGGCGCTCAGGAAGCATTCCGGAAATACTGGCCGGCGGATTTGCACATGATCGGCAAGGAAATAGTGCGCTTCCACTGTGTGTATTGGCCTGCGTTTCTTATGGCGGCAGGGCTTCCTCTGCCCAAAGGCATCATGGCACATGGCTGGCTGCTGTTCGAAGAAAACAAAATGTCGAAGTCGCGCGGAAATATCGTGCGCACGGAAACGATTCTGGATGTTCTGGGCGCCGACGCACTGCGCTACTTTCTGCTGCGGGAAGTCGTCTTCGGTCAGGACGGATCTTTTTCCTTCGACGCACTGGTCCAGCGTTACAACGCGGATTTGGCTAACGGACTCGGCAACCTCGCTAGCCGAACGCTGACCATGATCAAAAGATATTTTCGGGGCGAGGTGCCGTATCCCTCGGCGGCGATTTCGCAAAAGCCTGGGGATAGCGCCGTCGCTGAAGCGGCGCGTAGGGTGATCGCCGAGTACAGTGCGTTGGTTGATCAATACCAATTCTCGCGCGCTCTGGAAGTTGCATGGGGACTGGTGGCGGCGGTAGACAAATATATCGTCGAAAATGAGCCTTGGGCGCTGGGTGAAAAGCAGGATCAGGATGAAGAAAGCCGATCTCGCCTGGGAACCATTCTGTACACCAGCGCCGAAGCGTTGCGCATCGTGACCGCATTGGCACATCCGGTAATCCCCGACGCGACTTCGAGGATCTGGGCGCAGCTAGGACTGGGTGATATTCGCAAGTTTCCTCTCTCGGAGTTGAAGTGGGGACAGCTCCAACTGGGAACGAAGCTGGGCAATGTTGAACCCGTATTCCCGCGCGCCGACAAGAGCGCAATTGAAAGGATGCAGAAGATGGAAGAACAGCAACGAGGCGGACCGACGAGCGAAGCGCAACCTGACGCAGCACCACATGCAACGGCAACTCCGCCCGAGGCCACGCCGCCGGCGCCAACGCCTGCAGCGAAGCCTGCTGCGTCCGTGCCTGACGGGAAAATCAGCATCGATGATTTCGCGAAGATCGAACTGCGCGTAGGGCAAGTCAAAGCGGCGGAGAACGTCAAAGGTGCAGACAAATTGCTCCGCCTCGAAGTCGACCTGGGTACAGAGGTTCGCCAGGTTGTGGCTGGAATCGCTGAATCGTACGCGCCGGAGTTGTTGATCGGTAGGAAAGTGGTAATCGTGGCGAACCTTGCGCCCAGAAAGCTTCGGGGACTGGAATCGAATGGAATGATTGTGGCCGCGTCGCCGGAGGGCGGGAAGGCTGTGCTGGCGGGTTTCCTCGAGGATGTGCCTGTGGGAACGAGACTGAAATAAAGCCAGCTTCTTGACCTCAACAACCAACCTGGCGGGCGAGCCGCCTGCCACTACACAACCAATGACCAACGACCAACGACCCATCTTCGTCGATTCCCATGCACATCTCGAGATGGAGCAGTTTGATGCCGACCGTGAACAGGTGCTCGCTCGCGCCCGCGAAGCCGGAATCGAAACAATTATCGCCATTGGCAGCGGAACAGGTCCAGGGTCACTCGACTGCGGAATTCAGCTCGCCGAACAGCACGAGTTCATTTATGCGACTATTGGAATTCATCCACATGAGGCCAAGCTTGCTACTGATGCCGATTTCGAAGAGATGGTGCAACTGGCAAAGCGGCCAAAGGTCATTGCCTGGGGCGAGATAGGATTGGATTATTTCTACGATCATTCGCCGCGGGAAGTGCAACAGCAGGTATTTTTAAGGCAGCTGAGCCTGGCGCAAGCAGCCAAAATGCCGATCGTCATCCACTGCCGGCCTTCCGACAACAGCGACGACGCCTGGCAGGAGTGCCTCAAGCTGTTACACGAACACTGGGCGGCAAGCGGGTTAGGCGGCATCCTGCATTGCTTCACCGGAACCTGGGCGCACGCCGCGCAGGCGCTCGATATGGGGTTCATGATCTCCTTTGCGGGCAACGTCACTTTTCCCAAGGCCCAGCGGATTCGCGAGGCCGCGAAGCAAGTGCCGCTCGACCGCATGCTGATTGAAACCGATTCCCCATTTCTCGCGCCTGTGCCGCATCGCGGCAAGCGCAACGAACCCTCGTTCGTAAAAGAGGTAGCCCGGCAACTGGGCGAGTTGCGCGGTCTTTCGAGGGAAGACGTCGGCCTGCAGACGGCGAACAACTTCTATCGGTTCTTTTCACTTCACGAAAACCGCAACACCATTTAGCTTGTTAAGAGCATCTTTTGCTGGGGCTGTGTAATCTGTTAAATAGAAGCGAAATATCATGCCAGAGAACACCTTTGACATTGTGAGCAAGCTCGACCTGCAGGAAGTCTCGAATGCCATGCAGCAGGCGCTAAAGGAGATTCACACTCGGTTCGACTTGAAGGATTCGAAATCGAACATCGAACTCGAGGGGAAGGACGCGATCAATTTGCATTCGATCGATGAGTACAAACTGAAAGCCGTCACCGAGATCTTTCAGCAGAAACTGGTGAAACGTGGCGTATCTCTCAAGGGACTGACGTATGGACCCGTTGAACCCGCCGCAAGCGGCACGGTTAAACAGAAGATCGCAATGCAGCAGGGCATTCCCATCGAGAAAGCTCGTCAGATCGTGAAAGTCATCAAGGATTCCAAGAAGAAAGTAAATGCTTCGATTCAGGGTGATCTGGTGAGAGTAAGCGGGAAGGATCGCGATGCCTTGCAGGAAATCATTGCGCTGCTGCGCGGGCAGGATTTCGGCATCGATACGCAGTTTACGAATTACCGGACGAACTAGAGTTCTTTGTCGTTTTATATTGAGGCTTCACGCTTGGGGACAAACCAATTGAGTACGCCGGCCGCCGTCAACGGAAAAGAAATCTTCGAGTTGCTGCGCGGCGATCTCTCGGCCATTGAGCGCGAGTTCGGGCGGGATACAGTCTCGGGCGTCGAAGCGATCACCGAAATCGGCGAGTATCTGCGCGGCGGCGGCGGCAAGCGCATTCGTCCCATGCTATTACTGCTGTCAGCCAAGCTTTTCGATTACCGGGGACGCGGCGCAATCAAATTGGGCGCGGTCGTCGAAATCATTCACACCGCCACGCTGGTGCACGACGACATTATCGATGAAGCCCAGACCCGGCGCGGCCGCCCCGCTGCCAACACACAATGGGGGAACTCTAAGTGCGTGCTGGCCGGCGATTGGCTCTACATGCAGGCCTTTAAGATCGCCGTGCAGGAGCGCAACTTCCGTATCCTGGATACGCTTATCGATCTGACTCAACAAATGGTCGAAGGCGAACTGTTGCAGATGGAGAAACTGGGCAAGCTGATTTCTTCAGACGAGCACTTCGACCTCATTTTCCGCAAGACCGCGTGCCTGTTCTCAGTATGTATGCGTATCGGCGCGATTCTGGGCGGGGCAACTGCAGAGCAGGAAGAGAACCTGGCGCAGTACGGCCGCGATTTAGGTATGGCGTTTCAGATCGTCGATGACGTGCTCGATCTGACAGCTTCCGAGGAAGTGCTAGGCAAGCCCGTGGCCAGCGATCTGCGTGAGGGCAAGGTCACGATGGCCGTGATCCATGCGCTCGAACGGTGCACTCCGAAAGAGCGGGAGCGGATTGACCGGGTAGTGCGTGAACGAGCATTCGATGGCGTGACCCACGGGGAAATCCTCGAAATTCTGAATCGCTACGGCTCCGTCAAAGCTGCCAACGCCCGGGCCATCCAGTACGCGGGGCTGGCGCGAAATGCGATCTGCGGTTTCCCCGACGGCGAAATCAAACGGGCTTTGCTGTGGGCCCCGGAGTTCGTAGTGGCGAGAGAAAAATAGTTCACAACCTCTTTACCGCCACTCCAAGCATCTCGAATCTCCCGCCCTTCAAGAGCGGCCCTGAGCCGATAAACGCACGCGCCGGCAACTCTTTGGAGAAGCGTTCCACATAGGCAACGTTAAAGCGCTCCCAAAGCGAAACATCCGGCGAGTACACTTGTACCCAGACCAGGTCGTCCATGTTCATACCGGCCTCGGCGAGGACAGCCTCGAAGCCGTCGAATAAAAGACGAAGTTCCTGGTCGACACCCTCAGGGGCTACACCGGTCGCGGGATCGATGCCGATACGCCCGGAGAGGTAAAGAGTGTTACCCACCCGCACCGCATCGCTGAATGGAAGAGACCCTCTACGGCCGGGCAGATTAATGTGGCGGCGTTCAGTTTTGGCTTTTGCTCGCATATGGATTATCGTTTTATCAGGGCCTTTGAATCCTCTCGACTAAGCCGTTGATCTAATGGTTTCGATGCAACGCGGGGATTAAAGGTCCGAGCAACACGGCAACGATGAGCAATATTCTCTCACTGATCGCGCATCACGGGTACCTTCTGATCTTCATGGTCGTACTGGCCGAGGCGATCGGACTGCCGGTTCCGGCGGCAGTAGCGCTGGTTGCGGGAGGGGCAGCGGCGGCAGCCCACAGCCTGAATGTATTCAAAGTCGCGTTTCTCGCGTTAAGCGCGATGCTCATCGGCGACACGCTGCTCTTCATTCTCGGCCGCTACATGGGCTGGCGCTTGTTGGGCCTTTTGTGCCGCCTGTCGGTCAATCCCGAATCTTGCGTCTTGCGCTCGGCTGAGTCTTTCTACAAACGCGGGAAGACCACGCTATTGATCGCCAAATTTATTCCGGGTGTCAATACCATGGCTCCGCCGCTGGCCGGCAGTATGAAAATGCGTCCCCTGCAATTCTTCCGGTTCGACTCTGCCGGCGCGTCGTTGTATCTCCTCGCCTACGGTGGGCTGGGATTCGTGTTCCGCGATTTTCTGGCCGCAATCACGCGCGGATTCCAGGCCGCCAGCCGCGTGTTTGAAGAAGTACTTTTCGTGGCGGCGATCGTCTACATCGTTTACCGTGTCTGGCTTTACCACAAGAACAAGGTGTACCGCGTTGTGCCACGAGTGCAGGTGGAAGAACTGGCGGCCCGGCTGGCCTCGGAGGAAAAAGACAAGATTTTAATACTGGATGTCCGCAGCCATGGCTACTACGACGCCAACGCGGAGCGCATCAAAGGATCGATCCGCATCGAACCCAACAATCTCTCCGAGGAACTCAAAATCCTGCCCAAGGATAAGGACATTTATCTGTACTGTACTTGAGCGCGCGAAGCGACCAGCGCCCGGGTGGCGCTGCAACTGCGAGAACAGGGATTCAACGCGTTCGTCCTTGTGGGCGGGGTGGCGGCATGGAAAAAGGCAGGTCAACCGCTGGAGCCCGTGCCGAAGTCTGATCTAATAAAGCTGCCAACGTTCGCCTAGACGCCACTCTCAAGCGCCTAAGCCTTATGGCCACAAGTAACGAAATCGAGATCAAGTTTCGCGTCGACGATGTACGCGCGTTAAACCGTCGGCTGCGAAAATCTGGTTTTCGCCTGCTTACTCCTCGTACCCACGAAATCAATACGCTCTATGATCTGCCCGGCCAACTCTTGCGTAAGCGCGGAGAACTGCTTCGACTGCGCCGGTATGGATCCGGGTGGCTGCTGACCCACAAGGCCAAAGGCAAGGTGGGACGTCATAAGACCCGAGTGGAAACTGAGACCAAAGTCGCTGATGGTGCAAAGATGGAAGCCATCCTGCGCGCTCTGGGATTTGCTCCGACCTTTCGCTACGAGAAATTCCGAGCCGAGTGGAGTGACGGCAAGGGGCATGTGGTTGTGGACGAAACCCCGATCGGGAACCTCGGCGAGATCGAGGGCCCTTCGCGCTGGATTGATCGAACTGCCCGAGCTCTGGAAGTTCGCCCCTGCGACTACGTTACCGCAACCTATTCAGATCTGTTCTTTCAGTGGAAAAAGCAGACTGGAAACCCGGCGGACGAGATGACATTCAAGGCCGTCCGAGACAAAACACCACGCTAGTGTGACGAGAATGTGATGTCAATGTGACCGCAAGTCTCATTGCCGCCCGCTGTTTATGCACCAAACTAACTAACAAGTTCGTAAACCAACTGCGTGTTACTCTTTTTCTGCTCTGGTTTTGCTCCTCCAGTGCCATTGCAAAAAGACAATTTCCGGCGCTTGCTGCGAACAGTTGAAGCGCTCTCTGATCTCGGTCCGGAGATGACCGCCGAGCGCGAGTTTCCGCAGACCGCGCGCGCTATGTTGTCGGCGTCACTTGAGGCTGGCGGTGCCCGCGAAGGCGCGCTCTTCACCTATAGCGACCGGCCTTCCCTGCTCACCTCCATCACAGCAGAAGGCTTCAGCCTGATGCCGGAACCCGCGGTGATCCCGCTGCTGCCCCGACATGTTCATGCCCTCACGTCGTCGCGCGAGCCGGTGATTCTCGATCCCGGGTCCTACGACCTTTATCTGAGCGCCAACGGAAATGTAGCTCCCGAGCTTTTCAAGTGTATTGTTCCCCTGAAGGTCGGCAGTAAATTGGTTGGCCTCATCGCCCTCGGCCGTCGAGACGGTGATGGCCTCTACGATGCCGGCGAACTCGAGGCTCTAGACCTGCTCTGCCATTACGTCGCCCTCGCCGTCCACAATCATTCGCTCACGCAGACCCTGGCTCAGCGCGTGTCTGACAACCTGCGCCTCATGGCGTCCCTGCACGGCTTCTACGACAATGCTCTGGAAGCTTTTGCGACCGCCATTGACGTGAAACATATCAACATTCACGGACACTCCCTGCGCGTCGGGCGCTACGCTTCTGCCATCGGTGAAGCCATGAACATGGATCCCACCGAGGTTGCGGCTCTTCGGTCGGCCGGTTACTTGCACGATATCGGCAAGGTCGCTGTGGACAAGCGTCTCTTCGGCAAACCGACATCTCTGGATGCCGAAGAATTCCGCGAAATGGCGGACCACACAATTGTGGGGCATCAGATTGTGAGTGGCGTCCAGTTTCCCTGGCCGCGCATTCCGGAGATCGTACGCTGGCATCACGAGCGCAGCGACGGGTCTGGCTATCCTGACGGATTGCTCCTTGAGGAAGTGCCCATGCCGGTGCGGATCGTCGGCCTAGCCGATACCTTCGACGCCATGACCAGCGAGCGGCCTTACCGTGAGCGCCTTTCACTCGGCAGTACGCTCAACGAAATCGTGCGCCTGACCCCGCAAAAATTTGATTCCAACGCCGTGCACGCCTTGCTTCTGCAAGTCCGCCGCGATACCGTCGGCAGTAACCGCACGCCCTTCCTGCAAGATCGGATGGTGGGCGACATTGCAGCGGCCGACATCGATCAACTCGCCGCTGGCTTGCAACATAAGATGAGTCATGGTCGGCTGTACCTGACCTAGCGAGCACCGGCTTATTTCCCTCTTTCCTACGTATTTCACCTGTTTTCCTTGTATTGTTTTGGTATCTTCAGCGGATTTCGCCGGATCACTCGCGGAGTCAGAGAGATTTGCCCGTCGCTAATGTTCCTGCAAGGCTCGCCGATAGTTGATGTGTACCAATCAGTGTCGATTTCTTCCTTCCTATGTTCGATCGAAATGCAGCAGGCATTACGGTGTAGCCAGGCCACCCTTTTGCCAACTTTCCGAAAGCTTAAGGCCAGCGCGAAACGAAAGAGGTGACCATGGCAGCAACGATGGAATATCGATATGAAGCTCTAGCACAGCAATCCGACGCGTTGCGGATCATCTTTGAAAGCCTTCCGTGGGGTGTGATCGTCGCCGATCTCGAAGGCAGACTTCTATTCTCAAATCCTGCTGCGGAAAGGATATTGGGAATCGGCAACGTCGAAGTTCTACCAGACACTCGCGCAGCCCTCGAAGGTTGGTACCTTCCTGATCAGATTTCAGTCGTGCCACCGGATCGATTGCCCATGGTTCGCGCCGTACGCGGAGAAAAGATTGTCGACGAGCTCATTTTCGTGCGCAACTCGCAACCGAGTCCCGGAGTTTGGATCCGGGTAAATGCGTGGCCCCTGAAAGACTCTGCCGGAACGGTTTCCGGAGGAGTCGTGATGTTCCACGATTTCACCCAGGGCCGCAATGCGCTGCAAAGCTTTGTTCTGCTTTCTCGGGTTGTCGAACAGACCGCCGACAGCGTCGTCCTCACTGACACACAAGGCATCATCCAATACGTGAATCCAGCCTTCGAGGCCACAACCGGATACAGCCGGGACGAAGCCGTGGGCAAGACCCCGCGAATACTGAAGTCGGGCTTGCATGACGCGGAATTCTACCGGCAAATGTGGGCTCAGTTCGCGCACGGCCTTGCCTTCAAGGGAATGGTGATTAATCGCAAGAAGACCGGTGAGCTCTTCTGGGCACAGCAAACCATCACGTCCATGCGTGACGAATCGGGCCATCTCACTCACTTTGTTTCCGTCTCACAAGACATCACCGAGCTTAGAAAAAAGCAGGAGCAGGAGTTCCAACTTCAACTCGCGCGCGATGTTCAGCAGCGCTTCTATGCCGCCGCACCCGTGGTATCGGGCTTCGACATTGGCGGTTCGGCGCATCCCGCCGACGAAACTGGTGGTGACTATTTCGACTTCATCTTCATGGCGGATGGCTCGCTTCTGATCGCCGTGGCCGATGCGAAGGGGCATGGCTTCGGCTCCGCCCTGGTCATGGCACTCACCCGGGCTTACGTGCGCTGCTTCGCTGCCATGCAGTTGGAGTTAGACGACATTCTGGCTCGGGTTAACCAGATGCTGCTGAAAGACCTTGAACACGGCCATTTCGTCACCCTCTTTCTGGCTCGCTTGAATTCCGATCATCGCAGTCTGTCGTACGCCAGCGCTGGCCACGTTCCAGGCTTCATATTTCTCGACTCAGGCGATGTGAAGTGCACCCTGGACAGCACCGGCCCACCGCTCGGCCTGTTTTC
>Ga0210390_10004813_pt1 | contig 11350 bp, 8 predicted proteins | sample IncBWH11OmetaG_FD_161050 | JGI IMG/M metagenome (GOLD analysis project Ga0210390, IMG submission 161050) | Forest soil microbial communities from Barre Woods Harvard Forest LTER site, Petersham, Massachusetts, United States - Inc-BW-H-11-O ... | reverse complement strand
TCTCGCGCCACGGCCCGGCGAGCAGATCGGCCGCGCGCAGAAAGATCGCGGCGCGTTCGTCGAACGGGGTTGCCGCCCAGTGTGCTCGGGCGGCCATCGCCGCTTCGATGGCAGCGGCGGCATCGGTATGGTCGGCATTGGTCAGCGTGCCCAACGTCGCCGCATGCCGGTGCGGCTGCACGACGTCGATCCGCTCACCGTCACCCATGCGATGCGCGCCACCGATGACGTGCGGCAGGTCGATCGGCTCATCGGCCAGCGCGGTCAGTGCGCATTGCAGCCGAGTGCGTTCGGGCGAATTCGGGGCGTAATCGTGGATCGGCTCGTTGGCGGGCAGGGGAACATCGGTGATCGCGTCCATGTCTTCAGGATGACCGCCTGCGACCCGCCCATGCTTGGCTGATCGGACAAGGTGACGGTGAAGTTCCAGTAGGATCGGACAATATGCGAAAGGCGGGTGTCGGACTGGGGCAGCTGCTATTGGCCCTGGACACGACGGTGGTGAGCCTGGTCGAGGCTCCCCGCGGACTGGACCTGCCGGTAGCCTCGGCGGCATTGATCGACTCCGACGACGTGCGGTTGGGCCTGGGCCGTGGCGCGGACTCGGCGGACGTGTTCTTTCTGCTTGGCGTCGCCGACCAAGAGGGCCAGCAATGGCTGGACAAGCTTGCCTCCGGCCCGGCCGATCGCGCGCCAGTGGCCATCTTCGCCAAGAACCCCTCCGACGCCCTGGTGGCCTGGGCCGTCGCGGCCGGAACGGCGGTGGTGGCCGTGGATCCGCAGGCCCGCTGGGAGCGGTTGTACCGACTGGTCGATCATGTCCTCGAACACCACGGCGATCGGGCCGATCCGCGCAACGACTCGGGCACCGACTTGTTCGGCCTGGCGCAGTCGCTGGCCGACCGTATCCACGGCATGGTCAGCATCGAGGATGAGCAGTCGCATGTGTTGGCCTATTCGGCATCCAACGACGAGGCCGACGAGTTGCGGCGGCTGTCGATCCTCGGTCGGGCCGGACCGCCGGAGCATCTGGAGTGGATCGGCCAATGGGGAATCTTCAATGCCCTGCGGGCCGGCGGCGACGTGGTCCGGGTCGCCGAGCGCCCAGAGTTGGGTCTGCGGCCCCGCCTCGCGGTTGGTATTCGCCAGCCAGGGCTTGACGCTCGCCGGGCGCCGGTCTTCGCCGGCACCATTTGGGTGCAGCAAGGCTCCCAACCGCTGGCGGAGGACGCCGAGGAAGTGTTGCGCGGAGCCGCCGTGCTGGCCGCCCGCGTCATGTCGCGGCTGGCCGCCAGGCCGTCGACGCACGCGCTCCGGGCCCAGGAGCTACTGGGCCTGTCCGACAGCGGATCGGTCGATGTGGACACCATTGCACGAGAACTTGGGATCGTGGCCGACGGCAACGCCGCTCTGATCGGTTTCCACGCCCCAAACCGCCACGCCAGGCTGGCCGACGTGCTGGCATTGAGCGCCAACGCTTTTCGGGCTGATGCACAGGTCGCATCGCGCGGTTCGCGGGTATACGTGCTACTTCCACATACGGCGAAGCGGTCCTCGCTCACCTCCTGGATTCGCGGCACCATCACCGCATTGCGCACTGAACTGGGACTGCAGTTGCGGGCCGTCGTCGCCGCGCCGGTGACCGGACTGGCCGGCCTGGCCGCAGTGCGCGTAGAGGTCGATCGGGTGCTGGATAGCGCTGAACGTCATCCGGATTCGTTCGGTGAGGTGACATCGCTGGCCGAGGCGCGCACTACCGTGCTGCTCGACGAGATCGTCACGATGGTCGCGGCCGACGAGCGGCTCGTCGACCCCCGGGTGCGTGACCTGCAAGCCCGCGACCCGGCGTTGGTACAGACACTGTGGGTCTATTTGGACAGTTTCGGTGACGTCGCTGCCGCGGCGGCGCAGCTGCACGTCCATCCCAACACCGTGCGGTACCGGGTTCGCCGGATCGAGAAGCTGCTGTCGACGTCGCTGGCCAATCCCGATGTGCGGCTGCTTCTTTCGCTGGGACTACGCGCTACTGAGCGATCCGGCTAACCGGCGACGGTGCGGGCGGCGGGGCGGCCCGGGGAGGAGCCGCGCGATTAAACCCGAGAGCTCACGGTCGTGCGTTCATAAACCTCGGCGAGGAACTGCTCGACGGCCACCGCGGCGTGGGCGGCGCGTGTCGACCCGAAGATGTCGAAGGCGTGTTGCGCGAACGGCATTTCCGCGTAGACAACCGGCTGGCGGCTGGCGTCGCGGAGCCGTTTGGTGAAGGCGCGGGCCTGTTCGACCGGGATCAACGAGTCGTTGCGTCCGTGCAGCACGAAAAACGGTGGTGCATCCGCAGAGACATGCGTGATCGGCGAGGCGGTGCGAAACGGTTCAGATATATCGGCTCGCCCAAGTTTGAACACGTACTTCGCCAGCGTCGGCACCGTCAGCGGGTGGATCGCATCGTCGGTCCGGGTGAAGTCGTAGACACCGTAGAACGGGACCGCTGCGCGCACGCTGGTGTCGACCTCCTCGAAGCCGGGCTGAAACTGCGGATCGTTCGCGGTGAGGGCGGCCAATGCCGACAGGTGCCCGCCAGCCGAGCCGCCGGTGATCGCGATCCAGTTGGGGTCGCCGCCGTACTCGGCGATGTGCTCCTTCGTCCAGGCCAGCGCGCGCTTGACGTCAACGATGTGATCGGGCCAGGTGGAGCGAGGGCTGAGCCGGTAGTTGATCGCCACGCACACCCAACCGAGCTCAGCCAGATGGCTCATCAACGGATAGGCCTGTTGACGTTTGCTTCCGACCATCCAGGCACCGCCGGGGACCTGCAACAGCACCGGCGCCCGTCCGTCACGCTCCAGGTCCGGTCGTCGCCAGATATCGAGGTGATTCCGCGAACCGTGATCGCCGTAACTGATGTCGGTGTCGTGTGCGTAATCACGGTAGATCCGGAGCATGCGAACCACACCGGGGTTCTTAGCCGTGCCCGCGCCCGCCGGCCGCTTCCAGAGATCGGCCGACTGAGTGCGACGGTCGATGCCCAACCCGGCGTCGAGCGCTGCGGTGAGCGGCAGGTTGGCCTGGTGGCCGAGGCGGTTGAGGCCCAACAGTCCCAACCACGACAGCGCGGACACCAGCCAGCTGAACCGCCGCAGCCGTGGCGAGAGTCTGTGGGTTATCGCGGACAGCGCCGCAAACTGGCCGGCGATCAGCTGCAAGGGCAGCTCCGACGCGAACACCCCGAAGCCGAACGCGTACACCGTCAGAAAGCCGCGCTTGCTCAGCGGCTGGTACCCATTGGCGGTGACCGCGAGCCCGGCCAGCGAACCCAGCACGGCTGCCAGTTTCTTCACGACTGTCCTTCCGTCGTCAACCTCGACCACTTAATCACCCGCCGGTCCAGGCACCGGTGGGTGGGGTGCCGCCAGTCCTGAAACCACTTGTGTCACTTTAGTTTTAACTGTGGATACTTGCGGCAGTTTGTCGGTCCGCTCCGTTATCATTCGAACATGCGTTCGAGTTGTCAGAAAGAGATCGTCGATGCGTTCGACGCGCTCGACGCCGATCTCGACCGTGCCTTGCAGCTATCTTTTGATGCGCTGACGACCCCGGAACGGTTGGCAATGTTGCAGCGCTGCGAGCGGATTCGCCGCAGGCTGCCAGCCGTCGAGCACCCGTTGATCAACCAGATCGGCGAGCAGGCCGACGCGACCGAGTTGGGCGGCAAGCTGCCCTCCGCGTTAGCCGACCGGCTGCACATCACCCGCGGAGAAGCATCGCGGCGCATTCAGGAGGCCGCTGATCTCGGACCACGCCGCGCAATCACCGGCGAATCCCTGGAGCCAGTGCTGCCTGCCACGGCCGAGGCGCAGCGAGCCGGCCGCATCGGAGCCGGCCACGTCGTGGTGATCCGCAGTTTTTGGCAACGGCTGCCGGACTTCGTCGACGTCGAGACTCGCCAGAAGGCCGAGACGCAGCTGGCCCGGTTGGGCAGTGAGCATCGCCCCGACGAGTTGAGCAAGCTCGCCGACAAACTCACCGACTGCCTCAACCCCGACGGCAATTTCACCGATGACGACCGGGCTCGGCGGCGCGGTATCACCATCGGCAAACAAGACATCGACGGCATGTCTCCGATCACGGGATATTTGACCCCGGACGCCCGCGCCACCCTCGACGCCGTCCTCGCAAAACTCGCCGCCCCCGGCATGTGCAACCCCGCCGACCTCGCTCCATGCATCAGCGGCACCCCATCGCAGGCAGCCATCGACAATGACACCCGCAGCGCCGGCCAGCGCAGCCATGACGCGCTTAATACGGCACTCCGATCCCCGCTGTCCAGTGGAAAGCTCGGCCAGCACAACGGCTTACCGACCTCAATCATCGTCACCACGACGCTTAAAGAACTGGAAGCCGGCGCTGGGACAGCACTCACCGGAGGGGGCAGCCTGCTGCCGATGTCGGATGTGATCCGACTGGCCTCCCAAGCGCATCACTATCTGGCCATCTTCGACAAGGGCCGTGCCCTCGCGCTGTATCACACCAAACGGCTCGCATCACCGGCCCAGCGAATTGTGCTCTACGCCAAGGATCGTGGCTGCACGGCGCCGGGCTGCGACATACCGGGGTACCTCACCGAAGTCCACCACGTCACGGCCTGGTCGAAAACCCACACCACCGACGTCAACGGCTTGGCCCTGGCTTGCGGGCCGCACCACAAGCTCGCCGAACAAGGGTGGACCACCCGCAAGCGCCACGACCGCATCACCGAATGGATCCCACCACCGCATCTCGACCACGGCCAACCCCGGACCAACACCTACCACCACCCCGAGAAGCTTCTGCAGGACGACGAAGACGGGGACGGACCGTAACTCTTGCCGCGCTGGTTTCGGCAGGCATAGGGTGCACCACAGAAATGACCCGGTTCTCGGGCCCAACTCGCCCACCGGATCGATGTCGCTGCAACACGTTGCCGACTTGACCGCCGGCTATATCACCGAATGGCTGCGGCGATTCCGCGACGGCGAGATCACCACCGTCGAAGTCACCGAGGAGGCCACCAGCCGCTTCGCCGACAACGTCGCCGAGGCGATGGGCCCAACCGTATGGAACACCGGTTGCAACTCGTGGTACTTCGCCGACGATAACCACATCGATCTGTGGCCATTCGACCGCAAGCACTTGACCCGCGTGCTGACCCGGCCGCAGGACGACGACTACATCCTCACCCGGTGAAGGCCATGGCGACTTCTGCCGCCAACCGGGCATTGGAAAGCACCAGGGCGATGTTGGCGGCAATCGACGCGCCGTGCGTCTCGCGGTGAAAGAAGTCGAGCAGGAACGGCGTGACGTCTTTGCCGCGCACACCGATCGTTTCGGCGGCAGCCAGGCCGGCGGCCAGCACCCGGTCGTGTAGCGCGCGGTCCATCTCGTCGGCCGGCGCGATGGGGTTGGCCAGCACCAGCCCGTACCCGTCGGTGCCCAGCCGGCGTCTGGCCCGCAGCACGTCGGCGGCCTGTGCCGGCGTGTCGACCCGCCAATCCACCGGGTGGCCGGAATCGGCCAGGTAGAAGCCGGGGAATCGGTCGGTGCGGTAGCCGATGACCGCGACGTTGAGGGTCTCCAGTCGCTCCAGAGTGGCCGCCACATCAAGGATCGACTTCACGCCGGCGCAGATCACGAGAACGCCGGTGCGCGAGAGGGTTGTCAGATCCGCGGACTCGTCCCAGCTGTCGCGCGCGCCGCGATGCACGCCGCCCAGCCCGCCCGTGGCGAACACGGTGATGCCCGCGGCCGCCGCCAGGTGCGCTGTCGAGGCGACCGTCGTCGCGCCGTCCCCGGCCCGCGCCGCGAGCACCGCGACGTCGCGGACACTGACCTTGACCACCTCGGTGCCCTCCGCGATGCGCCGCATCGCGTCGTCGTCCAAACCGACGTGCGGCTCGCCGCCGATGATCGCAATCGTGGCCGGCACCGCCCCGCCGGAGCGCACCGCCTCCTCGATCTCGCGCGCGACGCGCAGGTTGTCCGGACGTGGCAGGCCATGACTGATGATCGTGCTCTCCAGCGCGACGACTGGCCGTCCGGCGGCCAGCGCGTCCGAGACTTCGGGGCGGATACGCACGGGTTGCACCCTACGTCGCCCGGTAGGAGAAATTCAGCCGTCGGAGGTGCTCGACCCAGTGGACCCCAGCAGGGCGCCGCGCGTCTAGGTCTCCTCGGGAGTTTCGATGATCTGATATGTCGGGTCGAGCATCGATACCTCGTGGATGCCGCTCTGGTTTGCCTTTCCAGTGAGCCGCAGGACCTGGCCCGGCTCGATGTCGTCGCCCTGCCCGGGCCGGAACGTGACGCGGATCTCGCCGCTCTCGTCGCCGACCAGGATCCACCGAAACGTTCGGCCACGTTTGGCGATGTCTTCTATTTGGCTGACTCGGCCTTCGACAGTGGCACGGCGTCCCGGGATCACGTTGTCCACCGGGATCACCGTTGCTGAACGTTCCGGGTGTTCGTAGGCTTCCACGGTCCGGTTTTCAGCCTGCCAGATCCGGTTCTCGATCTTCTCGACCCGTCGCGCGATACGCATTTCCAAGATGTCCGGGAACGCTTCGCGGATCCGGGACTGCACGTCGTACGGCACGATCGTGGCGGCGGCGTCCGGAATCCGGCTGACAGCACGGGAGATCTTGTTCGCGGTGCGGTCATGGAGCAGTCGTCCCAGCATCGGCGCGTACGTTCGGCGTGGCAGCAGCACCGTCACGTTGGTGTTCGGATGTTCGCTTTGTGCCTTCACCACCAGTGCATGGAGGGCTCGGATGATCTGTCGGTCCGGGCAGTCCACCACCCGAAGCCGCGTGTCGAGATCGAAATGATCCCAACGGTTCCGCAATTCCGCAGCATGTTGCGCGTCGATCATGAAATGCACCGCGATCAGCTCGTCGGCGCGCAGGCCCCTTCCATAGCGCAGCGCAGCGATCACTGCCAGGTCAAGCGAATTGACCAAGACGAATACGCGATGTCGGGCATACTTCACCAACTCCGGGCGGTCGGTGCGGAAGGCCTCGAGGATCGCGGCCTCGGCCCGGTATTCGCGGTTGAGGCGTATCAGGGCGATAACCAGCACTGGGAAGACGACGACGACCAGCCAGGCGCCCTCGGTGAACTTCGCGATCGCGAAAATGCCCACCACGACCGTCGACAAGACCGCCGCGGAGAAGTTGATCACCAACTTGTATTGCCAGCCCGGTTCGCGGTGCGTCAGATGGTATTTGGACATTCCGTAACCGGCCATCGAGAAGCCGGTGAACACCCCGATCGCGTAGAACGGCACCAGCGCGTTGACCGATCCGCCGCTGACCACCAGCAACGCCACCGACAGCGCTGTGAGCGTGATGATGCCGTTGGAGAACACCAGGCGGTAACCGCGTATCATCAGCTGACGCGGCAGGAAGCGGTCTTCGGCGACGAAACTGGCCAGCGCGGGGAATCCGTTGAAACTGGTATTGGCGCCGGTATACAAAATGGCCGCGGTCGACACTTGGACCAGGATGTACATGCCGTTGCCGATTAACCCGTTGCCGAAGACGGTGCGGGCCACCTGCGAGAGCACCGACGGGTATTCGTCGAGGTATGGCGCCGCGTGCGTCGCATAGGTGAGGTAGCCGACGCCGGCCAGCAAGAAGCCGAGAATGCAGGCCATTGCGGTGAGGACGCGTTGCGCGTTAGTGCTCTGCGGCTTGCGGAACACGTTGACGGTGTTGGAGATGGCCTCCACACCGGTCAGCGACGAGCCGCCGTTGGCGAATGCCCGTAGTACCACCAGAATCGTCGCGCCCATGACCAAACCGCTGCCCTGATGGACCGGCACCGAGCCGGCGGCATGGCCGGGATCGTATTGCGGTAAGCCCCAGACGATATGGCGGACGACGCCGACAATGATCATCAGCCCGACCATGATCACGAACGCGTAGGTTGCAATCGCAAACGGCAGGCCCGCTTCGCGCAATCCGCGCAGGTTCGCATAGCAAATCAGGAGCACGACAGCGACCGTGATCTCCAGGCTGTATGGCCCTAGCGCAGGCAGCGCCGACGCCACCGCCACGGTGCCCGCGGCCGACTGCACCGCTACCGTCACGACGTAATCGATCAACAGTGCCGCCGCAGCCACCTGCGCTATCCGCGGCCCGAAGTTGTCTCGCGCCACGATGTAGGAGCCGCCGGCTTTGGTGTAGACCATCACTACCTGCCGGTACGACGCGGCCACCAGCGCCAGGATCAACAGGATGACGCCCATGATGGGAAGCAACAGGACGAATGCGGCCAGCCCGGCCTGCGGCAGCAACTCGGTCAGAATCTGCTCGGGGCCGTAGGCTGTCGATGAGATCGCATCCGGTGAAAGTGCTCCCAGCGCAACGGGATTCGACAATCTCTCAGAGGACAATTCCTCGGTGATTAACGGTTTCCCGAGAAAGATTCGCTTGCACAGATCCGAAAAAGAAAACGGTACTTCTTCCTCAGCTGATGCTGTCACACCCACATTCCCTATCCGAGATTCAGCGTTTCCCGAAGTCTAAGCTGCATTCTGCAGCCGTCGTTCGATGATCTCCGAATCTGAACCGTGGCTATCGGGTGCCCGGCCGGCAAGCTAGTCGGCGTCGGCCCGCAGAATCTCCGTCGCTCTTTCGGCGGTTTCTCGCGCAACCCGTGCGGCCAACGCGTCCGGGTCCACCCGCGCGATCCGGGACTCGACGTCGTACGGCACGATGATCGCGGTCGCACCCTGGATCCGGCTGACAGCCCGGGCCATCTTGTCGGCGGTGCGGTCATGCAGCAGCCGACCCAGCATCGCTGAATATGTTCGACGCGGCAGCAGCACCGTCACCTTGGTGTCCGGATGTTCCTTCTTCACGTGCAGGACCAGCTCTTGTGCGGCTCGACTCAAATGGCGATCGGGGCAGTCGATCACCCGCAGCCGGGTGTCGTGTTCGAAGTGCTGCCAGCGCTCCTGCAACTGGGCGGCGTGTTCGGCGTCGACCACGAAATGCACCGCGGTCAGTTCTTCGGCGTGCAGCCCCTTTCCGTAGCGCAGCGCCTCGACCTCGGCAAGGTCGACTGAATCCACGAAGACGAACACCCGCAGTCGGGCGTACTTGGCCAACTGGGGACGCTCGGTGCGCGACATCTCCAGCACCGAAGCCTCGGCGCTGTATTGCTGGTTCAGCCGTATCAAGCCGTACACCAGGAACGGGAAGACAACAACGACCAGCCAGGCCCCTTCGGTGAACTTGGCCACCACAAAGATCCCCACCACGATCGCCGACATGATGCCCGCGGACAGGTTGACCGCCACCTTGCGACGCCAGCCGTGGTCGCGGTGGGTGAAATGGTGTCGGCTCATGCCGAAGCCGGCCATCGCGAACGCCGTGAAGACGCCGATCGCGAAGAACGGCACCAACGCGTTGACCGAGGCTCGGGTCACCAACAGCAGCGCCGCCGCCAGCACTGTCAGCGTGATGATGCCGTTGGAGAACACCAAGCGATGACCACGCTTGGTCAGCGGCCGCGGCAGAAAACGGTCCTCGGCAACGAAACTCGCCAACGCGGGAAACCCGTTGAAGCCGGTGTTGGCACCGGTGAACAGGATCGCCGCGCTGGACGCCTGGACCAGGAAGTAGAGGATGTTCCCGATCAGCCCCTGGCCGAATACCGCCCGGGCGATCTCCGACAGCATCGACGGGTACTCAGCCACATATGGGGTGGCGTGGGTGACGTAGGCCAGCCAGGCCACACCGGCCAACAAAAACCCGAGAATGAGGGCCATGATGGTCAGCACCCGACGGGCGTTGTAGCCCTGCGGCGCGCGAAAGACGTTGACTGTGTTGGAAATCGCCTCGACACCGGTCAGCGACGTGCCGCCATTGGCAAACGCGCGCAGCACCACCAGAACCGTGGCACCCATGACCAAGCCGCCGCCCTGATGGACGGGAACGGCTCCAACAATGTGTGCCGGGTTGTATTTCGGTAAACCCGAGAAGATTTCACGAACAATGCCGACCACGATCGTCAACGCGATCATGACGACAAAGGAGTACGTCGTGATCGCAAAGAGCCGGCCCGACTGCCGCAATCCGCGCAGGTTGGCAGCGCAGATGAGGACCAGCACCCCGATGGTGATTTCCAAGTGGTAGGGGTGCAACGTGGGTATCGCCGAGCACAACGCCACCGTCCCGGCCGCCGGCTGCACCGCGGCGGTGACCACATAGTCGATCAACAAAGCCGCGGCGGCGATCTGCGCCCACCGCGGCCCGAAATTATCCCGCGCCACCATGTAGGAGCCGCCGGCCCGGGCGTAGGTCATGACAACCCCGCGATACGACGCGGACACCAACAACAAGATGAACAAGATGACGCCGATGATCGGCAGCAACAACACGAACGAGGCCATCCCGGCCCGCGGCAGCAGTTCGATCATGACCTGCTCCGGACCATAGGCGGTCGAAGAGATCGCGTCAGGCGAAAGCGCTCCCAGTGCAACAGGATTCGACAATCTCTCCGATTCGAGCTGCTCGCTGGTAAGCGGCTTGCCAAGAACGATGCGCTTCCACCCGTCGACGAAAGTCGGCGAGATGCTCGAGCTACGCTCCGATGTTGTCACCACGTATCACTCCCTCGGGTTAGTCGACGACGTGTCGGCGCAAATCATTTCGCGTAGGCCCCTTGCGATTCGGGCACGTCTGTCCGGCTATCCGCAACGTCCGGCCGAGCTGGAGGTGTGGCTGCCCGGGTGGCTTGGGCTTGCGTGATTCGAGACGCGATGTCGTAGGCCACGATTTGCGCGCTGACACCAGGGATCCGGCTGATCACCCCGGCGATCTTGTCGGCGGTGCGGTCATGTAGCAGCCGGCCCAGTAACGCCGAATACGTTCGCCGCGGCAACAGCACCGTCACCTTGGTGTCCGGATGGTCTCGCATGACTTGGCAAACCAGCTCTTGGGTGGCCCGGAGCAAGTTGCGATCCACACACTCGACCAACCGCAACTCGGTGAGGTGCCCGAAGTGCTGCCAGCGCCGCTGCAACCGCGCGGCATGAGCCGGGTCTAACACGAAGTGGACCGCGACCATCTCGTCGGCGTGCAGCCCTTTCGCGTAGCGCATCGCCTCGACCTCGGCGAGGTCGACGCTGTCCACGAAAACGAACACCCGATGCCGGTCATACTTGTCCAACTCGGGAGGCTCGGTGCGTGACGTCTCCAACACCGAGGCCTCGGCGCGATACTGCCGGTTAAGACGCATCAACGCGAAGACCAGAATCGGGAAGACAATGACGACTAGCCAGGCCCCTTCGGTGAACTTGGCGATCGCG
>Ga0210390_10004812_pt1 | contig 11350 bp, 8 predicted proteins | sample IncBWH11OmetaG_FD_161050 | JGI IMG/M metagenome (GOLD analysis project Ga0210390, IMG submission 161050) | Forest soil microbial communities from Barre Woods Harvard Forest LTER site, Petersham, Massachusetts, United States - Inc-BW-H-11-O ... | reverse complement strand
CAGAAGGAGGAATCGCGACTTTGTGATCGACGATGATGTCCTTGGCGTCCAGCTTCTGGCCATAGAGATTTTCATTGGCGCTGCCGTCGGAGCGCAGGGTCGAGCCTTCGAGCGATACCCCGGCGAACAAGCCTCTATTGCGCGAGTAGGAAAGAATCTCCGCTTGCATCACCACGTCGGTCGCACCCTCAGCAGTACGGCCCTTGGGACCAGCGGCAGCTGAAGCATCCGCTCCCAATTTCACCTTGCTCGAGAGCAGCGAGCGCGCTCCCCTGGGATTCATCACCAGCAAAACAAAATCCGTAGCCTGGCCGCCCAACTGGAACCCGATGCTCACCCCTTCCAGCGCATACATAGCGGGAGGTCCCCACGGCCCGGTGTAGTGCTCGCCGCTGCGGCAGATCATGACGCCGCGACCGTAGCTGCCTCCTATTCCGAAAGCACCTTTCTTCACCGAAGGCAGAATAACCAGGCACTCCGCTTTATCCAGCAAGTCTTGCGGAATGTCGTCCGGGATGTTCAAGATCTCTTTCATGACTTCTCCCGCGTCCCTCACCCGGTCTTCTTCCCGCTCATCATTGGCGGAGAATGCCGGGGCTGCACACAGGCAGAGAGTCAGAACCCAGGCTGCAAGCGTCTTCATCCTCTCGAATATCTTCATGTTGGTTAGTCCCCCCAACTCTCTTTAATCATTACTGTTAAAAGACTCACCATCTTAAACCCTTTCGGGGATTGTAATTGCCCAGTTGTGAAGACCGACCCCCTCCATTCCCCGTAACCCTAGGCTCCTGTTGCTCTTCGGTCCATGACCATGCGCGTGCTCCTTTTGTAACTTGGCACCCTGCTTCACGCGCCTCTAGAGTCATGTGAGACCATAGGCGGATGGCCGCCCACCGTTCGGCACGCGGCGTGCATCTAATCAGTTGGAGGGTCCGTCTGGACCGGCGTGGAGTGAAAATTTTGGATTCTTTGGGAACGAAGTACACGCACACCACTGGCCGCCTGCTGGCGCGATTGGCGGCTTTCGCCCCGGTCTGTGCATTAATCTGCGCTTTCATCGGTGCGCCCTCGAGCCATGCCCAATCGAGTGCCGTAGCCACCAGCCCTGTAAGTCTCAGCATTTACGACGGCGCTTCGACCTCTGACGCCTCGACTCCGGGGGACGATCCCCAGACGGGCTTCACCATCCGCAAGCGGGTTGATGAAGTGAACGTGCTGTTCATTGCCACGGACAAGCACGGCAAGTTTGTGCGTGACCTGAATCAGAGCGACTTCACCATCCTCGACGACAACAAGCCGCCGCAGTCCATTCTTAATTTTCGCCGCGAAACCGATCTGCCTTTGCACCTCGGCTTGCTCATCGACGTGAGCGGATCAGTCAACAGCCGTTTCGATTTCGAGCAGGACGCCGCCACCAGCTTCCTGATGCACTCGGTCCGCGCTGGCTTCGACAAAGCTTTCGTGGTCGGCTTCAATACCCAGAGTCAGATGACGCAGGACTTCACCGATAACGTGCAACTGCTTTCCACCGGCGTGCACAAGCTGCACGATGGTGGCGGCACGGCGCTCTACGACGCCATCTACCGCGCGTGCAAAGACAAGTTCTTGAAGGATCGTCCCGATCATCCCGCGCGCAAGGCAATCGTGATCGTGAGCGATGGTGAGGATAATCAAAGCGAATACTCGCGCGCGCAAGCAATTGAGATGGCGCAGCGCGCCGAAGTCATCATCTACGCCATTTCCACTGATGACAGCGGCTTGATCCTGCGCGGCGATAAAGTTCTCGAACAGCTTGCATCCGCCACCGGCGGCCGCGCTTTCTTCCCCTTCAAGATGAAGGACATCACCCGCTCCTTCGCCGCCATCGAGGACGAACTCCGCAGCCAGTACATCGTTAGCTACAAGCCCGCTGACTTCGACGCCGACGGCCGCTTCCGCTCCATCGAAATCTCCGCGCTTAAGAAGGACCTGCAAGTCCGCGCCCGCAAGGGTTATTTCGCCCCGCAGCAGTAAGCCTAAAATCTTCACCACAGAGGCTCAGAGAAAATCTCTAATCGTTTCTGCTTTTCCTTTTGCTCTCTCTGCGCCGGAGCCTGCGGCAGCCGAAGGGTGTCTCTAGGGTGAGATGCGTTTTTGTCCTCCCCAAAATCGGCCTCCGAACGTACATGAACTTCAAGAACTCCCAACCACCTACATTGGTAACCGCAGGGCATTTATGACAAGGGCTATGATGGTTAGAGTTTTCTCAGGTTAGGTAATTCAATGGGAGATAGACCGGAAATCCCGGCTGAAACCCAGATACACGTTCGCGTGTGGGGTATGGACGCGGACGCTCACCCCTTCTCTCAAAACGCCGTTGCCAGCAACCTCAGCGGCGGAGGTGCGCAGATATTGGGCATCAGCCATCCCCTGAAGACCGGCGACATCATCGGTATAAAGCACGGCGAAAAAAAGGCCCGCTTCAAAGTGGCGTGGGTAACCGACGGCGGAACGCTGCGAAAGATTGAAGCCGGTGTGCAGATTGTGGAAGGCCAGCAGAGCCCCTGGCCGGAAATGGCAAGCCCAGAAGAACTCACGTTCGCACCAGGGAAAATCAAGAGGCGATTTGTCCGGCACAAAATCCAGTTTCCCATCCAGATCGGTTTGGCGGACGCCCAACGCGCGCGCATGAATACGAACGCAACGGATATTGGCGGTCGCGGCTGTTATGTTGAGACCCTGCTTCCGCTGCCACTCGGCACGCAAGGTACCATCACGTTCTGGATGGACGACGAGAAAGTGCAGACCACCGCAGTAGTCAGGGCGAGTGATCCCGGGGTCGGGATGGGCATCGAGTTCACCACGCTGGACACTCAGGTTCAGGAACGGTTGCAGCAGTTTCTCGACAAGATGGACACCCCTCCACCCGACGAAGATCCTGCTGATAGCGCCACCAACGCAGTATCGTAAGTCCGGTCAGTTTCTCTTTCCCCTATTCCCCTAGCCGCCATCTAGTCGGCATTCATATACTGCAACATCTCGAGCGCAGTGTGCGATCGCAAGAAATTTTCCTCGTCCTTCACCTTCGTTTGCACCCCCGCCGTCGCTGTGCTAACGTCCCATTGTTTTAAGGATTAAGACCCCGACAATCCCACAACTTCCCAAGGAGACGCGCATGTTCGGCATCGCCTTTCTCGTAATCCTGGTGGTCATCGCTGTCATGCTCGTCGGCATGTACAACAGCCTGGTGCAGATGCGGGTGCGCTGCGACTCTGCCTGGTCTGACATTGATGTGCAACTCAAGCGGCGGCATGACCTCATCCCCAACCTGGTTGAGACCGTCAAAGGCTATGCCGCGCACGAGAAAGGGACGTTTGAGAACATTGCCAAGTTCCGCTCTCAGGCGATGCAGGCGACCACGCCCGAGGGCAAGGCCCTGGCTGAGAATCAGCTCACTGGAGCATTGAAGAGCCTATTCGCCGTGGCTGAGAATTATCCTGAGTTGAAGGCGTCGGAACAATTCACCAAGCTGCAAGGATCGCTGAGTCAGACGGAAGACGCGATCCAGAATTCGCGCAGTTATTACAACCAGGTGGTGCGCGACCTCAACACGACGATCCAGTCGTTTCCGAATAGCATTCTGGCGAACATGTTCGGCTTCACGCCGCGCCAGTTCTTCGAGACCACCGAAGCCGATCGCGAACCGGTCGCGGTGAAGTTCTGACGCCATACCGGGCTGTGAGCGGATGCCGCTTGAGATTCACATTCTGCAGGAAGGCATGGCCCGGCTGGGCGTCCTCACCGGGAAGGAACTCATCGCAAATAATGAACGCATCGCGTCCTAAACCGGCTGCTCCGGGCTGAAAAAATCTGGTGCGCCCGGAGAGACTCGAACTCCCAACCCTCTGCTCCGAAGGCAGATGCTCTATCCAGTTGAGCTACGGGCGCGTGGATGTATTTTACGGCAAATTTGGTCACGAAGGCTGAGTTCGCAGTCGGCCTGGTGACGTAAACCCTTCGCTGCATACTTCACGAATTCCCACTTCTCGCAAAGTAGGCGAGAAATGGGCACCCACGCTGTTACTCCATCTCAAAACTCAGGTAGGTTAGACCGTCGGACCGCTCGACCTGGAGGACCACAGGGTCACCGGTCTTCAGGGTGAGGAGGGTAGCGCGCAGCGCGTCCATGGAGGTGATGGGCGTGGTGTCGAGGGAGTGGATGATGTCGCCGGTTTGGAGGCCAGTATCGGGCAGGATCAAGTCGGCGGCGCGGCCGAGCACGACTACGCCGGAGGGAATGCGCAGCGTTCCGATTTTGCTGCGCAGGTCATCGGTTAGATCGGTGGCTAGAATGCCGAGGCGGGAGATCAGATTCTTTTCGGGATCGGCAGCGTCGAAGAGTTGATCCATCTCATCGCGATGCTCGATGGCCGGGACGTAAAGGGTTTTCTTCTGGTCGCCGCGCAGGATTTCGAGCTTCAGCACCTGATCGAGACGGTGCAGATAGAGCGCCGAAGACAGCTGCGGAAGAGTTTCAATGCGGCGATCGTCGGCCGTCAGAACGATGTCCTGAACTTGCAGGCCGGACGCGGCTGCGGGGCCGTCGGGCTTGACGTCGGCGATGATGACTCCCCAGTGCTGGGCGAGCTTGAGGCCGTCGGCCAGGGTGGGCGTGATTTCCTGAGCAACCGCTCCGATCTCTGTGCGATGAACGTGGCCATATTTGCGCAGGCTGCGATAGACAAAATCGACGATGCGCGCGGGAATAGCGAAGCCCAGGCCCTCGCTGCCTCCGCCTTCGGAAAGAATGAAAGTGTTGATGCCGAGGACGGCTCCGTTCATATCGACGAGTGGTCCACCGCTGTTGCCGGGGTTAATGGGAGCGTCGGTCTGAAGGTAGGTGATGGGCTTGTCGGGATCGGCCTGGCGGGCCACGGCGCTAACCACTCCCATGGTGACGGAGTTTTGCAGGCCCTCGGGACTGCCGATGGCGAATACCAACTGGCCGACGCGGGGACGTTGTTGTGCGAGCAGGACCAGCGTCGGGAGATCTTTTTCGTCGATCTTGAGGAGGGCGAGATCGGTTTCCTTGTGCACACCCACGAGGCGGGCTTCGAGGACGTGGCGTTTGCCGGCGGCTACGGAGCGGCCGCCGTCAGTGGGTAGCGGAAGAGCGACGCGGATGCGCTGAGCGCCCTCGACAACGTGGGCGTTGGTCATGATGTAACCGTTGGGATCGACGATGACGCCCGAGCCGACAGCGTGCTGACGAACGATGAGAGAAGTTTCCGAGCGGCTTTGTTCGCGGAGCGGGCCATAGCCGGTAACGAGGATCTGGACCACCGCTGGAGAGACTTTCGCGGCGAGGTTTTCCAGGGCATCGTTGAATTGCGCCAAGGTCTGGGTGGCTGCGGAGGCGGATTCGTCAAGGGCGGGCTTCGCCTTTTCTGGCGCAGCCTTCGTGGCGGAAGTTGGGTTTGCGGGCTGCTGCGCCAGAAGACACGTGGTTGAGGCGAGGATAAGAGCTGCCGTTTTGCAGAAGAAACGGCGCGGGTGCCGCAGTGCGTGTGCGTTGGAGAAGAATGGGCGGGGCATGATAGATCTCCGTGATGAAAACTTCTATTCAACGTTACCATGGCAGGTTTGGTTGCAGTGTAGAGGTTCTCGCAGCGGGGTTCACTGTTTCAGGTCAGCGGCCAGTTTGGTGATCAGAGTAAGGATTCGCTGATAGATTGCGAAAAAACGATGTTGCCCACGAATTTCTTGCCCTCACCCAGAAGCGGTATAGGCCCTGTCGGACCGCTCACGGCGGTGGCTTTGAAAAGAGCGTGGAGTACACCCAGTCGCAGGCTGGCGCCCTTCCGCTGCCGGGCCTCCATTACGGTGCTTCTGAAATCGAACAATGGAAGTGTTGTCGTGCTCTCTACTGCCAGAACGAAAACCGGAGATGCTCCTCACCTCAGCCCCCTTACGGTCTCCTTGAACAACTGCCCGCGCTGCTCATAATTCTTGAACTGATCGAAGCTGGCGCAGGCCGGAGCCAGCAGAACCACATCACCCGGCTCAGCCGCCGCGTTGGCCTTATGTAATGCACTCTCCAACGTTTCGGCGTGCACAACCTCGACTCCCTTGATTTGCGACTCAATCTTCCCCGCCGCTGCCCCAATCGTGTACACACGCTTTACCCGCTGGCGCAGCAGCTCGTTAAGCACGCTGTAGTCGCTGCCCTTGTCCTTGCCGCCAAGAATGAGGTGGATGTTCGCCGGAAACGATTCCAGCGCCTTAATGGTCGCATCCACGTTCGTGGCCTTCGAATCGTTGTAGTAATCCACGCCGCGAATCGTCGCCACAAACTCCAGCCGGTGCTCGACCGCCTTGAAGTCGCGCACCGCCTGCCGGATCTTCTCCGGTGCACATCCCATCAGCGCCCCTGCGCATACCGCTGCCAGCACATTCTCCAGGTTGTGCGCGCCCTTCAGCGGAATCTCGGAAACCTGCAGAATCTCTCGCTGTCCGCGGCCATCGCGGAACAGAATATTCCCCTCGCGCACCCACGCGCCCAGCTTCACTTCCTTCTGCCGGCTGAACCAGAACACCTGCGCCTTCGTCCGCGCCGCCATCATTACGCACGTCGGGTCATCCTCATTGAGCACCGCAAAGTCGTCGCCCCGCTGGTTTTCAAAAATTCGCGCCTTCGCGTCCACATAAGCTTCGAACGTCCGGTGCCGGTCGAGATGATCGGGAGTAACATTCAACACCACCGCAACCTTGGGATGGAACGTCTGAATCGTCTCCAACTGAAAACTGGAAACCTCCAGCACGATCGCTGTGTCCCGCGTCGCGCGCTCGGCAAGCGAAATCGCCGGAGTACCAATGTTCCCGCCGACCAACGTCGGGATTCCACCCGCCGTAAGAATCTCGCCGGTCAATGTCGTGGTCGTAGTCTTTCCGTTAGACCCGGTAATCGCCACAATCGGGCCCGGCAGAAATTGCGCCGCCAGTTCAACCTCTCCAATCACCGCCTCGCCCATGGCGCGAGCCTGCACCAGCATCGGCAAATCCACCGGAATCCCGGGGCTCACCACAATCAAATCCTGACCGCGAAAAGTTCGCTCGCCGTGTCCGCCAGTCTCGACGGTGATCCCATGGTCGAGCAGCGCGGGAATCTCGTTTCGCAGCTCATCTCCGCTCTTGGTATCGGAAACTGTAACCCGCGCCCCATGCGCCTTCAAAAAAAGAGCCGAAGCCACGCCGGACTTACCGAGACCCACCACCAGTACGCGTTTGTCTTTAAGCTCCATTAGAAAGAAGTGGTCAGTGGCCAGGGGCCAGTGACCAGTAAAACCAAGAACGAATCCCATCTGCGAGGCTTCGCTGGCCACTGATCACTGATCACTGGCCACTGTTTTATCACCTCAGTTTCAAAGTCGTCAGCGCGAACAGCGCAAACACCAGCGACGCGATCCAGAACCGCACAATAATCTTCGATTCCGACCATCCCATCAACTCAAAATGATGATGCAGGGGCGCCATCTTGAAAATCCGCTTCTTGCGCAGCTTGTACGATCCCACCTGCAGAATTACCGACATCGCCTCGATCACAAACACTCCACCAATAAACGGGAGCAACAGTTCCTGCTTGATGATCACGGCGACCGTCCCAATCGCCCCGCCCAGGGCTAGCGATCCCACGTCGCCCATGAAAACTTCCGCGGGATGTGCGTTGTACCAGAGAAATCCAATCGATGACCCGACCATCGCCCCGCAGAAAATCGTCAGTTCGCCGACCTGCGGCATGCGCGGGATTTCCAGGTAGGTGGCGAAAGTTGCGTGCCCGCTTACGTAAGTGAGCACGGTAAGCGCGCCCGCGGCAATCACCGTACAGCCAATCGCCAGCCCGTCCAGCCCGTCCGTAAGATTCACCGCGTTGCTCGAACCCACAATCACCAGCACCACGAATGCGATGAAGGGCACGAACGCCAGCCCCCACAGGTGCGGATTACGCTCCAGAGTCTCCACCACCAGATCGGGATGAAACTGTTTGAGGAAAGGAACAATCAGCTTGGTCGAATACATCCCATAGGTCTGCATGGTGATCAGCATCACCGCAATGACCACGCTGGTCGCAATCTGCAACCCCAACTTGGCTCGCGCGGTTAACCCCAGATTCCGGCGGCGCGCCACCTTCGTGTAATCGTCGGTGAATCCAATCGCCGCAAACGCGCATGTGGCAAACACCGCAATCCATACGAACCGGTTGCTCAGATCCGCCCACAGCAACGTAGGCACCACAACGGCGATTGCAATCAGCAACCCGCCCATCGTCGGCGTCCCAGCTTTTTTCTGATGAGCCTTCGGACCTTCTTCACGAATATATTGTCCAATCTGGAATTCGCGCAGCCGGTTGATCACCAGCGGACCCACGATCAGAGCAGTAAACAACGCAGTAAGACTGGCAAATGCGGTGCGGAACGTCAGATAACGGAAGATGCGGAACGGCGCAAAATAATGTTGCAGCTTCAGGAACAACAACCAGTAGAGCAATCAGCCTCCGTCCCTCTCCGTGATCTCAACTTCGTGAGACTGCGCCAGCCCAGCGCGCCTTCAACACTTCCAGCGCCTTCTCCAGCTTCACTCCGCGCGAAGCCTTCAACAAGACAACGTCTCCATCCCGTGCCTCGCGCGCCAGCCATTCGCCAGCTTCCTCGGGCGTCGCCACGAACTCCGCCGGAGTTCCCGCCTTTCGCGCGCCATTGATCATCGCCTGCGCCAGTCCCCTCACTCCAACCAGCACATCGATCTTCTTCTCTGCGATATGCTCGCCAGCCTGGCGGTGCATCTCTTCGCCCGCCGGCCCCAACTCCAGCATCTCGCCCGCCACCACAATGCGCCGCTTGGCCGTCATCGTGGCCAGAGCGTCCACCATCGCTTCCAGCGCCTTCGGATTCGAATTGTAGCAATCGTTGATCACCGTGATGTTACCCACTTGGAGAACCTGCCCGCGCTTATCCGCCGGAGCCAACGTAGCCAGCGCTCCGACCGCCTCTGCAGGCTTAAGCCCGCGCTCCAACCCCACCGCAACCGCCGCCAGCGCATTCAGCACGTTGTGCTCCCCGACCAGCGGCAGCGTCGCGTGTTCCCGAACGCTTGCGATCACCACATCGAACTCCGCGCCGTCCGTTCCCTTCGACTGGACATTCTTCGCACGCACGTCCGCGCCTGCCCGTGTGCCATACATCACAACTTTACCCTTGAAGTCGCGTCCAAACTGCGAAACATACTCGTCATCGGCGTTCAACACCGCCACACCACTCGCGGGCAGCGACTCCACCAGTTCATATTTCGCCCGCGCAATCCCCGCCAAGGAATCAAAAAACTCCAGATGCACCGGCGCGACGTTCGTCACAACTCCGATCTCCGGCTGCGCGATCTTTGCCAGCGCCCGAATCTCCCCCGCGTGCGACATCCCCATCTCAATCACGGCCACGTCGTGCTCAGGCTCTAGCTTTAACAGCATCAGCGGCAAGCCGAAATGATTATTGAAGTTCCCTTCAGATTTCAGCACCCTAAGCCGCGTTCTGAGAACATGAGCGATCGCTTCTTTCGTGGTCGTCTTCCCCGCCGATCCCGTCACCGCGACCAGCGGCTTGCCCCAAAGCTTCCGCACCGCCGTGGCCAGAGTCTGCAACGCCGCCAGCGTATCTTCCACAGCGAGCAACCTCGTCTCGTGCGGATAGCGGCCCAGTTGATCCTTACGCACAACCGCCGCAATTGCACCATTTCTGAGCGCCTGCTCAACGAAGTCGTGCCCATCCAGCCGCTCACCCTTCACCGCAAAAAAAAGCTGGCCCGGCCCCACCGTCCGCGAGTCAATCGAATACTCCTGCACCACTTCTTCGGGCGAAAACTCCACCACGGCGGAAACAAACTCGGCGATCCTGGCGAGCGTCAGCTTCATGCCTTCGCTCCAGCCTGAGCAGCCTGGCATTCAAACCCCGCTGCCTGCAGCGCCCCGCGCGCAACTTCCAAATCGTCAAATGGAACAGGCCCCTCCCGCGTGACCTGCACCTTCTCATGCCCTTTGCCCGCCAGCAGCACGATGTCTCCCGGCCGCGCCTCGCCAATCGCCAGCGCGATTGCCTTGCGCCGGTCCGGCTCCACGCTGTACTTCACCCCGGTTTTCTGCAGACCCACCACCGCGTCATTAATAATCGCCACCGGATCCTCACTGCGAGGATTATCCGAAGTCAGCACCACGAAATCACTTCCCCGCCCCGCAGCCTCGCCCATCAACGGACGCTTCTTCCGGTCGCGATCTCCTCCGCATCCGAACACCGTCAACACTCGTGTCTTCGCCGCAGAAACCAACTCTCGCGCCAAAGCCGTCAGATTCCGCAGAGCATCGTCGGTATGCGCATAGTCCACCACGACCGTGAACGGCTGCCCGCAATCCACCCGCTCAAACCTTCCCGGAACGCAAGCCAGCTTGTCGATCCCCGCCGCAATCGCCTCTGCCGAACACCCGCGCCCGTAGCCCGCTCCCGCCGCCGCCAGGATGTTGTACACATTCACCCGGCCAATCAGCGCCGAGAACACCGCAAGCTTCACCCCCGGCATCACCAGATCAAATCGCGTCCCCCGCGTCGTGATTTCCACTTTCTCCGCATGCAGATCGCCGCGCTCCCATCCATATTTCAACACCACCGAACTGCGCTTCCGGCTGAACTCTGCCAGCTTCACTCCGTACTCATCGTCCAAATTGGTCACCACGGCCCGCGGCGGATCCGTACCGCAGCCCTCAAACAGCACCCGCTTGGCAGCAAAGTACTCTTCCATGGTCTTGTGATAGTCCAGGTGATCGCGCGTCAGATTCGTGAAAACTGCCACATCAAAAGGCACCCCAAATACGCGCTCCTGCGCCAGCGCATGTGAAGAAACCTCCATCACCGCATCAGTAGCCCCGTTACCGAGCGCATCGCTGAAAATGCGATTCAGTTCCAGCGCCTCCGGAGTAGTATGCGGCGCCGGCAAAACCTTCCCGGCAACGTGATATTCAATCGTCCCAATCAACGCGCTCTTGCGCCCAGCCGCCCTCAGAATCGATTCCAGCAGAAACGCCGTCGTGCTCTTCCCATTCGTCCCCGTAATGCCCGTGATCGCAATCCGCTCCGCCGGCTTCTTATAGAAGTTCGAGCTAATCCGCGCCAGCGCCCGCCGGCCGTTTGGCACCACCGCCCAGGCCACTCCAGGACGCGGCTTCTCCGCCGCCGAATCCGTCACCACCGCCACTGCACCGGCCGAAATTGCCTGATCGATAAAGCGGTTGCCGTCGCTCGACTCGCCGCGCATGGCCACAAACAAGGCCCCCGGC
>Ga0210390_10004811_pt1 | contig 11351 bp, 9 predicted proteins | sample IncBWH11OmetaG_FD_161050 | JGI IMG/M metagenome (GOLD analysis project Ga0210390, IMG submission 161050) | Forest soil microbial communities from Barre Woods Harvard Forest LTER site, Petersham, Massachusetts, United States - Inc-BW-H-11-O ... | reverse complement strand
TGGCCCCCGTCACCGGCGCTGCCGTCATCGCCTTCATTATCTGGACCCACGTCACCGCCGGCACCACCTTCTTCCTCAACGTGATCGAGCTGCTCGCCGTCCTCGCCGTCATCGCCGCCGTCATGCTCGTCTACGCGCACCGCGAGGGCTTCGCCTTCGCCGCGACCGCCGTCACCATCGCCTCATCCATCCTGGCGCTCTTCACCGACCTGTACCCCAACGTGATGGTCTCCTCCACCAGCAAGGCCTACAACCTCACCGTGCACAACACCGCCTCACCCGGGTACTCCCTCAAGGTGATGACCGTCGTCGTGATCATCCTCCTGCCCGTCGTCCTCGCCTACCAGACCTGGACCTACTACGTCTTCCGGCGGCGCGTCAGCCGGTCCGATTTCCAGTCCGCACCGGAGCTGAGCACGCTGCCGGGCGCAGGCGACCCGACAGCAGTACCCGAAGTCACTCACCCGCCTTCCCGCCAGGCAACGTGACGGGAAGCGCAGACCGCACCGGTAAGGAGAAACCGATATGGCCGCAAATAAAGTCGACGCCCTGGTGATATTCGGGGCGACCGGAGACCTAGCCAAGATCGAGACCTTCCCGGCGCTGGTCGGGCTGGTCAAGCGCGGGGTACTGGACGTCCCGGTGGTGGGAGTGGCCAAGAGCGGGTGGGGGCTAGAGCAGTTCCGGGATTACGCCACCGCCTCGCTGAAGCTCAACGGGATGGACCCGGCCGAGCCGGCGGCCGTCAAGATGCTCAGCCTGCTCCGCTACGTGGACGGCGACCTCGGCGACGACGCTACCTACCAGGCCATGTCCGATCAGGTCGGCGCCGGCCAGCGGATCCTGTACTACCTGGAGGTGCCGGCCCAGCTGTTCGGCCGGATCGCCCAGGGGATCGCCACCGCGGGCCGGGCCCGCGGCGCCCGGGTCATGGTAGAAAAGCCGTTCGGCACCGACCTGGCCTCCTCCCGGCAGCTCAACGACACCATGCACCGGTACTTCCCGGAGGAGGCGATCTTCCGGGTCGATGACTGGCTGGCCTTCGACCCGGTGGAGAACGTGCTGTTCGCCCGGTTCGCCAACTCGGTGATCGAGCCGCTGCTCAACCGGACCTACGTGCAGGACATCCAGATCACCATGGCCGAGGCGTTCGACGTCGCCGACCGCGGCCGGTTCTACGACCGGACCGGTGCCATCCGTGACGTCCTGCAGAACCACATGCTCCAGGTACTGGCCACCGTGCTGGCCGAACCGCCGACCGGGACCGGCCTGGCGGGCTGGCGGGACGCCAAGCACAGCGTCGTGAACGCGCTGACCGCGCTGACCCCCGAGCACACCGTACGCGGCCAGTACGAGGGTTACCACCAGGTCGACGGGGTCGACCCGAAGTCGACGGTGGAGACCTACGTCGCGGTCCGGCTCGCCGCCGACACCTGGCGCTGGGCCGGGGTGCCGATCCTGATCCGCGCGGGCAAGTGCCTGCCGGTCACCGCCACCGAGATCATCATCACCTTCAAGGCGCCCCCGCACGACGTGTTCGGGATCGAGCCCGTCCTTCCCGAGGACACGCTGAGGTTCCGGATCTGGCCCGAGACGGCGGTCGGCCTCACCCTGCACGGGAAGGAGCCCGGCGCCGGGTGGGAACCCCAGGCCGAGGAACTCGCGTTCGCCCAGCAGCCCGGCTCCGACATCCGCCCCTATGACCGGCTCATCGGTGCCGCCCTGGATGGCGACCGCTGGCTGTTCGCCCGGCAGGATAGCGTCGAAGCCGCCTGGCAGATCGTCGACCCGGTGCTCGGCGACGTCGTTCCCGCGCACCCCTACGCCAGGGGCAGCTGGGGACCCAAGGAGGCCGACCGGCTGCTGCCCGACCGGGACACCTGGCACGACCCCGCAGGCTGACCCCGTGACCGTGTACTCACCGCGGACCTGCTGGGCGCCACCGAATGCCGCGCCGTCTTGCTCATCACCCACGAACGCGACGGGCTCGACCAGGTTGACCAGATCGTGGTGCTCGACCACGGAAGGGTCGCCGGACAGGCAGCCACCGCAAGCACCGCCATGCGGCCGGACCCTACCAGGGAATGTGGGAGAACGGATATGAACCAGCCTGTTAGGCGCGTCGTGATCGTGGGGGGCGGCTTCGCGGGGTTGTTCGCCGCGCGGGCACTGGGGCGCGCGCCGGTTCAGGTGACCCTGCTCGACCGGGCCGAGCACCACCTGTTCCAGCCGATGCTGTACCAGTGCGCGACCGGCATCTTGTCCGAGGGAAAGATCGCCGCGCCGCTGCGGGAGCTGCTCAAGAAGCACGCCAACGTCGAATTCGTCATCGCCGAGGCAACCGGCATCGACCCGGACCGGCGGCGGCTGCAGGCCCGGCGGCCGCTGGGCGGGCCGATCGAGTTCGGCTACGACTACCTCATCGTGGCCGCCGGCGTCCGGCAGTCCTATTTCGGGCATGACGAGTACGCCCCGATCGCACCCGGGATGAAAACCATCGAGGACGCCATGAAGATCCGGCGGCGGGTGTACGGCGCGTTCGAGCTGGCCGAGTCCGAGGATGACCCGGCCGAACGGGCCCGCTACCTCACCTTCGCCCTGGTGGGCGCGGGCCCGACCGGCGTGGAACTGGCCGGGCAGATCCGCGAGGTCGCCACCAAGACGCTGCGCCGCGAGTACCGGCGGATCAAGCCCGAGGACGCGCGGGTCCTGCTGTTCGACGGAGGGTCCGCCCCGCTGGCCGCATTCGGCCCCAAGCTGTCCGCCCTGGCCGCCCGCGACCTGGGCAAGCTGGGCGTCGAGCTGCACATGGGCTCGATCGTCACCCACGTGGACCAGGGCGGCCTGCAGGTCAAGGACCACGACGGGAAGCTGACCCGGTACGAGGCGGCCAACGTCCTGTGGACCGCGGGCGTCGAGGCTCCGCCGCTGGCCACGGCGGTGGCCAAGGCCACCGGCGCGGAGCAGGACCGGGCCGGGCGGATCGTGCCCGGCAAGGATCTGTCCATCCCCGGCCACCCGGAAATCCTAGTCGCCGGGGACGTGATGTGCCTGGACAAGCTGCCCGGAGTGGCCGAGGTCGCCATGCAGACCGGGCTGTACGCCGGGCGCAGGGTCGGCCATCTGGCCCGGGGGGAGAGCTTCGACAAACCGTTCACCTACCACGATCTGGGCTCGGCCGCCTACATCTCCCGCGGGCGCGCCGTGGTCTCCGCGTTCAAGATGAACTTCGGCGGCTTCCTGGGCTGGTGGGTCTGGCTGTTCATCCACATCGGCTTCCTCACCGGCTACCGCAACCGGGTTGGCGCGGTACTCGGCTGGTGGTTCGCGTTCACCCGCGACATCCGCCGCGAACGGACCTTCACCATCGACGACATGCCACTGCCCTCAGGCGCATACAGCGAAGGTCAAGCCGACCCTCCCGAAAACTCAGCCGCGTAGAGCAGTGGAGCAGCGCGGCGGCGGACGACTGCCAGACCGACCCGTAGCACACGGAAGCTACACGCTACCGACTGGCGTGGCGGCAACCTTGATACCCTGACAATCCCTGACCTGGACCTACATCCCTACCTCTGGCTGGGTTCTTCTTCGGCTGGCAGGAACACCCTGCCCAGCGCCTGGAAGCTAGCGGGCCGCCGGGCCCGAAGGACGGCAACGGCAACGACACCCAGGCATAGCCAGCCGAGCGCGGCGAAGGGCAGCAGGTTCACCAGCGTGTAGGCCGAGGGCCGAAGGATCCCCCACAGCGGGAACAGGAAGATCACCACGGCCGTGGCCGGGATGAACAGATGCCGCCAGAAGCTGTATTCATCGCGGAACTCGGTGCGGAATGCGCGGATAACCGCGATGTTCCCGGTGAGGTAGACCAGTACCACCGCGAGCCCGCCCGCTGCAAACAGATACCCGGAGGCCCGCCCGGCTCCGTAGACGTAGGTCAGGGGGAACCCGACCAGCAGGGTGAGCACGGCCAGGCCTCCGATCGCGACGACCGGGGTATGGCGGCGGGACAGCCGGGTCAGGGATCCCGGCAGTGCGTCCTCACGGGCCATGGCGAACACGACGCGGATGGCTGCGTTGAATGCGGCGATGACGAAGCTGAGGCCGGCCACGAAGATCACCAGCTGGATGGTCCATAGCGCCGACGGTGACCAGTACCGGCTGGTCAGATAGCCCAGCGGGCTGGGCTGCGCGATGAGCCCGCCGATGCCGCCCCGGCCTACGCCGAACGTCTCGGCCACGATGACGAGCAGGTAGAAGGCGCCGGTCACCACGACGATGCCGATAATGCTGGCCGGGACCGACCGCCGGGTGTTCCTGGCCTCCTCGCCGAGCGCGGCGGCGGCCTCGAAGCCGGCGAACGCGGTAATGCCGTAGATCATCGCGTCGGTGATCTCGGTGAGCCGACCATGCGGGGAGGAGGTCGGCGAGAAAGCTGCCAGCGAGTAATGCGCGGGCCCGATCTTGACCAGGATCGTGATAGCCAGCGCCGCGATCACGGCCATTTCCCCGGCCGCCAGGAGCAGGTCGACCGAGGCTGAGGTCCCGATGCCCAGGTAGGCGACCAGGACCACCACGGCCAAGATGACCAGGAACAGCGCCCAGGGATAGACAGTCGCGTGCACTACATCGTCGGAGAGCAGATGTGACGCGTATAGGCTGGTCAGCGCGATACCGCCGGGGACGAATAGCGCGTAACCGAAGATCATCATCCAGCCGGTCAGGAACCCTGCGGTCTGGCCTAGCCCGCGGCTGTTGTAGGTGTACGCCCAGCCCGCCGACGGCACCCGCCGGGCGAACTCCGCGATGCTGAGCGCGCAGCACAACGACGCGACAAACGTGATGACCACGACCAGCGGCGAGGCGAACCCGGCGTATGACACCATGATGACCAGCGCCGTTATCACCGAAGCAGCCGGTGCCACAATGCTCGTGCCGAACGCGGTCACCCGCGCCGAGCCGACAAGCCCCCGGGCCAGCCCGTGGGCCTGATCGTTGCTAGCGCTCACGGCACAGTCTCCTCTGCGCATGGCACATTCCACCCGGCACGGCGCAGCTGGGCCAGCTTGCGCATGCCGTGATCCGATGCCGCTTGCACTCATGGCATTGCCACTTGCGCAGAGCTATCGTAACTTGACCTCATCCAAAGGTTTCGCCTCAGAAGTTGATAACAGGCCTCCGGAGGGCAGGACTGTCGAGGTCATGGTCGGCAGCGACGTACGTGGGCAGCCTGAACAGTCATTCCGTGGAAGCGGCCTAGCGTTCGACCTCTCCGCAGCAAAGCTCTTGCGTCCCTTGGTGCGGCCCGGCTCGATCCGCCGTTCGTCGCTGATCGAACGGCTGGCGCGCAGTGATTCCCATCCTATTGTCTCGGTAGTCGCGCCGGCCGGTTACGGGAAGACGACGCTGTTGTCGCAGTGGGCCGAGCACAACGGCCAGGCCTTCGCGTGGGTCTCGGTGGACGAGCAGGACAACGACCCGAAGGTCCTGCTGACCTACATAGCCGAGGCACTCAATGCGGTGGAACCGGTCGGCGGACGGGTGTTTGATGCGCTGGCTTCCCCGGCGAGTTCGGTGCCCGGCTCGGTCGTGCCGCGGCTCGGTAATGCCTTCGCGTCGATGATCTCGCCGGTCGCACTGGTCCTGGACGATGTGCACCTGCTGCACGACTCCGAATGCCGGGCCGCGCTGTCGATGCTGGCCGATCGGGTGCCGAGCGGCTCACGGCTCGTGCTGGCCAGCCGAAATGAGCCGCCGGTCCGGATCGCGCGGCTGCGCGCAGCGGGCAAGATCCTGGAGATCGGCCCGGATGACCTCTCACTCACCCGCGAGGAGGCATCTTCGCTGCTACGGGCGGCTGAGGTGGCACTGGGCGACGATGACGTGGCGGAGCTGCACCAGCGGACCGAGGGGTGGGCGACCGGGCTGTACCTGGCTGCGCTGTACCTCAGGGAAGGCGGCACGCTCGGAGGCGCGGCGGCTTCGTTCGCCGGGGACGACCGGTTCGTCAGCGAGTATGTGGAGTCGGAGTTCCTGGCCCGGATCTCCCGGCAGCAGCGAGTATTCCTGACCCGGACCGCGGTATTGGAGCGGATGTGCGGCCCGCTGTGCGAAGCGGTGCTGGACCTGCCCGGGTCCGGCGCGACGCTGGCCGAGCTGGCCCGGTCGAACATGCTGCTGGTGCCGCTCGACCGGCGCGGGCAGTGGTACCGCTACCATCACCTGTTCCGTGACATGCTGCTGGCCGAGCTGGAACGCGTGGAACCGGGCCGGATACCGGTCCTGCGGCGCCGCGCCGCCGGATGGTGCGTGCGCAATAACCTGCCCGAGGCAGCACTGGAGTACTCCATGGCAGCCGGGGACGTCGATGAGGTCGCTCGTCTGGCGGAGGATCTCTGGCTGCCGACAGACCGGCAGAGCCGGGCCGCAACTCTTCAACGCTGGTTCCGGTGGCTGGAAGACCGGGGCGGGATCGAGGGACGCCCGATGCTCGCTGTGATGGCCGCGTTCGTTTTCGAGCTGGCCGGGCGGCCGGCTGACGCTGTGCGCTGGGCCGATATGGTCGATCGCCGACACGACCAGGACGCGGTCGGGCTCGATCATCCGGCTGCCCAGGCGTGGGCTGCCGTGCTCCGGGCCATGCTGTGCCGCCGTGGGGTCGAGCAGATGCGCGCCGACGCAGACGAGGCCGCGCAGAAATTCGCCGACAAGGGCATCCGCGTGGCGGCGGTCCCGCTTCTGCAAGGAATCGCGCGCATCCTTTGCGGCGACCAGGACGGCGGCGACGCATCGCTGAGGGACGCGGTCGGTCTCGGGGAGGAGATCGGCGCGCACGAGAATCTCGCGCTCGCGCTGTGCGAGCGATCGCTGGTGGCGATGGCCCGCGGTGAGTGGAGCCGGGCCGAGGTGCTGGCCACGGAAGCAGGCACGGTGTTGCGCGCGGCCGGAATCGAGGACAGCCGTATGACGGCCCTGCTCTGCGCGACGCAAGCCAGGGTGGCCCTGCACCGAGGCGACACCCAGGCCGCGCGCGGCGAGCTCGTCAGTGCTCAGCGGCTGCGGCACTTGCTGACCTATGCGGTACCCCATCTGGCCGCGCAGGCGCGTGTCGAGCTGGTCCGCGTGTACCTGGGGCTGGCCGACATAGCTGGGGCTAGGACGCTCATGAGGGAGATCGACGAACTGCTCGAGCGCCGACCGGGCCTGGGCACCCTCGTGGGGGAGGCCGAAGCGCTGCGGGCCCAGTTGTCCCGGCAGCGCGGTGCCGACAGTCCCGGGGCGTCGGCGCTGACCGCTGCCGAACTGCGCGTCCTGCCGCTGCTGGCCACCCACCTGACGGCGTCCGAGATCGCCGCCGAGTTGTTCGTGTCCACGCACACCGTCAAGTCGCAGCAGGCCTCGCTGTACCGGAAGCTGGGGACCTCCTCCCGGAGCCAGGCGGTCGCCCGCGCCCGCCAGCTGGGGCTGCTGGAGGGGTGAGGCTCGGGCTTTTTCACCCCGCCGGGGAGGATGCAGCCGCACCTAGGCCCGAGGTGCGATGGTGCTTGGACGGCAGGTGAGGCACATGAACCAGGAGGCAAGATCTCACGAGACCCTGCATAAGCTGGCGATGATCCACGAAGGCTTCATCCAGGACAAGGCCAGGCTCGCGCTAGACCTGACTAGGACATCGACCCTAGATCCCAAGACGGCGGCATTGCTCGTGCTGGGGGTGGCAGTAGCGATCGGATCATCGTCGGTCTGCCTGCGATGGAGCGTATCCCGGGCGCTGGCCGCGGGCGCAAGTAAGGAGGAGATCGCCGACTCGCTCCTGGTCATCGCCCCGGTGATCGGGCTTAGCCGGGTTGTCTCCGCCGCTCCTGACCTGGCGGCCGCGCTCGGGTACGACGTCGAGGCCGCACTGTACGACCCGGATGATCCATGACGGTGATCAGACGGCGCGATACCGTGCTGTTCGCCGCCGTGCTGTTCCTGGTGGCAATTGCCCAGCGCCTCAAGCTGCGCAACATCCGCATCGCCACCACAACCGTCGCCTTTGCGTTGCTCATCTACACCGCTATCTCGGTCGCCCAGCTTCCGCGGACTTGACCGTCTCACGTCCCTCTTAGAGCAGGATCGCCCTGTCCCGGGGATGCCCGCGCGCCTCGCGCGCGATGCTCGGGAACAGAGCCTGGCCGGAGCAGCAAGTGTTCTGTGGAGGTCAGCCATGCAAGAGTCAATGGAGACGCCTTCAGCCAGGCCGACGAACGAGGCTTTCGCGATTCGCCGTGCTTGCCCAGGTCGCGGCGGTGTCTGTTAGCCACCCGGCGCGGTGGATACGACGGCAGGCGGCGGTGTCGTGGACCATGACCCTTCCGTGCAATCGAAAAGGGGCAAGTCCTCGTCGTTCCACCGCTTGCCAGATTCCATCACCCCCACCCCGTAACCCTTCTCGGCCGCGCGGAACGCAGCGACACTCCCGCCGAACCCGGACCCGATGACCACGGCGTCGTAGTCGAAGCCTGCCATTTCCTCGCCTTACGCCGGATGCCGCCGCAGAATCACGGCCCGCCAGGCGCAGGCCGAGCACGGGTCTGCTGCCTTCCCGTGCTGACGGCATCTTCATCCGGCCGCTCCGGCACTGCCCGCCACCTCCCCCCAGCAGGGGGGATTCCTCTTCCTCGGCCGCGGGTTACGGTGATGGTCACGGGCATCGCCGGGGACAGGGCGCCCGGCTCGCTGCCTCTGCCAGCTGACCCGGCGTTTCACCTGCCAGTAACAGGGAGGAAGACACCATGGCCGATGTTGATTACTCAGACCTCGTTGCCGGTCAGCGCGAGTACTTCCGTTCAGGAGCCACCCGGCCGGTCGAATGGAGGCGCCAGCAGCTGGAAGCCCTGAAAGCGTTGCTGGAGGAAAACCGCGGTCGTTTCTTCGCCACGCTCCGCCAGGACCTCCGCCGCAATGACGTCGATTCCGACCTGATGGACGTCGGGTTCTGCATCAAAGAGGCCGAGTACGCCCTCAAGCACATGCACCGCTGGATGAAGGCCGAGCGCGAGCCCACGCCTTTGCTGCTGGAACCCGGGCACGTCAGAGTGCGCCGCGACCCGCTCGGCGTCACCCTCATTATCGGCGCGTGGAACGAGCCGCTGATGTTGACCTTCGGCCCGCTCGCCCCGGCCCTTGCGGCCGGGAACACGGCCGTGATCAAGCCATCGGAGATGTGCGTCGCCACCTCGGCATTGATCGCCGAGCTGGTCCCCCGGTACATGGACACCAACGCAGTAGCGGTGGTCGAGGGAGCGGTCCCCGAAACGACGGCCCTGCTCGACCAGCACTGGGATTTCATCTTCTTCACCGGCAGCCCGCAGGTCGGCAAGATCATCCACCAGGCGGCGGCGAAGCACCTCACCCCGGCCGTGCTCGAACTTGGCGGCAAGAGCCCCACGATCGTGCACTCCTCGGCGGACATCAAGACCGCCGCGCGGCGCATCGCCTACGGCCGCTTCATCAATGCCGGCCAGATCTGCACCGCGCCCGACCACGTGCTGGTCTGGCCAGAAGTCAAGGACGAACTGGTCGCCCACCTGACCCAGGCGGTGCGCGACTCCTACGGTGACGATCCGCAGCAAAGCCCCGACTATGGCCGCATCATCAACCGCAAGGCCACCGAGCGCCTGGCCCGGTTGCTGGACAGCGGAACCGCCGTCGTCGGCGGCCGCGCCGATCTCGATGACCTCTACATCGCCCCGACGGTGCTGGTCGACGTCGCCTGGGACTCACCGATCATGCAAGAGGAGGTGTTCGGTCCGATCCTGCCCGTCCTGGAGATCGACTCGGTGCAGGGCGTCATCAACTGGGTGAACGGCAACCCGCACCCGCTCGGCCTGTACATCTTCGCCGGAGACGACTACATCACCGACCAGATCCTCAGCATGACCGGATCCGGTGATGCCGTCGTCAACGACTGCTCCTTGCATCCGCTGGTACCGGAACTGCCGTTCGGCGGAGTCGGCAACTCCGGGATGGGCAAGTATCACGGGCACTGGGGCTTCGAGGCCTTCACTAACGCCCGCGGCGTCCTGTACCACAGCCCGATGATCGACCCGGGCGTCCGCTATCCGCCATACTCCGAACACCGCCGCGAACGGGCACTGGAATCGAAGCTGCCATGAGAACCGCCGCCGGGGCTCTGATGCGGATGGGTGTGCCGGGGATCCCGCCTGAGGGTGGCAGGGTGCCCCATTCGGGCTTACTTGGTCTGCCCCCGTAGAGGCCCTGTCATGAGTGCTGCCCTCCTTGCAACCCCGGCACCACTGCCGCTTCACTCGCTGCCGATCTGGGTTGATGTCTCCGCGGCGGCCGTTGCCGCCGCCTTTGGTGCGGCTACCGGCCGGAACCGCCAGTTGCCGCTACTGGCGGTGCTCGTCGCTGGAGTCATCGCCGGGCTCGTTGGCGGCATGATCCGCGATGTGCTGCTCGGATTGGAAGCTGCCGCAATCGAGAATTGGTACTACATCCCAGCGGTCCTCCTGGCCGCACTGGCCGGGGGATTCCTTGCACACCGACTTGTGCAAGGACATGTTTCATACCTGTCGGTACGGGGCCTGGCGGTGGGACTGCTCGTCACCATCGGGGTACAAAAGGGCATCGAATACCGAGCACCCGCTGATGCGGCCATATTCCTCGGAATTCTGGCCGGGACCATGGGTGGGGCGACGGCAGATGTGATGGCCGGTGAACGTGCCGCCATCTTCCGCCAAGCGCACTGGGGGCTGGCGGCGGTCATTTTGTCGGCATTCATCTTCTGGCTGCTGACCACGTACGTGGACTTCTGGGTCGCCATCGTCGGTGCAGTGCTGACGGTGGCGTCCTTGGACATACTCAGTGTGAAACTCGGATGGAACAGCCCAATGTTCCCAGGGGATCGCGATCCGCCCAAGTGACATGACCCCTGAAACGAGTCCAGCTGCGTATGAGGTGAGTCAAGCGATGGGGAGCCGATCCGTATCGGGCATGGCGTCGGTCGCGACCGCAGTGATGATGCCACGAGTGGGCCCGGCGGCTGTAAGCGGTGTGCATCGGCAGCGTTTGAATCGATACTGTTTTCGCTCCGTCGAACGTTAGCGAAGGTAATGAAATCTTGGGGAGCCACATGGGGAGCCACCGCTGGCAGTTCCCGGGCCACGCCGAGCCACTGTCAGCCATTATCATCGCAGCTAAATACCATGTCAGCCGACGCCAGGCCACCTCCAGGCACCCACCGGAGGTGCCTTCTAAGCAGCGGGTCGCGGGTTCGAATCCTGCCGGGCGCGCTGAACTGCGGCTTTACCTGCACGGCGCCGCTTGCGCGGGTCGGCTGCTTGATAGGC
>Ga0210390_10004809_pt1 | contig 11353 bp, 11 predicted proteins | sample IncBWH11OmetaG_FD_161050 | JGI IMG/M metagenome (GOLD analysis project Ga0210390, IMG submission 161050) | Forest soil microbial communities from Barre Woods Harvard Forest LTER site, Petersham, Massachusetts, United States - Inc-BW-H-11-O ... | reverse complement strand
GGCCAAGGCCGGATGCCTCGCCCGCGCGATGAGCGCGCGGCCGGACGCCTAGTTTGCCTTGCGCAGCAGGCACCTATAGACTGCCGCTCCTTCGTAAAGGGCGGTTAGCTCAGCGGTAGAGCACTGCTTTCACACGGCAGGGGCCACTGGTTCGATCCCAGTACCGCCCACCATATAAATCAGTATCTCGCGTTATACTCGCTTCTATTCGGTCGGCCGGTACGGACGCTGGTACGGATTTTAGGTTGGCGCCAAGCTCGGTTTGGCGATCAATGCCGCAATGCCGCCGAGCATGACGGACAGCAGCAACCGCCACGTCTTATTTGAAGAAGTTGCTGACCCTTGTTAGCGTCATTCTAGCGCGTGCGAATCGGTGCGTTTGCGCGCCGCCTCGAACCTCTCCGCCAGCGCCGCGGCGCGCTTTGTCCCTATCGGGCCCGCGCATCCCCTGGCAGTCAGAGAGTCAGGTAGCTCGGGCCGCTGGCTTGGGCGGCCTCCTTTATCAGTTGGTCGGTCGCAAGCTTCACGTAGAACGCATCGGCGCCGGACGTAAACCGACTTTCAGCATTGAGACACGAAATCATCAAGCCAAGCGAAGACGGCCAATCGCCCCTATTCCACATTTCGAGGGCCGACGTGCGCGCGTCCTTTAAAAGCACCTCGCGCTCCGATTCTGAGGCGGCGGAGTAGACGGCGACCACGTGTTCGCTTGTTTGATGGATGTTGTTTAGGAATGCGGATTTAGCGGAGGCATCCGCGTCACGCATTCGCGCGATTGCGTCTTCGTATTCCCTGCGCAGGACGGCGCCACGCGCTTCCCGCCGCATATCAAGAATGCCCACGTGATGCCCCGCATCGGCAGTGCTGCGCACGTGGCTGCAAGCCTACCCTTTCTTGCGCGCCGCCTCGACCTCTACGCCAGCACCGCGGCGCGCTTCGCCGTGCCCTCGATGGGGCCGCGCATAATTGGGTTCTCCATGTTCTTGGCCGCCTCACCCTCCTGGTACGCGAGCGCGCGGCACGCGCGGGCGGCTGTCTCGAGTTCGAGGTCGGTGAGGTCGAGGAGCGGCATGACGCATATCGTCCCGCCGATTGCTGCATCGCGTCCAGTCAGTACCGAGGCGCGTTTGGTACTGGATAGTGTCATCAGCTAAAGGCGCAAATCCCGATGATCGCGTCACATACGTGAGCTGCCGCCATCGGGCACTCGCCACGTATCGTTCGACGGTGAAACATCGCGAGGACAGACGCGCCACCGCTATGTGACGCGGTACACAGTCTCCCAGTCACCTTAGGAGTATTATGTAAAAAGCAGAAGAAAGCCCGCTGGGCATTAAAAATAAGGGAAGTTCCATGCGTGCAACCGCCAGTCTCGTTGTCGCTCTGAGTTGGATCTTATTCGCCACCGCGTGGGCGGCGCCCCCGCTTCCCAAGTATGCACTCACCGAAATCCCATCGATTGTTCCCGCTGGTGGGACGATGTCGGCTTCGGCGATCAACGATCGCGACGAGGTGGGGGGGAACGCAACTCAGCCGGATGGCGCTCCCTTCTACGGAGCGGCTCTCGCGTTTTTCTACCAGCACAGCACTGGCGCAGTGAACCAACTGACATTCAGCTCCCAAACGTTTAGCAATGCCGGCGGCATAAACGATAAGGGACTCATTGCAGGCTTCGTTGATCTTTCCGATGGGTTCCAAGCCGTGCTCTGGTCGAGTACCGGCGGAGCGGAGGCTTTGGAGCCATCTTCCCCCATGAGTATGGCAATGGCCATTAACGACAACGGCACTGTGGTGGGGAGCTTTGATTGCACAATCGGGCGTGCGGCCGGTTGTGCTGCCGAGTGGAGTGGCCCGAACCATGTGTTCGCTGCGCTGCCATTATTGCCTATACCCGCCTCAGTGGTGTTTTGTGTACGGCAGTCCAGTAACGCTCTCGCGATCAACAAACACGGGCACATCGTCGGCTGGGCTGACTCTTGTGGTGCTGGTGGCGCTGTGGAGTGGCAGCACGGGAACATAACGTTGCTGGTTCCGGACGCGGCAAATGGAGTCAGCGTGGCAAGTGGATTGAATAATAGCGATGATGTCGTCGGGGTCTCTGGTGATCACGCATTCCTTTATCGTCGAGGAAGACTGTCCGATCTGGGCACGCTGCCGGGAGATGCGAGTAGTTCAGCGAATGCGCTCAATGACAACGGAGAGATCGTCGGCGTATCACGAGATGTGAACGGGAACTCGCGAGCCTTTATCTACGTGAATGGACAGATGTACGACCTCAACGCCCTGGTGGATACAGGCTCTGTGACACTCCAAGAAGCGGTCGGCATCAACTCCCAAGGGTGGATCGCCGCGAATGGTACTCGCGATGGCCAACAGAATGCCTACTTGCTCGAGAGAGTTAGATAGCGGCGCGCGTGATACCGGGGTGGCCTCCTGGTCCCGCCGATTGGGCTTTAGCGCTTTCGTCGTTCGTTAGGCTTCGAGATGCCTGACCTGGAGGGCGTGACTGAATTCGCCCTCCGCAGCTTAGAGAACTCCGAAAATTCCCAAGCACGAAACCCCAGTATTGCGGTACAGCCATTTCGCTCGCTCAACGGCAGTTTCGCATCTCTCTGCGCCAGCGATTCGAACTCGTCTGCAACCCTACGAAGCGCTGACTGAACACGCCCCATCGACGCGGGAGCTAGCGTTCCACCCATGAACTGTAGCTCGTCGCCTGGTCCGTCGAATCGAGAGGCGAAGAACTCCGGTATGACTCGCTTGATGAGGTACTCCTGCACCGGACCATCCCGTCGCCACGAAAAATTTCGCGCCGTGAGTCGACGAATCCTGTGCGGTGGCCGAAACTCAAGAATCCGCAGCTTATCCAGTTTCAAAAGGGCACTGATCAATGAGTTCTCATCGAACTGAAATGCGGCGGTAATGTCCTCAAAACTCCAGTTGTTCACAACCAGATAGGTCACCAATAGCAGCTGCGGACTTGCGACCAGTGCCTCCTCCTGAGTTTCGGTCAACTCGGTGAGGGGACTGGAACCGGAGGACTGAGGAAGGTCAGTTACGTCAACGCCGAGGACATCACAGATAGCATCCAGACGGCTAAGGGAAAAGTTGCCACGCGCCAGATCTCGCTTAATAGTTGGTTCGCTGACCCCCAGGCGTCGCGCCAGATCACGGTATGTAATCCCGTGAGCGCGCAGTCTGACCTTGATGCCACGCACCAGAATCGCGCTTCCGCTCATATCCACTCCCCGCGCCAAGTATCATTTTATAATACTCTAAGAATCGTCGAGTTCATCAAGCGCACAAGACCTTTGTGGCCCGGGCCAGTGCCGGTCATGCTTGCGGTCACGCGTGGCGCCGAGGAATTGAGATGAACGGGACATCCATCGGTTTGCAAATCTTGGGTAGCGGTGAATTCGCTCCCCGAAGAACGGTCGATTCCGAAGTGATCGACCGGCGGCTCGGCCGTCCATCTGGCTGGACGTCCCACCACACTGGGGTCACCTCGCGCGCCCTCGCAGATCACGGAGAGGATGTGCTCACGATGGGCGTAGCGGCGGCACGTCAAGCCCTTGCAACGGCAGGAATTGCGCCGAACGAGCTCGACGCTGTGATCGCCGTGGGCAGCGTGCCAATTCAAGCCATCCCCTGTACCGCTGTTTTCCTCCAGCGCGCACTAGGGCTCGTTGAACAGGGAGTCCCGGCGTTCGACATCAATGCCACATGCTTGGGCTTTGTGGTTGCACTTGACCTGATCGCGCAGTCGATCGCAACCGGCCGCTTTCGACGGGTCCTCATTGTCGCCAGCGAGCTCGCTTCCGCTGGCGTCAATCCGGACGATCCCAATACCGCCGGGTTGTTTGGCGACGGGGCTGGGGCAGTAGTAGTTGGCCCTTCGAAGCGGCAGAACTCGCGCCTTCTGGCAACCGAATTGCAAACGTATCCTGAGGGGGCAGAGTACTGCCAAGTACGCGCCGGCGGATCGCGGCTCCACCCCCGTCATGACCTTCAGGCCTTTCTTGCGGGCACATACTTTGAGATGGAGGGGAAGGCCACATATCGCCTGGCAGCCGAGCGATTTCCAGGTTTCGTCGATTCCCTGTTTCGGCGCGCGGGAGTGCAATCCCAGGACATTGACGTGTGGATCCCACATCAGGCCAGTGGCAAAGCAATTGCGCATCTCGCCGATACCCTGGCTGTGCCGCGCGAGCGGATGATCCTTACACTACCAACACACGGCAATCAGATATCGGCATCGATTCCTGTGGCTTTGCATGTCGGCATCCGTGAGGGGCGCATTGTGCCCGGGTGCTTGGTGGCGCTGCTCGGAAGCGGCGCAGGGCTTTCGTTCGGTGGGGCCGTTCTGCGGTACTGAACCATGCAGATCCTCGTCACTGGCGCAAGCGGTTTGATTGGCTCGCATGTTGCGGAATCGCTGGCGCGGACCGGCCATCGCGTCGTCGCTACCGGACGCAATACCCAAGCGCTCAAGCCCCTGGTGGACCTCGGCTGTCAGGCCGTGAGTGCGGATCTGGCGAGCGATTCGCTCTCCACTTTGGTTAACGGGTGCGAAGCGATCGTGCAGTGTGCGGCGATGGCTGCGCCGTGGGGCGATCGGCTGGTGTTCTGGCGACACAACGTTCTGGCCACTGAACGACTGCTGGCGGCCGCTAAGAATGCACGTTCTGTCTCTCGTTTCGTGCAGTTGTCCTCACCCAGCATCTACTTCTCCTGGCAGGACGAGCTCGATCGAACCGAGGCGTTCGAGCCACCGCGGCGCTGGCCGACCCCTTATGCCGAGACCAAATGGATTGCGGAGTGTCGGGTCCGCGAAGCTCGAAGCCTGGGGCCGATCATTCTGCGGCCGAGAGCCGTCTTCGGGCCTAGAGACCGAGCCATCATGCCAAGACTCGTGGCAGTGGCGCGCCGCGGGCGCTTCCCGCTACCCGGTGGCGGGCGGGCGTGGACTGACGTCACCGCTGTCGCCAATGTGGTCATCGCCGTTGAGGCCGCGTTGAATGCTCACCCGTCAATTGAAGGCCGCGCATTCAACATCACGAACGGCACGCCGTTACAGGTGCGAGACGTTCTAACTCGGCTGTTCTCAGTCCTTCACATTCGCACCCGTTTCGTAAGCATTCCACGGGTCATGGGTGCTGCGGCTGCTGCGGTGATCGAGGCGTACCACCGACGACGTCCCGGTGCTCCCGAACCTCCGGTGACTCGCTATGGCATGGGGCTGTTGGGCTATTCGCAGACGCTCTCCATCGCGGCAGCCCGCGACCTGCTCGGCTATCAGCCTCGGGTATCGATCGATGAGGGGTTGGCACGCTACGCGCAATGGTGGGCCGCGCAATGATTGATATCGAGTGGAGGCTCTTCGAGACCGGGTCTTGCGTGCACCCCGAGATCTCTTCTCGAGAAGGCGGCAGCTGGCGCCCCTGTGAGTTCCCCGCGCTGGTTGCGCTGTTGCGGCACCCCAGGCTGGGCTGGATGCTGTTCGACACTGGCTACGGCGAGGCATTCATGGAGGCTACCCGGCGGCTCCCCGAGCGCCTTTATCGGCTCGTTACACCGGTACGGTGGCACCCGCAGCAATCCGCTGCCGCGCAGTTGCAGGCACGCGGCATCGAGCCTCGCTTGATATCGCACGTGCTGTTGTCTCACCTGCATGCGGATCACGTGGGATCGCTCGCCGACTTCGGGGCGGCCACGCATTGGTGCGCGCGCGCCGCCTTGCAAGACCTGCGAGGTCGCTCCCGCTGGTCGGCCCTGAGAAAAGGACTGCTGCCGGACCTTCTCCCAGACCAACCCAGCAGCAGACTCCGACACTATGAAGACTCCGCAACCGTGCGGCTGCCAGCGGAGTTCGCCCCGTTCGGGGAAGGACAGGATGTGTTCGGCGACCAGTCCGTGCTCGCGGTCCCGCTCCCGGGGCACGCCGCAGGTCACTTTGGCCTCTGCTTTCTAGCACGAGAGCGCTGGATTTTTCTGGTGGGCGACGCCGCGTGGTCGCGTCGCGCAATCGAAGACAATGCCCCGCCACCGGCGTGGGCGACGGCGATGCTCGGGGACACTGCTACTTACCGCACCACACTCACCTCGCTGCACGCCCTCGCGGGACGCCGCACCGGCGTCGTCATGGTCCCGGCGCACTGTCGCGAAGCTCGGCCCTGACTCATGCGACAGATCGCCACGTTTCTGACTGCGTACGCCAGGGCTCGCCGCTTCAATCGCCTCAGGCGTCGCTCAGAGATCGAGCGGATCGCCCAAAGAGGACTTCAGGATCTGCAGCAATTCGCCGCGCGCCGCTCGCCATTCTACCAGCGCTATGCCGGTGCGCCGCTGCACGAATGGCCAATCATGAACAAGCCCACATGGATGGGCGAATTCGACCGCATCAATACTGTTGGGGCAAAACTTGATGACTTGCTTCCGTTAGCTCTTAGGGCAGAATCAACCCGCGATTTCTCGCGGTCATGGCGCGGCCATACGGTGGGTCTCTCCAGTGGGACGTCCGGGCACCGTGGCCTCTTCCTAGTCAGTCCCCGCGAGCGGGTTCAATGGGCCGCCACACTAGTCGCCAGGATGCTCCCCTACGGCCTTCTTTCTCACGAACGAGTCGCGTTCGTTTTTCGCGCGGGAAGTCCGCTGTACGAGTCCATTGGGACACTCGGCGTTCAGTTCCGATTCTTCGACCAGGCGAACCCGTGGCAGGAACTGGCAACCAAGGTCTGCCTATTCCGGCCGACCATCCTGGTCGCACAGCCGCAGGTGTTACGGCTTCTTACGGCGGCTCCCGATTCCCTGAGGCCTCGACGCGTTGTTTCGGTCGCCGAGGTATTGGACGAGCTCGACAGAGCGCAACTCGAACACCGCTTCGGCACACAGGTTGAGCAGATCTACCAGGCGACCGAGGGGCTCCTCGGCACGACGTGCGAATCGGGCACGATTCATTTGAACGAACCGTATCTGATCGTCGAGCCCGATTGGCTGGATCGGAACCGGTCGCGCTTCATTCCGATAATTACTGACCTTTGGCGCCGTACCCAACCTGTCATCCGCTATCGTCTCAACGACATTCTGAGGACACGGAGCGCGCCCTGCCCTTGCGGACGTGCAGCCTTGGCAATCGAGGCGATCGAGGGACGTTCTGACGACTTGCTGTGGCTGCGCGATAGAAGCGGCGCCCAAGTCCCGGTGTTCTCGGACCTCTTGACACGCGTAGTAATGCAAAGGGTGCCCGCGTTGCAGGAGTACGAGATCGTGGAAGTGGATCGTGGCCACTGGCGCGTGGGCTTATCGCCACTTCCTCCCGATTCCGTACAGGGGGAACTCGTGGCCGGATTGATCTCCCTGAGCGAGTCCTTAGGCGCGGAGCCCCCCACTTTGAAGATCGATTCCCTAATCACCCCCCCGACTTCCGCGAAGCGACGTAGGGTACGGGGACTTGGCGCAACCTCATGCGCGTCCTAGTGCTGGGGGCCCGTGCGCCCGTGGCGCTGGATCATGCGCGCCGCTTCGCGGCGCAGGGGTGGGAATCCTTCGTCGCCGACAGCATCTCGTGTCGCGTTTCGGGTTGGTCACGAGCCATCGCGGGAGTCTTTCGCCTGCCCCGCCCCAGATACGAGCTCCACCCCTTCGCCCTAAAGCTGGCCGAGCTGATCGAACGTCAGCGGATAGACCTATTGCTGCCGACTTGTGAGGAAGGCTTCTACGTCAGCGCGATTCGCTCGCGTTTGCCAAGAGAGTGTCGGGTATTCATTGCACCTTTCGAACAGATGCGGGAGCTGCACAGTAAAGCGCGGTTCCTTCAGCTAGCTGGCAGCTGTGGTCTGGCGACACCGCAGTCCACTCTCGTCGACACTCTCGACGGCGCCCGGGCCTGGGCCCGCGGTCGGCCCGTGGTTCTCAAACCGGAATATTCACGGTTTGGGGTGTACGTAAGGATTTATCGAGATGGCATCCCGACTAACGCACCACGGCTACCGGTGAATGGTCGCTGGGTCGCACAGGAACTCCTGCATGGTCGGGAATTGTGCTCCTATACGATCGCGGTCGACGGACGCATGACTGCTCATGTGGTCTACGAACCGACCTATCGCCTGCGTCGCAGCAGTAGTTACTACTTCGAACTGCGCTCCGTACCAGAGATCACGACGGCTGTTTCGAAGATTGTCGAGGCCCTCCGTTACACGGGCCAAATATCCTTTGACTGGATCGAGCCCCGAGCAGGCGAGGTCGTACCTCTCGAATGCAACCCGCGCGCGGTCAGCGGACTCCACCTGTTTGCTGACCGCGATGCGATTCCCGACGCCATACTGGGGAACGTTACCGAGTGCATTGCGCCCAGTTGCATGGATCCCGCCATGCTAGCTCCGGCGATGGTGCTGTTTGGGTTGCCCAGGGCCCTGCGCTCGTGGACCCTTCCCCGATGGAGCGCGGATTGGCGCCGGGCACGCGACGCACTCAGTCGCCCGGGTGATTTCGGTCCGATTCCCGGCGCTTTTGCAGATCTATCGGCCTTCGGTGCGCTGGCATTGCGCCACGCGTGCTCTGTTCGTGCCGCCGCCACCAGGGACGCGGAATGGGATGGCGAGGATCTCTGCACATGAATGCTGCAGCGCGCACTGATCGAGAAAGTCTGTTCGCGACAAAAGTCGCAGCCTACCTCGAGGTAGCTGCGCGTTCCGTGCAGGCAATCTCCAATGTCGCGACTCAGGTGGCGTCTCTAGGTGCTGGCTCCACGCTTCTGCCAGTCACCATCAATTGCTCTGAATCCGGTAATGCCTGGGTCTGCTCTCCCTATTCCACGTATGCGCTGTATGCCGCCGAGGAGATTCGCCGTCTCGGCCATCCGCTGCTGACCAGCCCGTTGCAGGGGCTTTGTGGCGTCATGGGGCGGCACTTGCGCAATGCTGCTGTCGACAATGTTGTCGCCGTCAATAACTGGCTCATATCTACTAATCTCTATCCTCCGGCTCGCGCCTATGACATTCCCGCGATAATTGCGGAGGCCCGGGCCCGTTGGCCGGGGCATGCGGTTTGGTTTCGCTCGCTCAATGCGCGTTACACGGCGGACTGGCTGAAGTCTCTGGTCGAATCCGGGTGCATCCTGATACCGAGTCGTCAGGTCTATCTCTATGACACAGTCCACGCCAATGCGACGCGTCCCGTTGATCTGCAGCGCGACTTCCATCTCTTAAGGACCACGCCGCTCTCAAGCTCGCCGGGCGACCAGTGGTCCAGCGAAGACTTCGAGCGCGCCTCTAAGCTGTACGCGCTCCTTTATCTGGAGAAGTACTCGCAACTCAATCCGGCGTACACGGCCGAATTCATGAGGCTCTGGCACGCCGCAGGACTCCTCGACCTCGTAGGCTATCGAGATCCGTCGGGCGAGCTGCAGGGCGTCGTCGGGATGTACTGTGACGGTGGGACGCTCACCTCTCCTATCGTAGGCTACGACACTGCGCGGCCACAGGCGGAGGGTTTGTACCGAATTCTTGCAGCAACCGTTCTGATGACCGCAGCGCGCACAGGTGGGCGTGTAAACCTCAGCGCGGGAGTCGGTGAATTCAAACGGTTGAGGGGCGGCATCGGTGAAACTGAATACAGCGCGGTCTATGCGCAGCATTTGCCTCGCCGCTCGCGACGGGCACTGGAGCAATTGAGTTTCGTGACGCGACGGATCGGCGTTCCGATCATGCGCTACCTTCGTCTATGAACTCTTCTCCCGTCACACTCGATTCTCATGCGTTTGTGGCCGCGACGTCCGGCGCGGTCGGGCACCGGCCGCTTCGCGTACGTCTTTTTGGTGCCCCCGTTGTGCTGTTCCGGACTCGCGACGGCGGGGTTGCCGCCCTCGAGGATCGCTGCGCGCATAGAGGCGTTCCGTTGTCAGCCGGAGAGACGCGAGGTGATTCAATCATCTGCCGCTACCACGGATGGGGTTTCGGGCCTGACGGGTCCTGTGTGCTCATGCCAGGTGCGCCTGGAAACGCCCCCGTGGCGCCAGTTCGGATCTCGCGACTCCACACGCGGGAGCGAGATGGGTTTGTGTGGGTCTCAGCGCAAGCAAATGCTCCGCTGCCGCAGCGGGTGGAATCCCTAGACCCAAAGAACTGCCGCTTCCGGTGGCAAACGATTTGGCAGGCGCCCGTTGTCGATGTGCAGGAGAATTTTCTCGACGCGCTTCATACCCATTCGGTCCATCCTGGGCTGGTACGGCGTCCAGACCAGCGGCAGCCGATGCAAGCCTCCCTGACGGTTGAGGGCGACGGCTTCCAGGTCGACTACATTGGCCAGCCCGAACAATCCGGGTTGCTGTTCCGCCTATTTGAGTCCCGGCGCAGCCGCGAGCGCGCCTACTTTTCCGGTTGTGCGGCCGCGCAGCTGGAATTTGTCTACGCGGCGGGATGGACCGCGTGGATCACTCTCTACTGCACCCCCGCGGACACTCGATCAACCCACGTTTTTGCTTCACTTCACCTCGACGGTCGCCGAATCCCACGATGGCTTGTTAGGCTCCTGGTGTGGCCGTTCATCCGCCGCGTCGCAAAGCAGGATCAGAGGATCGTCGAGCTGCAGGAACGGGCAAACTCTGACTTCCCTGGACGCCTGCCGGTCATCACGCCCATGGACGTCGTCCGACCATACGTCGTGGCTGCTTGGGGGGGAGCCATCGAAAGTTTGCCTCGGTCTCGGTCAGCGCTAATGTATCTTTGATCCTAGGCCAGGGGCTCGACTCCGGGCGCTGGGACAATTTTGGGACAGTGCGCTCGTGACATTGCGTGATATCAAATGACATCACGTGATACTAAGTGCCTGTTGCAATTGGGGATCCGCTCGCATTTCGTTGATTTATGGGCAGCCTACTTCCGTTTCACACGACAGGGGCCACTGGTTCGATCACAGTACCGCCCACCGTTCAGAACACCCGTACGCGGGTGTCATCCTAAAAGTTCAATTTCTCAGCACCTAGCTCGATCAACTCGTCGTGCTTGGGATCGTAGAACAGCCGATAGTAGGAAAACACTGCGACTTCGATACGAGCTCCTTCGTAATTGACCCAGGTCTTGGTCATCGCGGGCACGTTCGTTGGCGGCTCGTCTGCCGCGCTCTTTGTGGGGATGGGTATCCATTGTGAAGCGAGCTGTGGCTTGTCGCGCTGGATCTTCCAGTCGTTGCCATCGCGTGCTGCCCCGTAGACTCGAAGCCCGGCCGTGATCTCATCGAGCTTGCCGCGGAAGTCGTCTTCCGTCGTGAAGATGCCCACGTACTTTCGGGCGAATTGCACGTCATCGTCCGTCCATTTCTGGAACGCATAAGACTGCCCGCTGCTTAACCAAGGCAC
>Ga0210390_10004808_pt1 | contig 11354 bp, 9 predicted proteins | sample IncBWH11OmetaG_FD_161050 | JGI IMG/M metagenome (GOLD analysis project Ga0210390, IMG submission 161050) | Forest soil microbial communities from Barre Woods Harvard Forest LTER site, Petersham, Massachusetts, United States - Inc-BW-H-11-O ... | reverse complement strand
TTCAGATGGGCAATTCGCCGGAGTCGGTAGTACCAATTTCCTTGCCGCTTTCACAGACCGAAATGTAGATGAGCTGGCCGGCTTCTTCAGTGACGATGCGGTGTTCATCGACGGGCCGCGAGGAGTGCACCGAGGCAAAGAGGCAATCAGGTCCGAATTCGAGGCCGAGCTTGCGATGGGATTCGAGAGCATCAAGATCGACGTGAACTCGCTGGTAGCCAACGGCGCAGTCGTGATGATGGAAGGGGTTGAAAACTACATCATCGGTGGCAAACCCTTCTTCATGGAGACCATAGGGGCGTTTGACATCAACCCTGACGGGCTGATCACGCGGTGGCGTTACTCCTACGACCTGAAGCCGCTCACGGACCAGCTTGAGGCCGCGGGCTTTAACGTCCCTACGTGAATAAGACCTATCGGTCATCCGGTCAACGACGTCATATTGATAGCTGACCGTTTGGAGCCGGTCGTGGTACCGATTACGCGAAGGACATTTCAGCTTCCGAGACCGAGGCCAGTCTGGCCGCCGGCTTTTACGTTGTAACGGTCGCTGTTCCGCACGGTGTGAGGGCGTAAACCGCGTTGCGGCTCAACGCATCTCTGCTCAATTGCGGTCGGCGGCACCGGGCACCGCCGCGTACGGAGCGGCGAAGGCGGCCGGGGCGAGGCGGGCCATCCCGCGCAGGATCCCCGGGGTCCGCCTGGCCATCACCTCCACGACAGCATGCCGGCAGGCTCAGCCGGACGCATTATGCCGTTCTGATTTACCTCGTACACATGGGCCGTCGAGATGTCGAAGAACATACCAAGGACCTTTAAAGCACCAGAGGCCTTTGCGGCGGCCAAGATCGGATTGCGGGTCAGCCTTTCCATCTGGGTGACCACATTCACGATGCTCAGCTGGTCGGCCTCGCTGAGGCCGTCGGACTTGGCGCTCAAGCGCGCCGGATGGTGACCCTGGTACGCGGCGAGACTATCGCGTGCTTGCTCGAGCCAGTGGCCCAACGCTGTAGTCGCTTGATCCGTGCCGTCCTGAAGCAGTGCCGTCATCGCACCGCACGACGAATGTCCGCAGACGACAACCGAAGTCACACCCATCTGGTTGAACGCGACGTCGAGCGCGGCGTCGACGGATCGGTCGGCCGGATCGGCCGGTACCAGATTGCCGACGTTGCGGACGACGTATAGGTCACCAGGCCCGCTGGCGGTGATGACGTCGGGCATGATCCGCGAGTCGGAACACGTGAGGAACACCGCATCCGGTCTCGTTGAATCGGTCAGCTCAGCAAGCCGGGGATATAGCTCTCCGCGACCGCTGCGGTGATGCTCACTAACGCCGTCGAGAATCGAAGCGGCGGCGTCGTCTCGATCACCGTTGTCGCGCGGTGGCCACGAAATGTCGCGCGATGGCCACGAAATCGGTCCTATCGACCGAGGCAGGTAGTGACGCCTGGGCCGAGTGGTGTGTGCGTGGTGCATCTTCGCGGGCGTCGTCTCGACAATAGCGACCACTCCGCCCGTGGCCTCGTGAGCGGTTCTCCAATCGGAAATGGCCTCTGACACCGCCTCATCGATGTAATCCGCGTTGAGCGTGAGCCGCACATGAGACCCCGGCGGCATCGTGGACAGCACCTTGGTCAGGCGGGGCAAAAGCAGGAAGCTGAGCGTACCGTCGATATCGATCCGCCAGCGCGTCGACTGCTCGTCGCCACCATACGGCTTGACCTCGATGGGTGCGCGTACCACCCGGGCCAACAGAATGGCTATCGCGACGCCAAGGCCGATGGCCACACCCTCTAGTAGGTTGAGGAACACCACACACACGATGGTGATGGCGTAGATCGCGAAATCGCCTGTAATCCAGGCAAGTTTGATGTGGGCCAACTTGACGAGCTGGACACCGATCACGATGAGCAGGCCGGCTAGCGCGGCCTTGGGAATGAGTTCCACCAGTCTGGTAAACAACGACGCGAACAGCAGGACCCATACGCCGTGCAGAACTGCCGACATCCGGGAGCGGGCGCCGGCTGCCACGTTGGTGGAGCTGCGCACAATGACGCCGGTGACTGGCAGCCCGCCGAGCAATCCCGAGACCATATTCGCGCTGCCTTGGCCGATCATCTCTCGGTTGAAGTTGGTGCGCGGCCCGCTGTGCAGCTTGTCGATACCGACCGCCGACAGCAGCGATTCGACACTGGCGATGAGGGCAACCGTGAGGACCCCCAAGACTATTTCGCTGATCTCGTGCGCCCACGGCTCCCCGCCAGGGGCCGTTGGAGGAAGTTTGGGCAAGCCAATGGCATCGAGGAAGTTGGCCGAGAGCGTGATTCGGTCGATACCTTCCAGCCCCGCAGCTTCTGCAACTGCGGTCGCTACCACGATGGCCACGAGTGCGCCAGGGATGAGGCGGACCTTGGCGGGCAGCTTTGGCCACAACAACAAAATGGCGATGACCAGCCCGCCAACGATCACTTCGTGAAGTTCGTGATGGAGGATGCCGCTAGGTATTGCCTTGACGTTCTCCCACGCCGAGCTCCGTGACGAGCCACCCATCAGGACGTGAATTTGCTGGAAAACAATGGTGACACCGATGCCCGCCAGCATGGCGTGCACCACGACCGGCGCAACGCCCAGCGCAGCGCGAGCCACCTTAATCACCCCGAACAGGATCTGCAGCGCACCCGCGGACATCGTGATCACGCACGTCATCTGCCAACCGAAATCATCGATCAGTCCGGCGACCACCACAGTGAGACCCGCGGCCGGCCCACTGACCTGAAGCGCCGACCCGCCAATCGAGCCGGCGACAATGCCGCCCACCACCGCGGCGATCAAACCGGCCACCAGCGGAGCCCCGGATGCGATGGCGATTCCTAGCGAAAGAGGCAGCGCAACAAGAAAGACAACCAGCGAGGCGGGAAGGTCATATCGCAGATTGCGCAGCAATGCCCCAGAATCAAGGCGCATCGACTCATTCTGGATGGCCAGCGAATGTCCCGCTAGCCTAAATCTCGCCGCATAGCGGTTACATAGATTCCGAGCCGCCGGGCGAACCAGGTGATCAGCCGCCCGAGGATGATCAGCAGCAGCAGGAACACGATCAGCAAGAAGGCTGCGTCGTGGGACAGGTCCTGGGCCGTTTTCGACGGCAGGTTGTAGAACGTCCAGACCGGATAAGTCAGGTAACCGACTGGTGAGTGGGTGAGTTGTCCGGTCGGGAGGGACGCCGACCACCCCGCCGTGTACAGCATCGGTGCCGTCTCGCTGATCGCCAGCGCTAGGGCCACCAGCATGCCGGTGACGACCCCGGGAATGGCCGGCTTCAGCACGATCTTGCGCAGGGGCAGGATGACCGAAGCCCGTCACTTCGCCGCTGTTCCGCTCATGCTTCCGCGCGATCCTCGCGGGATGCGCGAAGGCGTTGGAGAGTTAGTGGCATCGAATTCTCGAAGAACACTTAATGCGGTCCCTCGCTGGCATCCTTCCGCTAGCCGGATACGCGCTGCCGCAATAGTGGTAATCCGGGCCCATCCACCGCAGACAGCACGGCGGTGCGTCCGACCGCGGCCATCATCAGTTGTGGTGCCCGGCCGCGGATTTCCTGTCCTTCACCCCACGTTCGATCCATGTCAGTGGCTTGCCAGCGAATCCCTCGCAGTCGCCCTAACGGCACGAGGCCGATCGGCAGCGGGCCGGTCAAGAAGTCCAGCGCGGTCGCTGTCAGCTGCGGATCTGGTTCGAAGGGAAGTCCGAGCGGGATTCTGATGTCGCCGCTATGGGCCAAGACTTCGGCTAGCAGACCGGGTGCTTGCGGCGGGGGCCTCCAGTATCGGTGATCAGCGAGGTCGCGCAGACTTGCCGCAATTTCGGCAGCTGGCCGTTGCGCGCGACGGCGCGCCAGCTCATCGATTGCCCGATCCTCACTACCACGGCGCACGCCTAGCCACGTAACCCTGAGAGTGCCCTCGGCCAGAAAGCTCACCAGATGAGCGCCCACCGTCTTTACATCCCAGCCTGCACACAGACTAGGAGTCGCTAGCTGCGCATCATCAAGATCGTCAATCAGATCCGCGATGCCGCGACGCTCCTCCGCTATGGCGGCATGGATCAGATCGCGGTCCACACACAAAGTGTAGGAATCCGACCGTGGTATCGACTGGGCGAAAGACACTTTATGCCGATGTATGTAGGAGTCATCGATGAACCGCAAGCAAAGCTACCCGCGCATCGCGCGAGCGTTCTAGAGTGGCGCCCGATTTGAAGCAGTCGTCGAGGCATCGAAGAGGCCCAAAATGACTCCGACGAAAGATGCCCAATCGGTCTAACTGCTCACTGTGGGGCCACATACTTCGAGGTGACTATGAACCATGCGGTCGAAAATGCGATCGACCTTACCGGCACTTTCGCGGCTGGCCTGCACAGTCTGCTTCATGACGCTGTAGAGCAGGGGCCGTTGGCATCGGATGTATCGACGGGCGCCACCGTCGTGCTGCGCCAACGCGACGTCGAGGCCTTGGCGCACGATCATCGACTTGAGGGAACCGGGCTGGCGTTGTTCGACATGATGGGCATCACCGACGGATCCCTGCGCGACTGGTACGGCCAGATAATGTTCACCACTGAGGGGGATTATCACCGCCGCATCCGATCGCTCGTTTCCCGGGCGTTCACGCCCCGGTCCGTCGAGGCGCTACGCGCCCCGGCTGCCGACATGGCCGCCAATGCCGTCGCTTCCACTAGCCAGGGCGGCGACCTTGTTGATGCATGCTCCACTCTGGCCACACGGCTTATGTGTCGCCTGCTCGGCGTTCCCGACAGCGACGTCCCGGTATTTTCCCATTGGCTCGATGCCTTGAGCCCGGTGTTCTTTATCATGACGCCCGAACAAATCGCGGCCGCGACGACCGCAATCACAGAACTGCAAAGCTATGTCGATGAGTTGACGACGCGTCGTAGCACAGCGCAGGGACCGGATCTCATTACTGCACTGCTTGCAGCCGAGGCCGACGGCGAGCGCCTCACCCACGACGAAACCGTCGCTATGATCGCCAATCTGCTGGTGGCGGGACATGATACGGCCGGGAGTCAAATACCCTGCAGCATTCTGGTGGCCCTGCAGCACCGTGACGAACTCACCGGCGTACATGAAGACCAGGCCCGGCTGGCAAGTGCAGTCGCAGAAACCATGCGCCTTGAGCCAAGTATCCCGTTCATTCCTCGCAGGGCTGTGGAGCCGATTGAGTTGTACGGCAATATGATTCCGGCTGGCTCGGTCTTCCTCTGCTTCGCCTCCGCGTGCCGCGATGCGTCGGCATGGCGCGAACCCGATAATTTCGACCCCGACCGCTTTTCGCGGCCTGACACGCCCAGACTGCTCAACTTCGGTGCTGGCACGCACTACTGCGTGGGCCACGCCTTGGCCAAGATTGCAGTCGAAGAGAGCGTGCGCGCTGTACTCGCAGCGGATCGTCCCCCAATGCGCCTAACCGAGGACCCCGCGGACATTCCGTGGCGCCAGGTGCTTGGCCGCAGTCCCGCTCGACTGCTGGTCAATTCCGGGGTGGCTTGAGCAGATGGTGGCACCTACTGGCCGAATTACGTTTCAGCAGGGAGGGAAGCTTCCAAAGTTTATGAAGCTTCCATGAGTCATGGGGAACCCATGCGTTGCCCCTACGGGACAGATCTACTGGGATAGCTCGTCTTTGATGCGGCACTGAGGAGGCCCCTAATGACAGCGGTCGACAACATCACCAGCCTTCGCCAGCGCCGCGAGGCAATCGTCAACCAGCACGCAGAGGCGGAAAACCGGCACGACGTCGAGGCGACAATCGTTACCTTCCACCATCCACGTTACGAGGTGAACGGCGTCTCGAGCGACGGTGAGGCGGCCGTTCGAGAGTTGCTGCAAGGCTTGATGCACGGCATGTCAGATCTGCACGCCGAGACCGTCAGGCTGCGCCATATGGACGACGGCGTACTTGTCGAAGGGATCATCACGGGAACCCATGACGGCGTATGGGCGGGCATCCCACCCAGTGGTAATCGCGTCAACTTTCCGGTAGTCGGAATCTTCGAGTTCGACGGCGATCGACTCTTGTGCGAGAAGGTCTTTTTTGATACGGCCACGGTGATGACTCAGATGCTTCCCGGTACCAGCTAAGGGTTGGCGAAAAGGTTCAAGAGGCCGTGGCACCGACTGGCTAAAGAACACTTCACCGCGACGGTTGGACCGGTGGCTATGAGCGACCTCGCTGACCTGCTTACACTTCCGCAATGCTCTCGGAGACGCGGTACGCGCTGAACGGCGACTTGCGCGTCGCCTATCGTGCCTCCGCTGAGGGTGAGCGAGACATTGTGTTCGTCCCGAGCTGGTTCAACTGCTGCGAGCTGCTTCCCGAGATGCCGTCCGTTCAAGGCTGGGTCGAGGCGATGACCTCGCTGGGTCGGATGATCTTCTTCGACCACCCGGGCAACGGAGTGTCCGATCCTGTCACGCCGGACGCGATGCCCACCTTGGAGCAATGGGCCGACAGCATCACGGCGGTGCTCGACGATCTCGAAAGCCGCGAAGCGGTGATCCTGTGTAGCTCTCTTGACGCGTTTGCGCCCGGGGCGCTGTTCGCAGCGACACATCCGTCGCGCACCACCGCATTGATTGCACTGGAAAGCTACGCGGCTTTCCCGACCGACCAACGTGCCCGCGAAACCGCCGATGAGTCGGGAGCCATGTGGGGCACGGGCGAGGTTGAGCATTTCTTCAATCCGGACATGCCGTGGAACGAGGAGATCCGGGCAACGTGGGCACGATACGAGCGTCTGGCGGCAAGCCCAGCGACCGTGGCTCTGATGCTGCGCGTGGCGACGGAATTGGATGTGCGGGCGGTTCTTCCAACCATCCGCGTGCCAACCCTGGTCATGCATCACACCGACATCGCGCTGCGCGCGGCGTGGGGGCACACACACAAGTACATTGCCGATCACATACCGGGGGCGAAATATGTTGAGCTTCCAGGGCGCAACGTCTACCACTTCGTGGAACCGTGGCGCGATTCGTTCCAGGTGATCGCCGAGTTCCTCACCGGCCACCAGGCCGACGTCGCCGACGATCGGGTGCTTGCCACGGTGCTGTTCACCGACATCGTGGACTCGACGCGCCGGGCCGCGGAGATGGGGGACCGTGACTGGCATGCCTTGCTCGACGCACACGACGCCGTCGTCCGCTCGCAGCTCGCACGCTTCCGAGGCCGTGAGGTCAACACATCGGGTGACGGCTTCCTCGCGATGTTCGACGGTCCGCAGCGAGCGATCCGCTGCGCCATGGCAATTCGTGACGCGGTGCGGACTCTCGGCATCGAGGTGCGCGCCGGGTTGCACACCGGCGAGTGCGAGATCCGCGGCGACGACATCGGCGGAATCGCCGTGCACATCGGCGCGCGCGTGAGCGCACTGGCCGGAGCGAATGATGTGCTCGTGTCCAGCACACTGCGCGACCTCGTGATCGGGTCAGGACTCGGCTTCGAGGACCGCGGCGCTCACCAACTCAAGGGCGTGCCCGGCGAGTGGCGCCTCTTCGCCGTCGCGTCGCCTTAGCGGTGCGTTTCGGCGAAAATCGTTTCGCCTGCCATAAGTACTTGTGCACGTGGTGGCACCGACTAGCTAAAGAACACTCAACTCATCGGGTGCTGCCAAGCCTAGGGACGCGCCCTCGCGGTTCGCCGCACCGGTGGCGAGCCAAGCGCGGTAGGGATCAGGCGGGTGGCGCGGGTGGCGCGGGTGGCGGTGAGCTGGCCGGTCCGGGCGCAGCCGCATTTCCATGCAGGCACTGCTGATATTCCTGAGTACCTGGGACGTTGTCAGCGCCGCAGCTGCAATCATGAACTTGCGCGGGGGTGGGAAGCGAATTGCAAAAGTCGCTACCAGCCGAGGCCGATGGTGCGGTCCACATAACACCAGCGGCCAAGGCTGCCGCTGCACCACCGACTGTGGCCATCAATACTCTCGTCTTCATGTTGGGATTCCTTTTCTCTGGAAGACGACGGCACTCCGACGCCGCCGGTTGCGCTAGCCGAATATTAGGGTTTCAAGGAGAAAGTCGCAGACGTCATGTGTTGCCGATTACGCGAAATACACTTTGAGCGGGCATGCCGGTATCTCCCGACGTTACGGCCACTGTCTGACCCGTTGGCTGTCATCCTTGATCTCATGTCCGATACCAAGCATGTCGTTCTGATTCACCGGGCATCTACGGCTGCTGCGATTGTCGTGGACGGGTGGCTTGACCAACGTCGATGGCACCGGCAGCGGTGGCTCCGTCCAGAGTGTGTAGAAATTTTTGCCTTTTCGCGTCCACAGCCGCTACCTAAGGAGTACCTTAACGAAACCTGAGATGGCGTCACGGTGACGGACGGCCAGACCGTCCGGGCCGAACGACACCTCTTGTACTAATAGGGGATTTTGGCGGGGGCCTACAACGAGGTCGGACCCATGGCTGATCATCGGGACACGAAGCGCAATCGTCGGTCGCGCAGCGCGAAGGCCCGTCGTCGGGTAGTCGGTTTGAGTAGCGGTGTCGGTACGCTTTTGGCGTTGGGCATGACGCTGTCGGCTACTGCGCCGACGGTCAAGGCCGATGAGTTAGACGCGATTCTTGAGCCGATCATCAATTCCATCACGGGTTCGCTGGGTGATGTGGCTGCCGTTTCGGCGGCGGTTCCAGAGCTGGGCAGTCTGGGCTTGGGTGCCACCGAGTCGGTGGCGGCGGCCAGTCCGGGTGATGCCTCGTTGCAAGGGCTTGAGCAGGATTGGATTAACAGCGGCTTTGGTCAGCAGGTTGACACCCTGATCAATAGTTGGTTCAACCTGGTCGATCCCACCAGCAGTGCGTGTGGGTTGATCTGTGACGGCGCCGATGGTCAAGGTGGCGGGTTGATCTTCGGTGACGCCGGCAATGCTGCGCAGCCGATGAGTGAGAACTTGCTGGTCAACCCCAGCTTCGAAACGGCCGACCCGTCCGGCTCGGGCTACAGCGGGGTGACCATCCCGGGCTGGACGGAGACCGGCACCCCGACCGTGATCGCCTACGGCACCCAGGGCGGTTATCCGCTCGGACTCTCGTTTCCGTTCCCAAAGTTTTTCGACTTTCCACAGACCGCGCCCTCGGGCGGCGGTGACAATTTCGCCGGCGGCGGACCCGTGGCCACGTCCACCATCAACCAAACTGTCGACCTCACCGGCGCAGCCGGAACGCCGTTCACTCTGAGCGCAGATCTCGGCGGTCAAGGCTGGGACCCGTCTGACGCCTCAGTGCAGGTCACCTTCCTTGACGCCCATGGGGACGTTCTGGGCACCGACTCGCTCAACCCGGTCACGATATGGGATCGCCTGGGTTTCACCGGGTTTGAGGAACGCGACATCAGCGGCATGGTCCCCGACGGCACCACCTCCGCGCAGGTGACCACGACCTTCACCGACAACGACCAGTTCCTCGGCAACTACAATGGCGCCTACGCCGACAACGAGTCGTTCACCGTCGGCGATCCAAGCCTCACCGCGGCGCCGCTCACCCCGCCGACTTCCGACGTCGGCCAACTGGATCACGTGTTCCTGATCTACATGGAGAACAAGGGCGTCGGCGACATCGTCGGCAGCCCCAACGCGCCGTACATCAACAGCCTGATCAACACCGAGGATTATGACAGCAACTACTTCGCGCTTGGCCACCCCAGCGACCCCAACTACATCCGCCCCTTGGGGGGATCGGACTTCGGCATCGACTACAACCCCGCCGGGAACGTCATCGACGCGAACAGCCTCATGCAAGAAATGGATCAGGCGGGCATATCGTGGGCCGGCTACGCGCAAGGCATGCCGTTCCCGGGTGACCTCACGTCATCGGGCGACTACGCCGTCGATCAATTACCGTTCGCCCAATTCAGCTACGTCTTCGACAACACCCCCGCCTACCTGCAGGAACACCTGCTGCCGCTGACGGATTTGTCCACCAACCTCGAGGACCCGAACACCTTCCCGGAGTTCACGTGGATCGCTGCCGACGAAGCCAACAACGGGGAAGGCCCTATCGATACCCCGTCTGGCATTGCCCAGTTCCTTATCAGCCAGTTCACGAACCAGCAGTACAACGTCGCGGCCGCCGACCAGTTCGTCCAGCAAGAGGTGTCCGCCATTGAAAATTCGCCAACGTGGACTGACTCGAACGAGAAGGACGCGATCATCATTACGTTCGACGAGGACAACAACAACCTGTCACTGGGCTTTGGTAACGAAGGCAACAACGTTCCGATGATCGTCATCCCGAACGAGGACGCCGTGGCGAATGGGGGGATGGAATCCGGCCCCTTCACCACCGACGCCTACTCCAACGAGTACAGCCTGATGGCCACGATTGAAGACGCCTTGCGTACTACGCCAGGGACTCTGGCCCCGCTCACTGACAACGACATGTACGCCCCACCCATGAACGCTTTCTGGAAATAACGGCATCGATTTGCTAAAGAACGCTTTAACCACGTCAATCCCGAAGAGGTCCGCGCGGGCCCGAGCTACTTAGAGGGGCGGCAGATCAGCGACAACCGCCGCCAAACGCGGATCGGATACTTCAATCCTTCCGAAGAAAGCCAGGAGCAACTCGTCGGGTTCCGCGTCGATCGGCTCGTCACCGGCGGGCAGGGGTCCCGAGGATGCGACGAATTCGACTGTGTCGTCTTTTCCCAGATACACCCGATGTCGGGTAGAGGTCTCGCTCTCAACCAGCCGATTCATCGACTCAGCAGGGCCACGAATCGCGATGGATGCCTCCGTGGCCGGTATCCCCCACTCGTTTCCGGTTGCAGCGGCGATGTCGTAGCCGTGGACGAGCAGCTCGCACAAGATCCATCGAGCCCCACCACCGCCAGAGATCGTTGATCCACCGTGGAAGGGATACAGACGGTCGAAGTCGAGTTTGGAGTAGACGTGGTCGATCACCGTACGCAGATTTGCCTCGAGCCGGTCGGCGATATCGTTGATATCTCGGTCGGTGTACTCCGAGAGGCAGGTCGCATTCAGCTCGGCAACCCCCTCGTTTGTGGCGGCGCGTCGACGATCGCCAAGCAGCCTGCCGAGCACGGTTACAACGTGCGCCGCAGTCTCCACGGCCGTCCAGGCGAGCCCACGTACCGGTCGCGCGGCGCGATCCGGATCGAGCCCCCGGACCATCGAGACGAACCGCCTCCCACTGTCGTCTAGCGCGGCGAGGATGTCGGCTTTGGTTGCCTCTTCCACCGGCTAAGCGTACGGCGGGCCGGGTACTCGGATTTCTCGCGGCCAACGGCTGGTGCCTATTCGTGTTCCTGTGT
>Ga0210390_10004806_pt1 | contig 11356 bp, 10 predicted proteins | sample IncBWH11OmetaG_FD_161050 | JGI IMG/M metagenome (GOLD analysis project Ga0210390, IMG submission 161050) | Forest soil microbial communities from Barre Woods Harvard Forest LTER site, Petersham, Massachusetts, United States - Inc-BW-H-11-O ... | reverse complement strand
ACCCGTTCAAAGAGTTCCTTCGGCCAATCCAGAAATCCCGAGATGTAGCGATCGTCAGGATGTAGCTGGAAAACGAGTTTTGAGAGATCCGCATCAGCTTGAGCAGAAGGTAAGATTCGTTCTACAACTCTTCGCGCTAGTTCGGACCAGAGACTCTCACGCGGGTGCAGCCCTGCCTCCGCAAATAGCCCTACAGCTTGGGTTTCTCCCAGCATTGCATGAAATGCATTTTGAAACGGGATGCGCAGGTCGACGTCCCCCTCAAGCAAAGACAAAAGTTCATTCAAACGCCCAATGCGCTCAGCCACCGGAGCCGACTTGCCATCAAACCTGCTCCAAGCCGCCAGTCTGGAAAATGAGCGAAGGCGGCCACTGAGACTCGATTCAGCGCAGAATTCTTGCAGAATCCGCTGCAACTGGGTTCTTTCCGCTTCAAGCCCGTTGTCGGTGAGAGACGAATTTAAGTTCGAAGGCACCTACCCCAGTGCCTTCTTCTCTTTGAGGTCGGAACTCATGCTGGGTGCTTTTGGTACCTCGAATGCGAGGCACAGTCTACATCACGGCTACTTAGTAGTGAAATCATCCGCCCCAGAATAAGTCCTTCTGTCCGCGTGAATCGAATAGTCGTCAAACTGGCTTTTCTAATGTGCAGTACCGGAGTCACAAAAGCCGAAGCGTAGCCACCTGACGCTTCTATCACGCTCGGACAATACGGCCACGTTCCAGGGAACGACCACCGTGAGCCGCTAGCCGCGTTATTGGTCCATGTGAGCGCGGCTCTTTTGGGCGAGAATCCTGAGCAAAACACCGTGGGTACCGAGGGGCCGGATCAATATGATTTCGAGATCTGTCATTCTTGACAATGGTGCGGTGTGTGGCGCCAGATTATCATTTCCCTGTTTCGCGGCACAATTAACTAAGCGCGAGTGGAGGTGTCTGATGGCAACAGCAAATCCAACCGAAGGATTGCGTGGAGCGGGTACGACCATCAAAAAGGCCAGTGGCTGGTTTATTGGCGTGGCAGTGGTGTTCATCCTTCTAGGGACGATGTCGATTATTGAGCCGGGGGTTGCGGGCCTGGCGGTAACGATCCTGGTGGGGTGGCTGCTGATATTTGGCGGCGGAGCGCATTTGGTCGCGGCGTTCAGCGGAGGCGGAGCAGGACGTGTAATCTGGCTGGTGCTGATCGGAATTGTGTATATCGTGGGTGGATTCTACTTTTTGACGCACCCGTTGCTGGGGCTGGGAACGCTGACGCTGCTCCTGGCGGTAATCATCCTGATGGAAGCGGTGTTCGAAGTCATTTCGTATTTTCGGATACGCGGCGAAGGGGGCTCGGGCTGGTTACTGGTGAACGCGCTAATCACGCTCTTGCTGGGCGGTCTGATCTGGTTCCACTGGCCGTCGAGTTCGGCGTGGGCAATTGGGATACTCGTAGGGGTGAACCTGCTGATGACCGGGATTTCGCGGCTCATGTTTGGTCTTGCAGCACGACAACTGGCAAGCCGCGTGGTGGCCTAGCAAACGGTTGGTGGCTCTGGCTTGGCAAGCTGAACTTGTAATCTGTTGACATGAGCCGCGAAGAGAGGATATCGCTTCAACGATTACAGAAAAAGCATAGAGAGACGCGGAGGGTGCCACATTCTCGTTTTTCGAGAGTGTGTCTTGGGTTTTCCAATGCGTCATGCAGTGTTTGGTAGGGGCGGTGGGGATCGAAATTGCATCCCTCACTTCTAGGTTTCGCTGGCGGAAGGCGTTACCGACCGCCCTCATCCCAATTGTTAGAACTGTTAGAAACGCCTCGCTTCTGGAATCAATTGGCGTCAGACGGTAGTCAAGCCATTTCTCGTCTAAAAGATCACAACTCATGCAGTCTGCGCAGTCGCTGGCCTCGAAGGGTCGGACCATTTGTTCGGGGATCCCGACGACCGGCAGCGCCCTGAGAGTGCTTTGCGATCCTTGTGTGTGCCGCGCAGCGATTTGTTGAGATTCTGGAAATGCGTGGCGAAGACGAAGTGGCAGTTGCTACAAGGCAGCGTGTGGGGCAAATGCCGCAACTAATTGTTTGAGGAGAACGGATTTGTTTGTGTAATGATTTGCAAGGAATTAACCCATGGTAAAGGCCACCCCTGCCAAGCTCTCATTCTTACAAGCGCGTGTGAGCGCAGGTCTGTGGTTGCGCTCGGTCCCGCCAGTCATTTTTCTGATATGGGTTCTGCTGTCCAATTCCGCAAAGGCGCAGATCACACAAGAGACTGGAAGCCAAGCCGATAGCCCCGCGTCCGTTCAAGGCAGGGTTCTCAACCGAGTCACACACGAGCCCATCAGCCGAGCGCTGGTTTATTCGCCGGACCAGCGGTATGCCATGTTGACGGACGATCGTGGGCGATTCGAGTTTAAGATTTCACAACCGGCGACGCAGGCAAAGGACGGTTTGACGGCAACGACCGACAACCGTCCGCCGAGCGGCCGCCAGATTGAAATGCTGCTGAACCTCGGACCGCAGCAGTTGTTTGCGCGCAAGCCCGGGTTTCTGGACAGTTCGAACGACCCGACCCCAGGGCGCGTAACTCCCATCCAATCCGAGATAGTGATCTATCTCGATCCGGAAGCTTTGATCGTGGGGCACGTCAGCCTTCCGGGATCGGAGGGCGACATGCGCATCAACGTAAACCTATATCGCCGCCAGATCCGGGAAGGTGAGGGGCATTGGGAGTCGGTGCGAACGGCGAGGACGTGGGCGGATGGAGAGTTCCGTTTTAGCGAGCTTGCGGCGGGGACGTACAAGCTGGGTACCAGCGAGGAGCTCGACCGGGATCCACTTGCCTCGACGCCAGGGGGACAGCTTTACGGTTTCCCACCCATTTTTTATCCGGGGGCCAGCGATATGTCGACGGCAAGCGCGATTGCGCTCGCAACGGGAGCGACGTTTCAGGCAAATCTCTCGCCAGTCCGTCGCGAGTATTACCCCATCAGAATTCCAGTGGTAAATGGAGGCGACGAGCGGGGGTTGGGTCTGCAAATCTATCCGGTGGGACATCCCGGGCCGGGATATTCTCTCGGATTCAATTCCGCCGAACAGATGATTCAAGGGTCACTCCCGGAGGGTAACTTCACACTGCAAGCCACCACTCGAGGGCAGGGTGGTTCGACTGGGTTTCTGAATTTTTCGGTGCGCGGAGGCCCATATGTTGGGCCCGGGGTCAACCTGATACCCAACACGTCGCTGAGTGTGACGGTGAGGGAAGAATTCAAGAGCGGAGCAAGCGTCTTCGGGGAAGATATTCCGGCAAGTGACGACAGGCAGCCAAACGGTGCGCCACAGCGGCGAGTTAACGTGCAGGTGCTGCTGACGTCGGTCGAGGCGTTTGGCTCGCAAGGAACCGCGGTGTCACAGCCGGTCAGCGGCACTCAGGAACATACGCTGCTCCTTCAGGATGTAGCGCCGGGGCGCTACCGCGTGCGTGTGCAATCGGGTGTGGGATATGCGGCGTCGATCGTATACGGCGGGACGGATCTATCGCGACAACCGCTGGTGGTGGGGTTGGGCGGATCGAGCGCGCCGATTGAAGTCACGCTGCGCGACGATGGAGCCGAGGTGGATGGCAAGGTGGAGGAGGGAACCCCTTGCTGTGTTTATTTTTTGCCCGTCGGCGAAGGTTCGGGACAATTTCGCGAAGTGGGCAGCACCCCGGATGGAGCATTTGGTGTAAATCAATTGCCGCCGGGCACGTATCGCGTGCTTGCTTTCGATCGTCAGCAGGAGGATTTCGCATACAACGATGTGGAAGCGATGCGAAAACTGGAATCGAAGGGAGAAGTCATTCATGTTGAGGCTGGGCAGAAGGAGCATTTACGATTGAAAGTGATTCCGGGAGGCGAGCCGCAATGATTTTTAGCGCGCGCCATTTGCGTTGCGTAGTTGCGATGTGCGGGTGGGCGCTGTTGCAGGGGAGTGCGGTGGCAGGGCCGAATCAAATTCCTGCAACGCCGGAGGGAGCGCGGACCGGCCAGGTTTTCAGGATTGCTGGAACGGTGGTGAGCGCCACGACGGGTGCGCCGCTTTCGCAAGCGCGCATCTCCGTCGCAGAGACGCGAGCACGCGGAAAAGTGATTTCGATGATCACCGCGGAGGACGGGCATTTTGAATTTTCATCATTGAGAGCTGCAAAGTATTCGTTGCAGGGAGCGAAGCGCGGATACATTTCGGCGGGGTACGAGCAACATGAACAATACACGACCGGAATCGTGACGGGACCGGAGTACTCAACCGAAAACCTAGTACTTCGATTGACGCCGATGGCGCTTATTACGGGCCATGTGTTTGATGAGTCCGGCGATCCAGCGCGAAGCGCACAAGTCACTCTTTACTTCGAGAACCACGCAGGAGGGATGAGCCGGATCACCCGCTACGCGAATTCGGTCAGTGATGATCGAGGATTTTTCGACTTTTCGCTGTTGCGCCCAGGCAAATACTACCTTTCGGTTAGCGCGAAGCCCTGGTACGCAATTCATCCGTCGACGGCGGAGGGCGAAGCGAGGAGTGCTGCGGGGCAAGTCTCGCCATCGCTGGATGTCGCTTACCCTACGACGTACTTCAGCGAGGCGACGGAAGCGGATAGCGCCACGCCGATCGAAGTGAAGAGTGGCGACCGCCTGGAAGTGGATGTGCATCTGAACCCGGTGCCTGCTTTGCACCTCATTTTTCGAGTCCCAGAGAATGGGGCGGGCCAGATGAATGGATTCAGAATGCCGGAGTTACAAAAACATGTTTTTGAATCGGAGGAATTCGTGCGGTCCGATGGCATGCGGCCGGTGGCGCCGGGGCTGTACGAAATAACGGGAGTTGCGGCCGGCCGCTACGCGGTGAGGATCAGGAGCGCGGACTCCGGCCAGCTTGAGCAATCCGCGGAAGTCGATCTTGTTCGCGATGGACAGGATCTGAATGAATCCAAGGGTGAACCACTTGGCAGTCTTAAAGTGATGGTGAAAATGGCGGGGGAAGAGCCGCTACCCAAACAATACAACGTTGGCCTGCAAGATTCGCGGCGGCGGTTCGTGGCATTCGAACAGGGCGATCCGACGGGGCAGTTCACTTTTGCGGATCTCGCTCCGGGTAAATACGCGATTCTAGTTGTCTCTGCGACATTGCCATTTTCTGTGGTGAAAACTTCTTCACCGGGGGGCGATTCTCCTGGCCACGACGTGAACGTTACCGCCGGTGCTGCCGTGGAAGTGACAGCTTCGGTCGTGGCAGGAAAAGTCAGCATTGAAGGAGTGGTGCACAAGAAAGACAAACCTGTGGCCGGCGTCATGGTTGCGCTGGTGCCGAACGATCCTGTGGCGCACATCGAATTGTTCCGGCGAGACCAGAGCGACTCCGACGGGACGTTCGCTTTGAGGGGCGTGATTCCTGGCTCCTACACCATTGTAGCCGTGGAAGATGCCTGGGGATTGGAATGGTTACACCCGAACGTCCTCGCGCGATATGTGCAGCATGGACAGAATCTTACGATAAGTGAGCTGATGCGCGGAACCGTGGAGCTGCTCGACCCGGTCGAATTGCAACCTCATTGAGCAGCAAATTGAGTGTGAGTGCAACCGTGCCGCCCCATGCAACTGGAAACGCAAGACTCGTTTACCGAGGAGTCCCGCCTGGGGGATCTGAGATGCAGTCCTGGCGTTGGTGGGGTTACCGGTTTGAAGCGGTGACGATGTCCGCGCCGGCAAAAATGGGAGCATTCCCGCGATGCACGTATTCAGGAGCGTGCTAGATGAATCGACTCGCCAAGCAAGAGCAAGCTGCCGTCGCTGCAGCCGAACCGAGCGAGAAACCCCACTTCGATGAGCCGTGCCTTTGCGGGATTGCAGGTTGCTACGGACATCCAACTTTCAGCACCGCAGATAGCCGCACGTTTCTCAAGATACGGGAAGGCGCGACTGCCGAAGTACGTTTCGACAACGAGGGCGGAATGACCCTCGCAACAAAATGATCTACTACTTCGATTCTTTGATTCTTTGAGCGCGGTTTCGCGCGCTGATTTTGGGGTTGTCCTGCGAGGCTTGCGGGCGAACGCCGCGGAAGTCCTTCACCCCACAAACGATAGGCCACGCGGTTTCTTCGTGGCAAGCAGGTCGGCACGTACGTGGGGATGATTCCGAGTGAGGAGTCCAGTGCTGGCAAGCAACGGCTGGGGGCACATCAGCAAGCAGGGCAGAGCAGTTCCTTGTTGCGCTTCTTGTTGGTAGAGGCGGCCCAAGCAGCGGCGCGTAACCATCCAGACTGGAGACGTCGGTACATCCACTTGGCGATGCGGCGGCACAAAAGCATCGCCAAGGTAGCGATGGGGCGCAGGCTGGCGATTCGGTTGTACTGGATGTGGCGGAATGGGTGTGAGTATTCACGGTCGTTAGAGCTCGGTTCGTACGCGGGACAGCTCGTTACCGGACATGGCGCGAAGTAGAGCGCTGTGCACTTGATTGGGCATCCCGCTCCCTGCAAAGGGAGTTTGAACGAGTAATCGTGGTCGAAGTTTTGATCGAAGAGATGTTTGGGTCGGACTGAAGCCGACCGCAAGATTACGAACGAGCCGTGGTCGTCGATGCAGAAAAGAAAGAGAACGAAAGAGAAAAACTCTTTTAGGTGAAAAGAAAGAAGTGTGTTCAAAAAGAGTTTGACAGGGCCGACATTGTTAAAGATGTCCGGTAACTCGATTTATCGGGACTTAGGATAACTTCCGAGTTGTCGACCACTCGGGCCAGAATCCCGTTTTTCAATTCCCAGCGCCATTTCCTTGCGGAAACTGAGAGCGTTTCGGATGGACTTTTCCCCTGTTCATCGATGTGGCTTGAGATGCGAAAGCTCACTGATATTGCCAGACTGCTCGCGTCGCAAATTGTGGCGCAGTTGCTCTTTGGCTCGGAAGATCATCATCCTGACCGCAGGAAGCCGCCTTTTCAGTTCGTGCGCGATCTCGGAGTAACTCATTTGCTTGTAGTAGCGCAGCACGAGCGGCACCTTGTATTTTTTTGGCAAGCGAATCAGCTGTTCCCTCACTTCGATGCGTTCTTCCCTGCGCAGGACTTGAGAGAGTGGCGAGGGAGTCGAATAGTCGGGGACTTCGCTAAGGTCAGCTCCGTCCACCCGCGAACCTTTCTCGCGTTTTCCTCGTCGCAGTTTATCAATGCAATGCCGGCCTGCCACCTGCGACACCCAAGGGCGAAAGGGCACCGCCTCATCTCTTGTCTCCAGGACCCTGTGCAGCTTCAAAAAGACTTCTGCCGCCGCATCCTCGGCATCTTCCGGCTGCCGAAAGAAACGCCGGCAGACGCGCAAAACATCGCGATAGTGCGCCGTGTAAACTGTGCTTAATACTTCGGGGCAGGTTTGTAGAGGGTGGTTCAGCGCCGCGCAGAGCGGTGTTTCTTCCATGAACATTGAAGTCGATCTCGTTGCCATCGCTCGTCCTTTGCCCTGAATTTGGGCACACCACGACTTCCGTGCCCGCAGGAGACAACTTGGGGAGCTCGGGTGTACCTCGGTTCAGCTATTTGGAACGATTTCCTCTCCGTTCAGCTTTCTTCGGCAGCACGACCGAAGTTGGCCCACTGTGAGACGTCGAAAATCCCTTGCTCCGTGAAGGGGACCGCTCGATCACGGTGCCCTCGCGTCGGCGGATGACCAATAGTGTCAAGTCGTCCTCCGGTGAGCACGCGTCAGCGAAGTCGAGCACCGCACCAAGCGTGGAGAAGAGAACTTGGTTCGCACTTGCATCGCCGACCGCATTCGCTGCCGCCGATAGTCGTCCTATCTCAAACTCCTCGTCTTCGGAATTCCGGCACTCCGTCACACCGTCGGAGTAAGCAAGCAACACATCGCCGGGATTCAGTCGCACGCTTCCGGAGTCGTATACCGCTTCTTGCAGGGCGCCTAGCATCGGTCCGCCTTTTTCCAATCGCTCCACAGTTTTGTTGTGTCTCAGCAGCAGCGGAGCTGGCAGGCCGGCGTTGCAGTATACAAGTTCATTCTCTTGTGGATCGAGTCGGGCAAAGAACAGGGCCACGATGGGCGGCTCATCCTGATCCTGGCACAGTTCCGCGTTGACCTCGGCAACAGCAGCAGCTGGGTCCGAATGCGTTCGTGCAGAGCGTCGGATCAAACCCATCAGATGGGCCTGCCAAATTCCCGCCGACAATCCCTTGCCGGCGATGTCGCCCACGGTCAATCCAAGGGCGGAGCCAAGTTCCATCACCTTGAAAAAGTCTCCCGAGAGATGGCGGACAGGGAAACTTTCACCTGCGATCTCGAACTCGCGCCACACGAGTTCACGTGGGGCGCAGAGCTTCCGTTGAACCTGGGCCGCCTCATAGATAGCCTGTTGCAGTTTGGCTTGCTCGCGCCGCGCTGCATCCAGTTCCTGCTTCACCGACTGGATGCTCTGCGTAGGGATTTTTGCCGCGGCAGGCAAACCAAGACTCGCGTTCCGTTCGCGTTTCGTCTCCCGCCCCAGGCGGTTCCCGAGCGCGCCCTGCCTGATGTCCTGCATTCGTTCGGTCGATGTCATCATGTTTTCATCCTACGAATTTGTAGCCCACTCCGTGTACAGTCAGAAAGAAACGGGGCTGCTCCGGAACCGGTTCAAGTTTCTGGCGAATCCTGACGATGTGAGCATCCACAGTCCGAGTCGTGGGAAAGTTCTCGTAACCCCATACCTCGTCGAGCAACCGGTCGCGGCTCAGGGTCTCCCCCGAATGACATAGAAAATGCCTCAGCAGCTCAAATTCCTTGCTCGAAAACTCCACCGGTTTACCACCACGCAGGACCTGGTAGCTACGGAAGTTCACCTCGACATCCGCGAAGGTATAGCGGTCCTGCTCTTGCGGGAGCGTCCTTGCCCGTCGCAGAACTGCCTTCACGCGAGCGAGCAGTTCTCGGATCGAGAAGGGCTTGGTAACGTAGTCATCGGCACCGAGTTCGAGGCCCACAACCTTATCCACTTCCTGGCCGCGCGCCGTGAGCATGATGATGGGAATCGAAGGCCGCTTCGCCTTCAGCTGCTTGCACACATCCAGCCCGCTCATGCGTGGCATCATCACGTCGAGGACGATCAGGTCTGGGGAATCCTTCAGGGCCCGCTCCAGTCCTTCTGCGCCGTCCAGTGCCGTTATCACTTGAAAGCCTTCATACTCGAAATTATCGCGGAGCCCCGCAACCATGTTCGGCTCGTCCTCGACTATCAGAATTTTCTTTGTTCCCATGACCTCTCCCTCGGGCGCTATCCGAAGCATGGCACCACCCCACACTCCGTGGCCCCTCACGCTGCTACCTCCGTCGTCCGTAAGGCAGGATCCAACGGCAACGCGATCGTGAATTTGCTCCCTTTCTCGGGTGTGCTTTCGACCAACACCTCCCCGCCATGCGCCCGCGCGATGTGCTGCACGAGCGAGAGGCCCAATCCCGACCCCTTTATGTTGTGCACCAGCGGATCCCCACAACGATAAAACTTCTCGAAGATTTTCTCCTGCTCGTTCGCTGCGATGCCGATTCCGTGATCCCGGACTTCCAGGTTCACGCGGCTGTTCGCGCGGTACAAGCTCACACCGATGTACTTCTGGTCCTTGGAGTACTTCAACGCGTTGTTCACCAGGTTGAGCAGCGATCGCGCGATCGCTTCGCGGTCCACGATCACCGGTGGAACATCGCTCGAGATGTTCTCCTCGAAGGCGAAACCGTTTTGTTCGATCTGGAAGCGGTAGGAATCCAGGGTCGACCTCACCAGATCGGCCAGGTTCGTTTCCTTGAACTCGTATTCCTTGCGTCCCGCTTCTATTCGGGAGAAGTCCAGGATGTTATTAATGAGCGCCGTCAGGCGTTCGCTCTCCTCCCGAATGATGCGGAAATACTCTTGGTATTTTTCCTTTGCCGTGAGCCGCCCAAGCTCCAAAGTCTCGGCATAGAGCCGGATCAGAGCCAGCGGCGTCCGCAATTCGTGCGAAACGTTGGCGACGAAATCGGACTTCAGTCTCGCCAGATTCATCTCTCGGGAAACGTTGCGGTAGGTAAGCCAAATCCCGCCGACCATCAGCACACCCAGCGCGGCCAACACGGTGTAGTGAAATCTGAGGAACTTCATGCCGATATCCGCGACCGTGGTGCCCTGATACTTGATCGCCAGGACTAAGCTTGGGAAAACGTCCGCAAAGATGCGCTCCATCTCCGGCTCTTCCCCGTCCCAGTTCGGAGAAGCTACCCAGGGCGTGGAATCCTTCGGTGCATGGATCATCATCACCGGCGCATTTTCATCGGCCATCAGTACGACGCTCTTGCTGGTTAATACGTCCTTCATCACTGCTGGCAAGAAGTTCTTGCGCAGATAGTCCTCGTCAAAGGCGACGACAGCCACGGTCACACGATCCTTTGGAACATCCGGAGGGATAAAAAGAGCGACGTTCCAATACGTAAGTTGATGATTGTCAAAGAGCGTCCACCCGCCAGAGAACGTTACTGGCTGGTCCCCCTTTTCCGCCATAAGGCGGAGATGTTTCGCCATGTCGGATGCCTCCGTGGCCACCCAGTTCCCGGCCGCGTCAATCTGATCCTGAGTGCGGCCGCAGAAGACCTTGTCCCAGTCTCGGCCAGGCTGGATGCGGCTCAGCAACAGGTTGTTCTTCTTGTCGTACAAAACCGCGTATGCAAACTCCGGGTGCTCCAGCAGTATGCGCTCGAGCTTGGCCTTGATCTTGGATGGGTCGCCCTCGGGGCTTGGGAACTCTCTGAGTACCGGAGTGAGCAGATCGTTCGCCCGCTCCCAGCTTTTCTTTTCCGCGATCTTCAGCACGTGCGAGAAGTCGCGCTGGATGGCCGCCTCGATGGCCTTATTACGCTGAATATGCTTCAGGTTCCAGATGCTGAAGCCCATCAAGGCCGCCGCGGGGAGCACGATGGCCAACTCCAGCGTTAGCAGTGTTCGCGTGCGGTCCGTCAATCGCCACTTCTTAGACATTTCTCAGCCTCGCCAGATTCTTCACTCGCCCTTCCACTGGCAAGACTATAAAAGCCTCTCAGCTCGAGTTGTCAAGGCGCCGCAAATGATTGTAAAAAGTTGTAAAAACGGCCGCTGCAGCGCAGCCGTTTGGCACTACTTCCGCCGCGGGAACGTGAGGCGGAGGCTCTCCGGCGGCGTAACCAACACGAAATGCACCCCTGCTCAACGTCGATTTCTGCTGCTGCGCGAGTGTTGGCTCAGCTTCGCCGACTGCACAAGCATGTCACAGTCTTTCCGCTTCGCACCCGGCGTTGACTCCATTCCGCCCGAGTTGACGGGCAAACCGGAAGTAACGCTCAAGTCCTGGTAAT
>Ga0210390_10004805_pt1 | contig 11357 bp, 5 predicted proteins | sample IncBWH11OmetaG_FD_161050 | JGI IMG/M metagenome (GOLD analysis project Ga0210390, IMG submission 161050) | Forest soil microbial communities from Barre Woods Harvard Forest LTER site, Petersham, Massachusetts, United States - Inc-BW-H-11-O ... | reverse complement strand
CGAATTCGCCGTTGACGTAGTAGTCGTACAGTGTGTTGTTTTGGTACGCCGAGACGCCGCCGCCCATCTTCCAGGTATGCCGGCCGTGAATGTAACTTACGTTGTCAATGAAACCGAAGGTGTTGCTGATCAGCGATGTGGGGCCTTGTTCGCTGTAGCCGATGGAGAGCCCGTTATCAAACAAAATGTTCGGCGGCCCGGTTGGATTGTCCGGTGTGATTCCAATGCCCAGTGCGGACGCCGTGTAAGCCGTGTTGTCGCCGAGGGGCGTGTCCTGCTTGTAATTGTTGCGCTGGATGAACAGCCGGAACTCATTGACCAGATTTGGCGAGAACGTGTGGCTGTACGCTACGTTTCCGTAATAGTTGTTGTTTTGAATCGCATCGGGGAAGCCGGGAACCGTGGCATAAGTGAACGGTTGAACTTGCGGATTGCGAAAACCCCCGAGCGTCGCCGTCACTTTATCCTTCTGCGTGATCAGGAAATCGAACTTCATCGTCAGTTCGTTGTTGTTGTTGGTCAGCGGCGCGAAATACTGGGCTTGACCGCTCGGATTTGAAGGAATCATTCCCGCGGCGATATATTTTTGCGCTACGGCGTCAAACTTTGTCGGATCAATTACCGCGCACGATGCCAGCGTGGGATTCGATTGGTAATACGGGTTCGCGATCAGGAAGGCTGCAACGTTGGGGTCGGGATTCGAGCAGTTTCCGCCAGAAAAATCCCCCTGCAACTGCGCGGGCGTATAGACCGGATAGGTTCCGCTGCTGGCCTGCGCCGACAGCCGTTGCCCTTGATAACCCACGAAGAAAAAGAACCGATCCTTGCCGTTCACCACATGCGGAATAGTGATGGGCCCGCCAAAGGTGCCGCCATACTGGTTCCTCTTCAGCACTGGCCGGGGACTTAGGTTGTTCGGATCATTCTTGTCGAAAAACGGGTTGGCGTTAAACGCGTCGTTGCGCAAGAATTCAAAGCCGCTTCCATGCCATTCGTTGGTGCCGGACTTCGTCACCACGCTGATGATGCCACCGCCGTTGCGCCCATACTCGGCGGAGTAGTTGCTCTCCAAGATGCGGAATTCCGCAATGGTGTCCGGATTGGGATTCAACACGACGCTGTTGTCCAGCAGGTTGTTGTTCAGCCCGCCGTCCAGCAGGTACGTCACCGAGTCGCTGCGGCCGCCGGCGATGCTGTAGTTCCCCGCCGCGGTCGAGTCTCCATTGGTTTCGGTGACGCCGGGCTGCAACGCGGCAAGATCCAGCACGTTGCGGCCGTTCAGCGGCGCGCGCAGAATCGTCTCGCCTTCAACGCTGCTGCCAATCGTTTCGCTAACGGTCTCGACATTCGCGGCCTGGCTGGTCACTTCCACCGTTTCCGAGGTTTGGCCGATCGCCAGTTTGGCGTCCAAGCGCAGCGACTGGTTGATCTCCAGCTTTTCCTGCGCGAACACTTCCTGCCGAAATCCCTGCGCTTCCACTTTCACCTGATAGAAGCCGATGGGCAGCGACAGAACCTGATAATAGCCGCTGCTGTCTGTGGTGGTGGTTTGCGCAATCGTGGTCCCGGTATTCGTCACCGTTACCTTGGCCCCGCTGATCGCGCTACCGCTGGGGTCGGTAACATTGCCGATAATGCGACCGGTTGCGTCTTGTGCGCGCGTCACCGTACCAGCCAAACCAGATATAAGGATAAGAACAAAAAAGATTGCCAGCCACTTCGTTCCACTTGAAGGTTTCACAGAGGTTCCCCTAGTCCTGTTTTCCAGGTTCTGCCAGGTTTCTTTGCCCTAGAAAGGCACACCCGGCTTTGTTGGTCTGTTCGCACTCCGTCGCAACCTGCAAACGTCACTTGAGGAGCGGAAAGAACGAGTACTCCGTCATGGGTTCCCTCCCTGTCGCCACACACACAATAGACCGCGACATAGAGGAAAAGCCCTCTTCCGCATCCTCGACCACTCTCAGCTTCTAGGATTGCAAGGATTCTTAAGCAGGAGCCCCTGCCTTGTCAAGGAAGTTGCCGCGGCCCACCACCAAAAGCAAAGCCCCGGGAGCGACCGCCCCCGGGCCCTTTGCCTCTGCAGCAAGAACTGAAGTAGTTAGAATTCGTAGCGCAACGCAAACTGCATGATGCGCGGGTTGGTCAGCGTGCCGCTGAAATTTCCAAAGTTGGAGGAGTTGCCGTTTGCCAGGCTGCCACCCACGTAGCCGTTGGCCGACTGCACGTCGAACCGCACGGAATTGGTTACGTTGAAAACTTCCCAACGGAACTGCAGGCTCTGTCCTTCACTCCACGGCATCTTCCAGCGCTTCGCCAGCCCCAGGTCGATTCCGAAGAAGCCAGGGCCGCGAAGATTGTTGCGGTCTCCTGTTTGTCCGGGGAATCCATAATTAAAGCAATTCGCCGCGTTCACACCGCTGCCGAATAGGTTGGGATAGCTATTTCCGCCGGTACTGCCGCCCGCGCCAGTGAAATACGTTCCCGTCTGCACCGTGCAGGTCTGGTCCGCATGGCCTTCCAACTGATAGTTGGTTGGATACTGACCGCCGTTGTCCACGGTGACCGGGAAGCCGCTGGTCCAGCGCACCAAGCCGGACAACTGCCATCCGCCGATGAACGCTTCGCCAACTTTATTGACGTCGTGCGCGATCCACTTTCCCTGGCCGAAGGGCATTTCCCAGATGAAGTTGGTGTTGAACTGGTGGCGCAGGTCGAAATCGGAAGCAGCGCGGCCGGCCGAAGGATCCCAGGAATTGATGACCGCTCCTCCCAAACCGCCCCACGGGCCGACGCGCTCCGCATCGGAAGCGATGTCGATGGATTTTCCGTAGGTGTAGTTGAAATCAAACTGAACGCCGTGAACCATTTTGTGTTGCAGGGTGACTTCCAGCGCGTTGTAGTTCGCGTTGGTGGTGGTTCGCAGCGCATACAGCGAAGAATATTGCGGGCTGTAGAACACGTTGGGCCCGGTGTAGCCTCCCAAAGTGTAAAAGTAATTTGTGGTGCCACCGGCGCTGGGCACGCCGCCGGTGTCCATCTCATAGATGGAGAGAGATTCGTTCAGGCTGTTGGCGCAAAGCATGTCAAACGCCAGTACGCTCGGATTCATCGTGGAGGTGACCGCGCCTGCCTGTGACGGATTCACGCAGGAGCCATACGCGCCAAGCGCATAAGGCGCACCAGCCTGTGCCGGTTGTGTAATGTCCGTCCAGTATTGCTGCACGTTTTTGGGAATCAGGTTCGGATTTTGCGCGATCTGGTTGGTAGTTACGCCGCTGCGATAGAGTTTGGCCATCGCCGTCGCCGCCGCGAAGTAATCCATCCCTGCATTCTTATCGTAGGGATCGAGCGGCATCGCCAGATCTTCCTGCGCCAGCAAACGGTGAGAGAGCCTGCCGACATATGCCACCTGCAGCGAAAATCCGCTCTTCAGTTCTCGCTGCACGGAGAAGTCAATCGTGTACGAATATGGCGTCTTGATGTGGCTGTCCAAGCCCCAGGTGATTGCCTCGCTGCCCAATGCTGGGTTGCTGGGGTAAGGTTGAGGATAATTCGCAGGCGGCGCCGGAGTGAGAATGGCGACGTTGCAGTTGTCGGTAGTGGGAATCACATTGATGCTTGTGACGCGCGGGGTGCAACCGACCGTTTCCGAAGCGGCGGCGTTCGGAATACTCGTCGATAGTCCGAAAGCCCCATTTGCATCGAATGTATCCAGCAGGCCTTCTCCGATACGGTCATAGACGATACCGAAACCGCCTCGAATGCTGGTCTTGCCACCGCCACCGAACAGATCATGCAGGATTCCGTCGTCGTAGCCAGGTGCCCAAGCGAAAGCTACGCGCGGACCCAAGTTCTTGAAGTCCCATCCGTAATATCCGGTGGTACCGCCATTCGCCGGCCCGGACCAGTTGAATGCGACCGGGGGAGCATCAATCGACGGCACGCCATTGTTCATGCCTACGCCACGATTGTTGAACCAGGTGTTCAGGCTTTCCGTCGGCGTCACTTCCAATCCGTGTGTCTCCCAGGGAGGCGAGAACAGTGAGTAGCGCAGGCCGAGGGTCAAAGTCAGGTTCGGCTTCACTTTCCAGGTGTCCTGCGCGTAGGTCTCGTAGCCATCTTCCGCGTAGTGACGCACAACTGGCGCGCCTTGCGCCAGGGCCGATCCGTCGCGCTGGTAGTTGTACACTCCGTTCACTTCGACATCCATGCCGAACAGCGCGGTCACTGCGTTGTCGTAGTTCGTCCCGAATCCGTTGAAGTCAACCGTTGGATACCCGTAAGTATCCGGGTTGAGCGGCGAACTCCGCCCGGCCAAGCCAGAAGTATTCAACCATTGTGCGTTCATGTAGCCATAGCTGAACGAACCGGTAGTGCTGGAACTGGGATTGCGAATGAAAGACGCCTGAAAGCCGAATTGCCAGCTGTGCTTGCCATGGGTCCAGGTCAGATCGTCCCAGAAGCTGTTGATCGGCCGCTGGAATTGGCTGGAATAATTAATACCCTGGTCGATGCCGCGGATATCGTTCACCGGCACATCTGTGTTGCCGATGGTTCCGATGCTTTCCCGGATATATCCGTAACGGAAGCTATTCACGATGGTAGGGGTAACAACGGCGGAATAATTGGCAATCAGCCCTTTATTGAAATTCACGATGCTGGTTTCCGGCGCTTGCCCGGGCAAAAATGGCGCGTTTGCCTGATCCTGGTTCGCCAGAGCACCCGTCAGGGATACGCGCTGCTTTCCGTCTCGAGTGATGTTGTAATCCAATTTGGCGATATACCAGTTCTTGGTGTTGCTGGTGGGCGCCGCGAAGCGGTAGCCGGCGGTGTTCAGGCCGTCGCCCTGGCTGAAATCATTCGGCAGCGGATATTTATTGAAGTAGGAAAGCATGGCGGGATCCGGCCCCACGGAACCCGTGTATGGCGTCTGCAGATGCGTTTCAATAGCGAAGGCATTCTGGTCCATGGCTGTCAATTGCGCGGGTGAAAGAGCGAAGTTGCCGGGGCCTGAGGAGTATGTCGCGCCACTGAGGCCCGTAACGGTGTTGCCATTGCAGGTCACCGAAGCATCGCAAACGTACTGAACCACGCCGTCGCGCAGCGCGGCCGTTGGCACGAGGCGCAACGCGCTTTGCTGCTCTGCGTCACGATAGGCTTCGTAGTTCAAAAAGATAAACAGGCGGTCTTTCTTGATCGGGCCACCGACGGAACCGCCAAAAATGTTGCGGTTCAGGAATTGCGGCTTATTGGGTTCTCCGGTCGATAATTCCGAATACTTCAGGAAATAATCGTTGGCGCTGGCGAACGAATTGCGATTGTACTCGTACGCCGAACCGTGAAAATTGTTCGTACCGCTCTTGGTGACCAAGGCTACCTGGGCTCCGCCGGCGCTGCCTTCATCCGCTTCCGCGTTGCTGGTGGTCACGCGAAATTCTTCGACGGAATCCAGCGTAACCGGCAACACGGACTGGAACGCGTATCCCCCCTTGGGATTCACCGGGATGCCATCCAGCGTCACGTTGCTCTGGTCGCTTCGCGCGCCGTTCACCGCGCCGCTGCGCGTATCCGTGTTGGTGTCGATGGCCGGATTGTCTCCCGTGTACACCACTCCGGCTTGCAGCGACAGCAGGTCGCCGACGTTGCGGCTTTCCAGCGGCAGTTGCTTTACCTGGTTTTCGCCGAAGGCCACGCCCAGCGATGCATCCGTGGTGTTCAGGGTCTGGCCTATCGCGGACACTTCGACGGTTTCCGTGGTCGAGCCCACTTCCAGCGTCACGTTCACGGTCGCGGGGTTGTTCACCAGGAGCTGAATGTTTTTCTGGTCGTACGCGCGAAATCCGCCTGCTTCGACCCTTAGCGCATACGTACCCGGCTTCAACGACGGGAATTCGTACGCGCCGGTGGCAGTCGAGACGACCGTGCGCTCCACGCTCAACTCCCCAGCGGTCAACTTCACCGTGGCCCCGGCCACGACCGCGCCGGACTTATCCAAAATCGTGCCGCGCAGCGAAGTCGTGCCGATCTGCGCCCAGGCGCCTGAAACAAAAAGTACAAATGAAATGAAAAATGAAACAAGGAAATGCTTACGAATACACGTCCGCATTTATCGCCCCCAGTAATTTCAAACGATTCTTGTAACAGGATGAAATGGCAAATGCGGAGATGGAATGAATCAGCGGTTAGCCGATTCCCTCGACAAAAGCATCCGTCTCTGGGCCACTCGTCCCAGTCTGTAAAGATTTGTCCACGATTCTGCTCTTTCTGGGCGCTTTGTCAAGGGTTCACATGCAGGAATTCACAGAAAAAAATATATCCGCTGCATAAAACGAATTAATAGAGGAAATCGGGAAGGAAGATTCTTACAGGTTCAGCGGCTTTAGTGGCACGCGTTGTGACGCCACCAGCAGTTCGCCCGTGAATGCCGCTTCCGCCGGCCGCCGCCCCAATGCTTCTTCCGCGGATAGCCGCGCGAGGTCGGGATTATTATTTTCTTCGGAAATGTGCGCCAGCACCAGGTATTGCGCGCGAGAGTCAAACCCATCGGCATCGCACAGAAATTCGCTGACCGCGTGGTTCGACAGGTGGCCGGTGCGGGAAAGCACGCGCTGCTTGACCACCCACGGATACGGGCCCACTTTCAGCATATCCAGATCGTGGTTCGATTCCAGGATCAGGCAATCCACTTCCCGCAAATGCACTTTGACGAGCTGCGGCATGTAGCCAAGGTCCGTGCAGATCGCCACCTTTGTGCCGTTGGTGCGAAACGTAAACCCGATGGGGTCGGCGGCATCGTGTGGAATGGCGAAGGCGTGTACATCAATGTCGCCAATCGTAAACGGTTGCCCCGCCTGAATCCATTCGGCGCGCTGCAGCCGCTTGCGAAACGTGTCTGGCAGTATGCGCTGCAACGCGTCCATGGTCGGCTCGGTCACATAGAGCGGCGTCTTCCAAAGCCCGAGGACTTGCGGCAAGCCATTGCAATGGTCTGTATGTTCGTGAGTGATCAGGACAGCGTCGAGGCGATCAACTTCCCGGCCGCAGGCGGCCAGCCTCGCCAGCGTTTCGCGCTTCCCTAGACCGGCGTCAACAAGGATGCGGGTGCGTTCGGTTTCGAGCAGCGTCAGATTGCCCGAACTGCCGGACGCAAGAATGGAAACGCGCAACCCGATTGAAATTCTCCCGGAAAATCATGCCCAGCCAAAACTTTCAAGATGATGGCAGAGCGCGAAGAGCGCGTCAACGGTTTCGCCCAGTAAGTTGTGGATTTTGCAGGACTACGGTTGCGTGCGCGATGGGTCGGGGGACGCAGCCTGCTGGCCAAGGCCGAGTTGCGCCATCATCGCTTCTTCGGCCTGGCGCACCTGCCAATACGCCTTGAGAAATTCCGTATTCAACATACGCGCTTTCAGGAATTTTTGGCGGAAGGTGTTGGAGTCCGCGCGTTTGGCGAACGCGAGATTGTCGTTGTGCCACACGTACGCGCCATCTTTCGACAGAGTGAATTGGTACAAATCGAGCGAAGCCTGCAGCCACGCATGCTCCTTGTCGGAGATGGCCTTGCAAGCGGCCAACGTGTTCGGCAGTGTGGCTTCGTAGCCCGCCAGGAATTTGCGTTTCTCCTCTTCGCTCGCGTCCACAGTGGCCACGTAGTCCTTCATTCTCGAAAAAACCGGCTGCCAGTCCGTGTATTTGTCGGCCACGGCCATGCGCGCGTGCAATTGGTCGATCATTTGCTGAACGGTGGCGGCATCGCGGAAGGATTGCGGCGTGTACAGCGGCTTAGCCGTTTGGTCGAGCGCGGATATTTCCGATATGTACTGCTGGTTCCGCGCGGCAATGTCCTTCAGCAAGGCGCGCCCTGCGGGATCCCACTTGGTGGCAACCGCGGGCGGCATTTTCGGCAAATTCCTGTTGTTGTTCGCTTCATCGCTATAGCGGTGAATCGTCGCTTCGTCGATACCCGCCATGTGAGTGCGCGCCGGAATCGCCAAAGTTCCAACCGTCACAAGCGACGATATCGTCAAAACGATCAAAGCCTGGACCGGCAAGCGCAGCGTGGCACCGCGAATCTTGCGGTAGGCCAACACAATCAGCGCGCCTACCAGCAGGGCTCCAACGCAGCGACCCAGAAAATACCCGGAGTTGGCCAGCGTGAGCGCGCCCGCACTGCGCACCATCGCAAAATAATTCAGCACAACGAACAGGAGCGCGGAAGACACGATCGACATCGCGATTACCAGATCGTGCGCCGCTGACGTGGGTGCCGAAGGCTCAACGCCGGCAACATGGCGGGAAGGCGCGCCGTCACCCGCCGCCGAACTCGCGCCGCACCACGGACAATCCGTGAATCCGTCCGGTATGAGCTTGGAACACTTTCTACATTTCATGGATCGGGGGAATTCAGTCAGCACGCCAGGCGTGCGCGATCGACCGTGAAGCCATTCAGCGGACCCAGCACCGTTGCGGCGATCCGCTCCGGCTGGAAGAATTCCTTCGCCAGCGTTTGCACTTCCTCGCGAGACACCGCTTCGATGGAGGCAAGAATTTCGTCGAGCGAAGAGAAGCGGTGGAAATACAGCTCCTGCCGCGCCAGGTTAGACATACGCGAACTGGTCGATTCCAGCGAAAGCATCAGCGAACCCTTCAAGTGGTTCTTCGCGCGCAATAGTTCTTCCTCGGAGACCGGCGATTCCTTCATGGCGCGAAATTCCGCGATAGTCATGTCCAGTACCTGGCCGATGGTTTCCTTCGCAGTCCCCGCGTACACGCTGAGCATGCCGGTGTCCGAATATGGCGTCAGTTCGCTGAACACCGCATACGCGAGCCCTTGCTTCTCTCGAATGTTCTGAAACAATCGCGAAGACATGCCGCCGCCGAGCAGGTTGTTCAGCACCGCGATTCCGAAACGCCGTTCGTGCGCAATCGGCAGCGAAGGTACGCCAATGCACAAATGCACTTGTTCCAGATCGCGTTTACTTTCCAGATGAATGGGTGCTGCCGTGGTCGGAACAGGATCCTGTTCCGCCGTTTGCTGCGGCGGCAGATGGCCAAATTCCTTTTCCACCAGGCTCAGCACTTGCTCGTGCGTGATATTTCCCGCCGCGGTCACCACGATGTGGTCCGGTGCAAACCAGTTCTGGAAGCGCTTCCGCAACGCTTCGCGATCGAATTTCCGCACCGTTTCCGGAGTGCCCAGGATCGGCCGCCCCAGTGAATGGTCCGGCCAGAATCCGCGGGTGAACAGGTCGTGCAGCAGATATTCCGGATTGTCCAGATCCATCTTGATTTCTTCCAGCACCACCTGGCGCTCTTTCTTCACGTCGTCGCCGTCCAGCTTCGGGCGCAACACCAGGTCGGCCAGAACATCAAACGCGATGGGAAGATGTTCATCGAGAACTTTGGCGTTGAAGCAAATTTGTTCCTTGGAGGTAAACGCGTCCAACATTCCGCCGACGGAATCCATTTCACGGGCAATGTGTTCGGCGGAGCGGCGCTCCGTGCCTTTGAACACCATATGTTCCAGGAAATGCGCCAGACCGTTCTCGGACTGGACCTCGCGGCGTGAGCCGTTGCGCACCCAGATGCCTACGGAAACAGAGCGGACGTGCTGCATGGTCTCGGTAATCACGACCAGGCCGTTCGGTAAAGCGTGACGATGAATATCGCGCGCGTTAGAGACCATACGCTATTCTTACACACGAAACAGTGTGTGGCGATAGCCGAGTCGGGCCTGTCCAGGAAAACTGTAAGATATCTATTTGCATAGGGATATGCGGCCGGCCTGTGAAAATCTGGACGTAGTTGGGCCGGACCGAGCGCGAGCCCCTTCAACCCGCCGCGATGATGAGAGAATGGTGGCGATGGAACTGCTGGGCAAAAGCAAAGAAGAGTTACGGGCGTACTGTACATCCCTGGGCGAGCCTGCCTATCGCGGCGCGCAGCTTTACCACGCGCTGTATGCGGAGCGAAACCTCAACATCTCCGCCATGACGAACCTACCTGCGAGCTTCCGCAAGAATCTTTCTTTGCACGCGAAACTCACGCTGCCCTCGGTGCAGCATGAATACTCTTCCTCGGATGGCTCCGTGCGTTATTTGTTGGGGTTGCCCGCGCCGGACGAAGAGACCCGTATGAAATCCGCGTCCGTCGAAGCTGTCTTTATGCCCAGCGAGCGCCGGCAGACCATTTGCATTTCCACGCAGGCAGGCTGCGCCGTGGATTGCCAGTTTTGCCTGACCGCGCAATTGGGCCTGATCCGCAACCTGACGCCCGGAGAAATTCTGGCGCAAGTGCTGTTGCCGTTGAGCAAAATGGGCGGCGCGAATGCCGGCGGCGAGTTTGCGCCAACCGAAGAATCTGCCGGCAACGATGCTTTAGCGGGGCGCACCAATGTTGTGTTGATGGGTCAAGGCGAGCCGCTCCTGAATTTTGCAAACACATTCGCGGCGCTGCGCATTCTGCTGGACGCGCAAGGAGTGGGCCTCTCGCCGAGGCATGTCACGCTCTCGACCAGCGGCATCGTCCCCGGGATCGATCGTATGGCGCAAGAAACGGTGCGGCCGAAGCTGGCCATTTCTCTGAATGCTTCGAACGACGAACAGCGCGACGCGTTGATGCCCATCAATAAAAAATATCCGCTCAAGGATTTGTTGGCGGCGTGCCGGCGCTATCCGCTACGCAATTGGGAGCACATCACCTTTGAGTACGTAATGCTCGGCGGCGTGAACGATGCACCGGCCGATGCGCGCCGCGTGGTAAAACTGCTGGCCCCGCTGAAGCGCGTGAAAGTGAACCTGATCCCGTGGAATCCCGGCGAATTGCCGTTCCAGGAATCCAAAGAACAGCGCATCGAGGAGTTCCGCAGGATTCTCACCGATCGCGGAGTCGCCGCCTTCGTCCGTTATTCCCGCGGCCGGGACGTAATGGCCGCCTGCGGCCAGCTAGCCCTCCAGGAAATCCAGTCTACCCAGTTGCCGATCCTCCGCTAGTTTTGGAGTACGGCGGCTCAGCCGCCGCTTTTGCGAACCAAACGTCACCCCAAACGCCCACAAACGCCCAATCCAGCCGTAGTCTCTTGACGTGATAGACTACGACTCGAATGACCCAGTCTCCCCAATTCGACGAGCGCATCCTCAGTTCCGTGGAATCCGCGATTGCCACCATGGAATCGCTGCGCGCCGATGCCGCGCTGCTTTCCACGCTATCCCGAATCGCGCAATTCTTGATTCACGCGTTTCTCCAGGGTAATAAAATTCTTCTGTTCGGCAACGGCGGCAGCGCCAACGACGCCCAACATATCGCTACGGAACTCGTCGGGCGCTTCGCCTTCGATCGCCCCGCGCTTCCGGCTGTTT
>Ga0210390_10004804_pt1 | contig 11357 bp, 7 predicted proteins | sample IncBWH11OmetaG_FD_161050 | JGI IMG/M metagenome (GOLD analysis project Ga0210390, IMG submission 161050) | Forest soil microbial communities from Barre Woods Harvard Forest LTER site, Petersham, Massachusetts, United States - Inc-BW-H-11-O ... | reverse complement strand
TGTTGGGCGACGTGGGTGGCCAACGCGCCGTAGGCCAGGTCGAAGTCGCGGTACGAGCCCGCGTGCACCACGGTGGCCAGTTCGGCGGCGGGTACCACCAGTTCGGTGAGGCGTCCGGTGCGTCGGGTGTCACCGGAGAACGGGACGAAAACGGTTGCCAGTCCTCGTTCACTGGCGACTAGCTCGTCGGCGAAGATACCCCCGGCCGGGCCGCGGATGCGCGCGCCTTGGGCGGTCAGGGTGGCATACAGCTCGGCCAGCGCACCCTGGAGCCACGTCTGCGCGTCTTCCACGTCGACGACCTCGCTGATCGCGAGGGCTTCTGTCGCTTCGACCCTGCGATAACCTATCCGGCCTTCATTAGCCGGCCCGGGCTCGAGCAGTTCACGCAGCTGCGCAACGGCCTGCTTGGTCTGTGCGAGTTGGGATTCCAGCCGTACGAGGTGTGCGTTGATCAGCTCGTTGCGTTGACGAATGTCGGTGGTGCTCATAACGGCGCCGATCTCGTCGAGCGGCATTTCTAGCGCCCGGAAGCGGCGAATGATCTGTGCTGTCGAGATCTGGTCGGTGCTGTAGCGGCGGTAGCCGGTAGCGCGATCAACATCAACGGGCTCGAGCAGCCCGATCTGGTGATAGTGGCGCAGCATCTTCACGCTCAGCTGCGTCGCACGGGAGAAGTCCCCGATAGACAACATCGCGGGTGAACTCATGCTCTCAGTGTGCACTCTCCCCCGGGGGGAGACTCACGCCCCGAACGAGCCTTGACTCGCCCACGGTGTCAGCGCGCACGGTGGGATCACCGGTGCAACACCGCGCCGGCCACGAATTGGGAGACGAGAGCATGAAAGATACCCACCTGACCGGGATCGTCGCCGACCACATCGACGCGATCAACGCCGCCGACACCGATCGCGCGGTGGCCACGTTCGCCGAGGATGCCTACGTCAACGACAACCACCGCGAATTCGTCGGAATCGACGCCATCCGCCGCTGGGTAGCCAAAGAAATGGTCGGCGACAAGGTGACGATCGAAGTGCGCGAGGTGCTCGATCATTACGGCGATACCGTGGTACGCGGGGCCTACGATGGCACGTTCGACCGCGCCAACCTGCCCGACGATATTGTCCTGACAAACTACTTCAGCATGCGTGACGGCAAGATCGTCAGCCTTGTGATCATCTTCAACCAGCCCGCCGACTACTGACCTGGATTCCTCCCAAATCGTCGGCACAGCACAAACTTTGATAGGAGCGAATATGGTTGCGGTTCCCGCCGGCTACGACGACCTGCTTGAACGGCCGCTGTATGGGCATTTGGCGACGACCCGGCCCGACGGTTCAGTGCAGGTGAGTCCGATGTGGTTCTACTGGGACGGCGAGCTGCTGCGGTTCGCGCATACCACCAAGCGGCAGAAGTACCGCAATGTACAACGCAACCCGCGGGTTGCCATGTCGATCTCGGATCCCGACAATCCGTACCGCTACCTGGAAGTGCGTGGCGATGTCGAGCGCATCGAGCCCGATACAGCGGCGAGCTTCTTCCTGCGTCTAGCCAACCGCTACAGCGGGGACGAGCCTCCCCCCGACGCCCCGCCAGCGGGAGAGGCTCCCCGCGACGCCCCGGACTGGGTGGTCATCGTGGTGCGCCCGACGGGGTTTAGCAAGCATTAGACCAGGGAGCACCTATGACTACACCAAACATGGACCTCGGCAAATTCGGCGTCTTCACGTTGGGCGGCATCTTCTTTGAGGGCGCCACCCCCGAGCAGGCGCAGGAAATCGAACACCTCGGCTACGGCACGCTATGGGTTTCCGGTTCGCCGCCCGCCGAATTATCGTTCGCGGAACCACTTTTAGAGTCCACCACAGTGCTAAAGGTGGCGACCGGCATCGTCAACATCTGGTCGGCGCCCGCCAAAGCGGTCGCCGAGTCGTTTCACCGCATCAACACCGCTTATCCTGGCCGATTCCTGCTCGGGATCGGGGCCGGCCATCCCGAGCACACCCAGGAATACCGCAAGCCCTACAACGCGCTGGTCGACTACCTCGACGAGCTCGACGAATACGGCGTACCGGCCGATCGACGTGTGATCGCCGCGCTCGGGCCGCGCGTGCTGAGGCTGTCGGCAGAACGCGCCGCCGGGGCGCACCCGTACAACACCACACCCGAACACACCGCACAGGCCCGCGAAATCATCGGGCCGAACGCACTGCTGCTGCCCGAGCACAAGGTGGTGCTGACTACCGACACCGGCGAGGCTCGCGGGATCGCCCGCAAAGTAATGGCGGACACGTACAACTACTTCGCCCTTGCGAACTATGTGAGCAACTGGAAGCGGCTGGGTTTCACCGATGCCGACCTCGCCCGCCCCGGTAGCGACAAGTTCATCGACGCCCTGGTCGCCTACGGCACCCCCGACGACATCGCCAAGGGCCTAGACGAGCATCTGCGGGCCGGGGCCAACCATGTCGTGATCCAAGTGCTCGGCGGGCCTGACAAGCTGTTGCCGACGTTGGCCGAACTCGCTGGGCCGCTTGGCCTGTCACGTTAATGGGGTGCCGGCGACGGTAAAGGGCCGCCCGTGCTGGGCGATATCGAGCGCGCGGCGTCGTCGGATGAGCCTTCAATGCATCGCCTTGACGCTGGTTCCCGCGAAGGTATGAAAGTCGACCAATAATCTCAGTCTGATCAAACGCTCTACGGATTTCTATGTGTCGACCCGGTGCGTGTGCCGGCGCGGTGCTGCTGGGGTGTGCGGCCGCCGCGGGTCGAGCGGCGGCGTCGCGGCTGCGTGTGCGGGGCGCTGGCGGGTTTGGCGGCCGGAGCCTGGTAGGGCGCGACGTCGCCGACCAGCTTGGTAACCGAGTCCGAGTGGGCGGTCACCTGTTGCGGGTGCACGGCGATGCCGGCTCTGCGCATCAGCGCCGAATGGTCTCTACGCTGCTCGGGCAGTACGACGGTGACGACGTCGCCGGCGCTGCCCGCGCGTGCGGTGCGCCCGGAGCGATGCAGGTAGGCCTTGTGCTCGGCGGGCGGGTCGACGTGTACCACCAACTGCACCTCGTCGACGTGCACACCGCGTGCGGCAATGTCGGTGGCTACCAACACTCGCGCGGTTCCGGCGGCGAAGGCTGCCAGATTGCGATCACGAGCAGGCTGAGAGAGGTTGCCGTGCAAATCAACTGAGGGAACCCCGGCTTCGGTGAGCTGCCGGGCCAGCTTGCGGGCCTGATGTTTGGTGCGCATGAACAGGATTCGCCGGCCGGTGCCCGACGCCAGCCGGTGCACCAAGTCCTTTTTGGCGTCGGTCCCGGCGACGTGGAAGACGTGGTGGGTCATCTCCGCCACCGGCGAGTTGGCCTCATCAACGGAGTGCATGACGTGATTGTGCAGGAACCGTTTGACGAGCTTGTCGACGTCGTTGTCCAGGGTGGCAGAGAACAGCAGTCGCTGACCATTGGCCGGCGTGGCGGCCAGGATGCGGGTGACCACCGGCAAAAATCCGAGGTCGGCCATGTGGTCGGCCTCGTCGAGCACGGTGATGTCGACCGCGTTGAGGCTGATCACCCGTTGGCGCATCAGATCGTCGAGCCGACCGGGGCAGGCGACGACGATGTCGACGCCGGAGCGCAGCGCGGCCACCTGACGGCCTTGTGGCACCCCACCGAAGATCGACGTGACCTTCAGGCCGTAGCCGGCGGCCAATGGCTCGAGTGCTGCGGTGATCTGGGTCGCCAGCTCGCGGGTGGGTGCCAGCACCAGGCCGGTCGGGCTGCCGGGCCGGCGCTTGGCGGACGCGAGGCGCGCCACCAACGGAATCGAGAACGCCAGCGTTTTGCCGCTGCCGGTTTTGCCGCGGCCGAGCACGTCGCGGCCGGCCAGGGTGTCGGGCAGGGTGTCGACCTGGATCGGGAAGGGGTCGGTAATCCCGCGTGTGGTGAGGACACTGATCAGCGGTGCGGGCACGCCGAGTTCAGCGAAGGTTTTGGTAGTCATTGTGGTGCGGTGCCTTTCAGGCATCGGGTGTGCCGTCTCGCCGCGACGGTGTCGTCAGGCGCTCAGCACAAGCTGGCGAGATTGCCGGTGGGCAATATCGATCGCCGCGAAAGACTTGGACTCGAAATCCCGGGCTGCGCTTCTTGGCGCTCGCCTGGACAGCGGATGACGGAGCATTCCACGACGGTGTCGGCGTGTTGACGCCAACGTTGTTTGCCACCCTAGCCCATCCGCGAAGCTTTCGGATCATCGTGTGAGCAACAACACCTGCGCAGTCGGGGCGTAAAGCCCACCTGCTGGATCGGCTATTCCGGCGCCGCTGCTGATTTGCTGGCGTAGCATCTCGTCTGCCAATGCGGCGTACTTGGAGGCGCGGATGACCGACACGCAGAGCCCCCCTGTCACCGCCGAGGACCTGCTGAAGGACGTCAAGACCTTCTTCAATCACGGCGAATTCTTCCGCGCCTACGACCTGGCGGCGGACGCGCTGGAGCTGTTTCCCGGCAACGTTGGGCTCGCCCACCGGGGGGTGCTCAGCCTCGCCAATGCCGGCGCGACCGCGCTTGCGCTCGAGAAGTATTACGAATTCGGCCTCGACAAGCGGGACGAGACCGACGTCCGCAGCCTGCTGGGCCGGCTGAAGAAGGACCAGGCCTTCGCCGAAACTGGCGAGGCGCGCACCGCCTTGTTCCGCCAAGGCCGTGCCCTTTATGAGGACGCCTTCCGCACCGCCATCCACGCCGGCGACCCGGAGGCTTATTACCCGGCGATCAATGCCGCGACCCTGGCCTTGTTTGCCGGCGACGCCGAGGCGGCTAGCCGGCTCGCCGGCGAGGTGCTCGATCTTCTCGCGCCGCGCATCGGCGGCCTGGATGAGGTTGCGGCCGATCGCTATTGGGTACTGGCGACCGCGCTCGAGGCCCATCTCGTCCGGGGCGATCTCGACGCAGCGGGTGAGCTGGTCGACCGGGTCGTCGCGGCAGCCGGCAGCGACGACGCCGCGCTCGCCACCACCGGCCGTCAGCTCGAGCGCATCGTCGCGGCGAAGAACCTCGATTCCAGCGTGCTCGCCGCGTTCAAGGTGCCGACCGTCGTCCACTTCCTCGGCAATATGCAGGCGACGACGGTAGCCGCCGATATCGCCGCTCTGCTGGACGGGATGCGCATCGGCGCGGCGTATGGCTCGCTCGCTTCCGGCGCGGACATCTTGTTCGCCGAGGCGCTGCTTGGGCAGGGCGTCGCCCTGAATGTCGTCTTGCCTTTCACCGCAGCCGATTTCGTCGAAGAGTCGGTCCGTCCGGCGGGCGAGGGCTGGGTCGCGCGCTTCAAAGCGTGTCTTGCCGCGGCCAAGACCGTGCGCTTCGCCACGGAGGACGCCTATCTGGGCGACGATCAGCTCTTCCCCTACAGCAGCGGCCTGGCGATGGGCCTTGCCAGCCTCTGCGCCCGCCATCTGCATGCACCGCTGATGCAGTTGGCGGTATGGGACGGCTCCATCAACGAAGGCGATGGAGCCGCGAGCGACGGGACCGCCGCCGACATGAGCGCGTGGCACGAGGCCGGCCATCCGGTGAGTGTGGTGCCGACCGGCCCGGACGTAAACGTCGAGAAGCTTCGGCCCTGGCACCGTCCAGACGTCGCCCGCGGTCGCCGCGACACGCGGGCGATGCTCTTCGGCGACATCCACGGCTTCAGCAAGCTGAGCGACGCCCAGCTGCCGATATTCACCGAGAAGATCATGGGCACGCTGGGGGAGGTGGCGCGCCGCTACAAGCAGCACATCGCCTTCGTAAACACTTGGGGCGACGGCATTTTCGTCGTCTTCCGCGATGCCGGCCGCGCCGCCGCGTGCGCGCTCGAGATGCAGGACGCGATGGACGCCATCGACCTCAAGGCGGCTGGGCTGCCCGAGACGCTCAAATTGCGCCTCGGCGGCCATCTGGGACCGGTCTATGAGCTGGACGATCCGGTCACCGACCGGCCCAACTATTACGGCGCCCATGTCAGCCGCGCCGCCCGCATCGAGCCGATCACGCCCGAAGGCTGCGTCTACGTCACCGAGACCTTTGCCGCGATGTTGGCGCTGCACAACGCCGCTGACTTCTCATGCGACTACGTCGGCAACACCGAGATGGCCAAGCATTACGGCCGGCTCCGCATGTTCCTGCTCCGCCGCGCCGGCGACGGCAAGGGCCCGCCCGTGCTGGGGGATATCGAGCGCGCCGCGTCGTCTAACGGGGTACTGCAAAACAGCAACGTCGGATGACGGCCGTCGCAGCGTGCCGGACGTGTGGCACCGAGCCCCTGGAGGACGCCCGGTTTTGCCACAGTTGTGGCTCACCAGTCGACAAAGGTGACGCGCACGCCGAGTACAAACAGGCCACGGTGGTGTTCGCGGACGTCGTCCACTCGATGGACATTGCGGCGACCGTCGGGCCGGAGCGGCTCCGGGAGATCATGGCCGACCTCGCTGACCGGTGCGCGGCGACGGTGCAGCGGTATGGGGGCACCGTCGACAAGTTCACCGGCGACGGCATCATGGCGGTGTTCGGAGCGCCGGTGGCGTTGGAGGACCACGCCACCCGCGCGTGTCTGGCGGCCTTGGGCATGCAAGACGAGGTGAAGCGGCTTGCTGTCGACGTGCGCGCTCGCGACGGTGTGGATCTGCAGTTGCGCGTGGGGCTCAACTCGGGTCAGGTGATCGCCGGTGCGATGGGTTCAGGGCCGTTCGGTTACACCACCATTGGCGAGCAGGTTGGGATGGCTCAGCGGATGGAGTCGGTCGCGCCGCCGGGCGGTGTGATGCTCAGCGAATCGACGGCACGCCTGGTCGAGGGCGCAGCAGCTCTCGGCGAGCGTGAGCTGGTCCACATCAAGGGTGCTGGCGAACCGGTGGCCGCGCACCGGCTGGTGGGCGTGCGCCGGGATCGGACGCTGAGGCGTGCTGAATCGAATTTGGTCGGTCGGCGCGGGGAGATGTCTGCCGTCGAGGGGTTGTTGGCCCGCGCAGTCGACGGTCACGGTGCTGTTGTCGGAGTGGTGGGACCGCCTGGTATCGGTAAAAGCCGTTTGGTGCGTGAGGTTTCGGCTATGGCCGTAGCACGTGGCGTCGAGGTGTTCACCACCTTCTGCGAATCCCACGCCAGCCAGATTCCGTTCTACGCGGTCACTCAGCTCTTGCGTGCGATCACCGGAGTGGAAGGTCTTGACGCGCAGGTTGCCCGCGATCGATTGCGCGAACGGGTCTCTGATGCAGACCCGGAAGACTTGACGCTGCTCGATGACCTGCTCGGTATTGCCGATCCTGACGCCGTTTCGCCTCGGATCGATCCGGATGCGCGTCGGCGGCGGTTGACCGCCCTGGTGAATGCTGCGTTGTTGGCGCGGGAAACCCCGGCGGTATACGTGGTGGAGGACGCCCATTGGATCGACGCGGTTAGTGAGTCGATGCTTGCTGACTTCCTGACAGTGATCCCGCAGACGCCAGCGCTGGTGCTAATCACCTATCGCCCGGAGTATCGCGGTGCGTTGAGCCGGGTGGACGGTGGACAAACCACAGCCCTTGCTGCGCTGAGTGATTCAGAGACTGCCGCACTGGTCTCGATACTGCTCGGGCGCGACCCGTCTGTCGCAGCAGTTGGCGATTCGATCACCCAAAGGGCCGCCGGTAATCCGTTCTTTGCCGAGGAGATCGTTCGTGAACTGGCCGACCGGGGTGTATTGCGCGGGGAGCGTGGCGAATACAGGTGCACGGCAAAGGTCGCTGAGCTGGGTGTGCCTGCCACGCTGCAGGCGACCATCGCGGCCCGCATCGACCGGCTCGACCCCAAAGCGAAGCGCACCTTGGGCGCGGCGGCGGTCGTCGGGTCGCGGTTCGGCCGAGATCTGCTGACTGTACTGGGCGTCGAGCCAGTCGTTGATGACTTGGTCGTGGCTGAATTCGTCGATCGGGTCAGCTTGACCAGCCAAGCCGAGTACGTATTCCATCATCCGCTGATCCGTGCGGTGGCCTACGAATCGCAGCTCAAATCCGATCGGGCCGAGTTGCACCGGCGGGTCGCCGCCGCGATCGAAGCTCGCCAGCCGGAATCGATCGACGAAAACGCCGCGTTGATTGCCGATCATCTGGAGGCTGCAGGCGATCTGCACGCAGCGTTTGAATGGCACATGCGAGCCGGGAACTGGTCGACGCACCGCGACATCACCGGTGCGCGGATGAGTTGGGAGCGAGCGCGGCACGTGGCTGACCGCTTGCCCGCCGAAGACCCCCGTCGTATGACCATGCGCATCGCCCCGCGCACCTGGTTGTGCGCAACAATCTGGCGGGTCAGCGCAAGCCTGGACGACATTGACTTCGCCGAATTGCGCGGATTGACGGCTGCTGCGGGAGATAAGCGTTCATTGGTCATCGGCATGACGGGGCTTGTGTCGCTGCTGCAGTTCTACGGCGAGTACACAGAGGCCTCGCGTTTGGCTTCGCAGCATGTGGAACTCCTCGATTCGATCGGTGATCCCGAGATGACCGTCGGCCTTTTGACGGTGCCAATGATCGTTAAGTGGTCGGTGGGCGCAGTGACCGAAGCTCTGGAGCTGAGCCAGCGTGCAATCGACGCATCCGAAGGCGATCCCACCATGGGCAACTTGATCGTGGGGTCACCGTTGGCGCTCGCGCTGGTGATGCGTGCATCGGCACGGTGTGCCCTGGGCATTTCCGGTTGGCGCGAGGACTTCGACAACGCCATCGCGCTCGCTCGCAAAAACGACAAGTTCACGTTCTGCGCCGTCGTCATGTTCAAGTACATCGCGACGCAGAGCTGGGCGCTTCTCCCCGATGAAGATGCGTTGCGAGACACTGCCGAGGCGTTGGAAATCGCGGAACAGTTCGGCGACGACTTCACGCTTACCAACGCGGAATTCACGCGGGGGCTCATTCTGGTGCGGCGCGAGGACGCCGATCGGAAGTTGGGTTTCGAACTTCTGGACAGGGTTCGCCGGGTGGCGCTCGAGCATCGAAACCTCATCGTTGCCGCGTGGTGCGCCGACATCGATTTCGCAACAGAGAAGAACCGAGTTGGCGACTATGACGGTGCCATCGGCCTGTGTCGTGCCGTACTGGACAACGAGATCCGTTGTGGTGAAATGACGAATCGCGGTTGGTGCACCACCGTTCTCGTCGAGGCCCTGCTTAACCGAGGTCGCGATGGAGACGTTGACGAAGCGCAGAATGCCATCGACAACCTAGCTGCCACGCCGACCGATCCCGGCTTCGTGTACCACGAGCCTCCCCTGCTGCGCTTAAACGCAATGCTTGCAAAGGCCCGCGGCGATGGCGACCGCTATCGCGAGTTCCGTGAACGGTACCGCGCCCTCGCTGAATCCTCCGGTTTCGAGGGGCACATTGCGCTGGCTCAGGCGATGGCCTGACAGAGCGCGGCCCGTGCCTTGCCCGCGCACGATCGATCATTCAAGTGACCCTCGTGGAGTGACATCTGGCTGCTGCGACTACAAGCCCTCCTGGCGCGGGCTCACGGCGATGCCGCCGCCTACGCGGAGTTCCGGGATCGCTACCGCGCCATGGCGACATCGCTTGGCTTCGAGGGGCATATCGCCTGGGCCGAGGCCATGCCATGACGTCTACTCATCGCCTTGCAGGCTGATGCTGCGCATAAATCGAGTAGTCGACTACTCGTTCCGGTACTGGTCCGCGGATACATGATTGACGCCTCTCCACGGAAAGGTGGCGTGATGACCGGATCACAGCCAGCGCGGGTGGAAACCTGCGACGTTTGCATCGTCGGAGCCGGCATCGCCGGGCTAAACGCCCTGTTCGCCGCTAGTCGATACCTGTCGCGTGACCAAAAGGTCATCCTTATTGATCGTCGGGCGCGCGTCGGCGGCATGTGGGTTGATGTGTACTCGTATGTGCGCTTGCATCAGCCGCACCCCATGTTCACCGCGGGCAACATCGAGTGGACGCTCGGCAAGGATCGCGCATACTTGGCGACCAAGGGCGAGGTACTTGACCATTTTCAGCACTGCGTCGAGGTGATTAGGGAGCGTGTGCAGGTCGACGAGTACTTCGGCTGTGATTTCGAGTCGGAGGAAGAAGCGAACGGAATCGTGCGGGTCACCTGTAGGGCTGCCGATGGCCGGGTGCTCGCCGTTGACGCGAAGCGATTAATCAAGGCGTATGGCCTGGCAGTCACGCCGAACGAGCCGCTCGACATTTCCAGCAACCGCGTCCATTCGGTGTCGCCCGACTACTGCGATGTCCGGGCGGGCGACATCAGGGAAAGCGATGCGCCGGTGTGGATCATCGGCGGTGGAAAGACTGCCATGGATACCGCACATGCACTGATCACGGAATATCCCGGCCGCGAGGTGAACCTGGTCGCCGGCCGTGGAACGGTCTTCTCCAGCCGCGACAGTCTGTTACCGAGCGGCGCCCGGCGGTGGTGGAAGGGCACACCGCTCGCCACCGTCGCCGCACAGATGGGGCGGCGTTTCGACGGCACGAACGCAGCGGAAGTTCAAGATTGGTTTCGCTCCACTTACGGCACGTTCTTGACCCCGCAAGCCGATAACTTCGCGTTGGGCGTGCTGTCTGAGGCCGAGAACCGCACGATCTCCGCTGGCCTCAACGATCTCGTCATGGATTACCTTGAGGATGCCGTCGACCGCAACGGCACGACTGAGTTGGTGTTCCGGAGCGGATCGACGAAGGCGATCCAACCGGGCAGCTGGGTCGTCAACTGCACGGGATACCTCGGACTCATCGGCGATTACCCGTACGAGCCTTACGTTTCCCGCAGTGGCGCAGTGGTCTCGATCAATGTGCGGTCGGCCATGCTGCACTTGCCTGGGTTCATGGGGTATTTCCTCGGCCACTTGCTGTTCTTGGACAAGATCAGGGATATCCCGCTGTACGAAGTCGATTTGCAGGAACTGAGGCACAAGGCGCCGGTGGCGTTTCCGTACGTGCTTTTCGCGCTAGTACAGCACAACCTCAGCTTGATCTACGACAACGTCCCGAGCCGTGTGTTCAACGAGAACGGCCTCGATTTCGATAAGTGGTACCCGCTGCCGCGCCGCTTGCCGGGCTTGGCCAGGTTCCTGCTTACGCACCGCCGCGAACGCGAGCGCCAGCGCCGCGTTCTCGACACAGTGCACGATCATTTCGGAATCCATTGCGGGCCGCTGAGCGAGGAGTACACACCTAGCGCCAGAACGTGACTGGACGAACGTTGAGCATTTTCCAGCCGTACTCGCCGACCAGGTCAGGCTGCCGACAAGCCGCCATCGACTTCGAATACCGTGCCGGAAATGTAAGAGGCTTCGGGAGAGGAGATGAACACGACGGC
>Ga0210390_10004803_pt1 | contig 11362 bp, 8 predicted proteins | sample IncBWH11OmetaG_FD_161050 | JGI IMG/M metagenome (GOLD analysis project Ga0210390, IMG submission 161050) | Forest soil microbial communities from Barre Woods Harvard Forest LTER site, Petersham, Massachusetts, United States - Inc-BW-H-11-O ... | reverse complement strand
TCGCGATACCGAAGAACGCGAAGAAGCAGATCAGCGACGCAATCACGTTGCGCGGGTATTGCCGAAACACGATCGCGATCGGATCGCTCTTGGTGTCGCTTGCTGCGTCGGCGGTCAGGGTTTCGAGCGGCGGCGCCGTCAGGTTCATGCGCTTCAGCAGGTCGAGAGCGCGCTGCCCCTGGCCGTGCGTCGCCAGCCAGCGCGGCGATTCAGGGAGCGAGAAGCGCAGTACGAAAACGATTAGCGCGCCGATGCCGATCACGATCCAGATACCGCGCCAGCCGATCGTTTCGCGAAAACCCAGTGCGAGCAGGATGCCGACCGGCCACGGGAAGGCTCCGCCGATTAGCTGCATCAACGCGAGGATGCGGCCGCGAATGTTCTTGGGCGCGTATTCGGCCGTGTACGAAAAGCACAGCGGCTGCTCGGCGCCGAGGCCAACTCCGGCGATGAACCGAAACGCGGCAAGCCATATGAAGTTCGGGGAAAAGGCGGCGGCGATCGTGGCGAGGGCATAGAGCAACAGGTTGAATTGATAGACCGCCTTGCGGCCGAAGCGATCGGTGAACTCCCCCTGTCCGACGCAGCCAATCAAGAGGCCCACGAGGGTGGAGCTTCCGACCACGGCGACTTGTGGTGCGGTGATGAAACCGCTCTTGATCATGTCGGGCACCAGCGCCCCGAGGATCGTCAAGTCCAGAACGTCGAAAAAATAGCCGGCGGCGACGAGTGCCAGAACCCGCCAGTGGATCGGCGTCATCCGCGCATCGTCCATCGCTCTGCCGACGTATGCTTCGATTGATTGGGCCACAGGCTCCATCCCCCTCTTTCCCGCCCTACGGCAAGTGTCGGCTGATATCGTCGCAGCTCGACGAGATATCACGAGTGATCAACCTACGGTGAATCCCTCTTGGCCACCGCCAATTCCCGTTGCACCGATAGGTCCGGATGCGTGCGTCTATCTCCGAACGCAGCGCATCCTTATCCTCGTCGCGCGGCCGATCGGGGCAGGGAGAGATCAAATGGACGTCATCGAGAGCGAATTAGAAGGGTTTACGCCACGTGCGCAATGGACGCGGCGCGGCTTCGTTATGACCTCGCTCGCGACCGGCTTTGCGCTTTCGGTGCAGCCGGTTTCGGCTGAGACGATCCACACCGACACGAGCGGGCTGGAGGCCGGCGAGGTCAAGGTTCCGGTTGCGGACGGCTCGATCCCGGCCTATCGCGCGATGCCCAATAAGGGCGGACCCTTTCCGACCGTGCTCGTCGTCCAGGAGGTCTTCGGGGTGCACGAGCACATCAAGGACATCTGCCGGCGCCTCGCCAAGCTCGGTTATTATGCGATCGCCCCCGAGCTCTATGCCCGCGAGGGCAATCCGGCGGAAATCAGCGACATCAAGGAGTTGGTCGCCAAGATCGTATCCAAGGTCCCGGACGCGCAGGTCATGTCGGATCTCGATGCCAGCGTGGCCTATGCCAAATCGACCGGGAAGGCCGACGCGGCAAAGCTCGCCGTTACCGGCTTCTGCTGGGGTGGGCGGATCACTTGGCTCTACGCCGCGCACAGTCCCGATTTGAAGGCAGCCGTGGCGTGGTATGGCTCCGATCGTCCGGTTACCGATTTGCAGCCCAAGAATCCGGTTGATATCGCCGCCGACCTCAAGGCCCCGATGCTCGCACTCTACGGCGGCGCCGATCCCAGCAACAAGCCCGAGACGATCGACAAGCGGCAGGCGGCATGCACGGCGGCGGGCAAGACCTGCGATAAGATCGTCTACCCGGATGCCCCGCACGGTTTCAATGCCGATTATCGGCCGAGCTATCGCGCCGACGCTGCCAAGGACGGGTGGGCGAAAATGCTGGCCTGGTTCAAAAAGTATGGCGTCGGCTGATGCGACAGCGGACCGCCAGAGCCGGGCGAGCACGTCTTCCCTGAAGCGGCGCAACTCGGGGGGGAATCACTGCGAGTGACGCCGCTTCCGGCGGCTTTGTTCTGGCGTGAAGCTCCGCCAATTAGCGGCACCGTAAACCTCGTTGAGTATACTCAAGCCGCTCCGCTTCCCGACGCCTTGCCGATGTTTGGCGCGGCGCTGTTAGCTCTCGGGGGATTTGCGGCGTGGAGATCACGGAGAGCCGGGTGAGTTAAACAAACGTCACAAAAGCCTCACAACGCCCCCGTGTCCTTTCCTACTGCATTATCGAGATGAACAGTTGCCTGCATACTTCGTCTTCACCGAGGCTCCAATCGACACCTTTAACGTTGAGAAGGCTCGGGCTGTATTCGTACACTTCCTGTTTAGTGACATCGTACCATACCGGCAGAACCAGCTTTTTTTCTTGGAGGATTTCCCGCGTAAAGATGGAGTCGAACTCTCTTTTTGTCCATCCAGCGTTTGTCAAAAAATGCCGACTCAAAAGAAGTATGCATTTGCGGCATTCTTTTAAGCCCTTTTCTATACTCTCACGTAGGTTGTCTCCCACCTTCAAGGAAAACTCGTCGTACCATACGGGACAAATCATCTTATTGAGATGTACAGCAATGCGCCTTGAGACATCCCTATCTCTGGAATCATAACTGACGAACCCTACGGGCGTATCAAATTCGCTGCGTTCTAATGCATGTCTCCTGGACCGGTATTGTACCTCGTACCCGAGTGGCAGTGCCCTTGTCTTTAATGCTAAAACATCGTCGTCTGATAAGTCTGATTCGGAATAGATAAACATCCGCGCAGGGGCGGATGCATGAAGGTCTTTGCAGGAAATCCAATTGGGGTCAGCGTGGAACTTAGCGAGAATGTCAAAAGGTACTTGGTTATTTACCTTAAGCTGCCCCGGAAAGTCGCGACCAGAGGGTAAAACAACTTTGCCAGAAAGCTGTAATTCGGTTGCACCGAGTTTAAGCGTGCTAAGCAAGTCAACATAGTATTGTACAGTATGATCGCTATCTGCGTCGTAGCAGGCAAGAAAGCTTTTGTAACCAGAAAAATCATATAAGATCACAATTTCTATATTGAAACGATCCGAGGGTAGTCGAGTATGGACTCTCAGCGCATAGCTGAAATCGGTCTCAAAATATTCTCGAACCGCCGCCATATTTGTATAATCCTGAAGACAAGTTCTGGCGACGATCCTAGCACAAGCCGCCGCCCTTTTCCGCTGATTTTCCGGAACTCTACGCTATGCGACTGCGCGCGGATTCCGGGCGCGGACGGAAGCCGATTGCGTAAACCTGTTGCGGACCAAGAATGATTTGCAATACAATTTTGCAACCGCCACACGGTCGATTTCACGATCTTTTGCGTTTTCGTGCGAAAACGTTCGTTTGCGCAAAGCCTCTGTTAGAGCGGTAATTTTATCTTAGCGTTCGATTTGGGGAAGATTCTGCGATGACCCCCGGTTGACGGGAACCGCGATCCGGCGCAATCACCGAGGGAAACAGGGAAATGATCCATGCCGTAGAGCAACGGTGATTTGGCGACTGCCGCGACCGCAGCCATTGCGTTCGTAGCGCTTTTGCGGCCCGACATCGAGCGCCTATTGCGAAGCCGTAGAGCCGTGATCGATGTGCATTCTGCCGGACGGCTCGAAGTCGGCTTTTCAACCTTTGGCCCCACGCTTGGCTTGCAAGGTACAATGCAAGCTCTCAACGGTGATGAGTTTATCAGCGTTAGTAAGGTAACGGTCGAGCGCGTAGCTGATAATTTACGTCATGAGTTTCAATGGGCAGTGTTTCGCCCGCAGTCACAGTCATTCTCCGGCACCGCGCAGCAAACGTTTGAGATTGCTTCCGGCCTTCTTTTGGGCGTTGCGGCACCGAGACGCTTCAACATACAGTTTCACGATTCAGGAACCGCAGATAATTTTCGACAACCCCTTATAGATTTACATCAGCTGTGGATGGACTATGTCCAAGCGCAAGCGATTGTCCTCGCCAATGTCCCGGCTGGCGAGATGCGTGGAACCTACAACTCCGAACGAGTCGACCAGCCAAGAGCTTCAGGTTTAACTACACTTTTGCCCTGTCAGACGCAGAGAGCAAGTTACTTCGTTTTAACTGCATTGGTTGCATTTTGACGACGTGCAACGTACCAGACATAGTTTACAATTTTGCGTTTCCTGTATATTCCCGCGTGTGAGACGGAGCCGCGATTTTCCAGAACTTGACGTTATGCGCCATTTTGACAGCCGCGCGGCGATCCGGCAGAAATAGACCCAAACCAAAGGAGGCGCAGCCCTCATGGTCAAGGTGTTACTCGCCGGTCAGGAACCGCTCAGCGGCAGCGACGCGGCGCTGATTCCCCGTTATGTCCGGATTGGCAGACGGCCGACCAGCTTCCGCCTCGAAGCCGCAACGTGGAACCTGTTGTGTGCGATTGCGCGCCGGCAAAACCTCACCGTCGACGACGTGTGCGGCGACATTGCCGAAGTCACCGCCGAAGACGCCGACCTTGCCGCCGCGATCCGGCTTTTTGTGCTCGGCGACATCATTTGCGAGCAGATCCCGATTGAGCTCTTGCCCGCGAAACTCCGGGAGTTGATCGAGAACCCCCCGACCCTTCAATGAACGGCGACGCCGCCACGGCGGACGGGGCGGTCTGCCCGATGTTGCATTAATCAAGAAGCAGGCCGCAGCCTATGGGTCCGGCGGCGCGCTTAGCGCGCGCCGAAGGACCGCCTTCGACCGAGGCCGTGTGAAAACGGAACGCCGCGCCAGATAACGAAATATCAAGCATGGAGGTGGGTCGTATAGCAAATTATCGTTGCTCAACCTGCAGTATAACGGATCAAGTATTGCGTCCGGGCCGCGGTCGGCCGAGTTTTTACACGGCCTCGACCCAAAGCGGCCAATCATCATTTCATGTAGTGACGTCGGCCGCTCGTGATCCGAACCGGGCGCACTTAACCCAGGTCGTTACTTGAACTATCGAATCCCAAACCCGCTTGTTGCCAAAGGTCGTTGAAAGAGTACCCGACACCCCAGCCCATGCCCCGGCCCGATGCCCGGACGTCTTGCAGCCGGTCGAGCAAGGATTTGCGCCGCGTTTCGTGCAACGCCATTACGGTCTTCAGTGCTTGTTCGAACATCCGGACCAAGGCGTCGTAGTAGACGCCGTCGTCTAACCCTACTTCGCGGCTAAAGCTAATAGCCTGCTCACAATAGTACACTGTCAACTCGGCCACACCCTCCGGCAAACCGGAGGCTTTCTTGTAATCAGAAATTGGTTTTTTGGCCTTGGCGACGGAGTATTTCTGATGCTTGTACACGTCGGGCCACAACCAGCGCTCCATAATTGTCTTGTAGGGTTTAAGCACATCACATCCCAGCCCGAAACGAGCGTGCAAAAAATTACGATTGTCCTTGCTGGTGGTGTACAGGTCGTGGACCAAGCTGAGCAGGCTAGTGCGGTCAAAATTACCTAGCGTGGCTTTGACGTCACTCCAAGTAGCGGCGGTTTTGTCCTTGTTCGTCATGTGGAGCATTTATCGGGTATGAGCGGGTGCAGCGAAAATCTTTCTTCGTCTCGAACCAGGATAGGCAAATCACAAATTTACGGGAAGTGGTGTTGTGCGACTATCTGGGCTAGAGCTGCTTGCGTGGGAGAATGGATGCTCCGTTCTTCCCAATCTCGGTCCGTTCGAACTGATTCGCCCAACGGGCCATACACATCTGGAACGCCCGCTGTCCACCCGGTGAAGCCATTCGCGGCCCGTCGAGATCATCGACCGCCCTGAACGCCGAGCCAACAGCTCAAAACAACCCAAAGCGGGCCCTCAGCCTGCGCGGTCTGAACGGCTCTTGCTGCCCCTTTCCGGCCGTTCGTTGACTTCGCCAGAATTCGGGCGCGAACGATGGAAAGCGGATCTTCAGCTTCAGTCAGTCGCCTGCTTCCTCGATAAACCGGCGGCACATGTTCCGCGATGCCGACGACCCAGCCGGCACGCATCTTCATTGTCGCGCCCCGAGCAGCGGCTCTGGATCGGGTGTTCGCCGAACTAGCTGCCGCCACCGCGAGAGACAAACCGGAAATGGCCAGCTCGTGGCCATCGCCACGATCGAGCCGGCAGCTGACGCGGACAGCGGCGATCGGCGATTGCCACGGGCAGGAACTGAATCGCAGGAATCTTCACGATCCGGCGCTCTCGCCCGCCCAAGTCGAGCCCCGGCCGCGGAGTCGCGGTTGCGCGCCGGCAAACGAAGGGCTCGAGGATGGCATACCTGATTGGAAGAGCGTTTCACTGGTTCGGCGGGCGCGTAAGTACCCGCGCGCGCCGCACGCCGGTCTACCTCGACGACGATCACACGCTTCGCGACATCGGCCTCACGCGAATGGAATATCACTTCCTGCACATGTCGGGCCCGGCAAGCGCCGCACGATGCGGGCGGCGCCGATCAAGCGAAACACCCGATCGCACGCCGTAGGCGAGGACCGAAGCTCGTCATCACGGATCGGGCTTGATCTAGTTTGGAACAATCCTAGTTAAGCGCACGCACGCCAACAATTTGGACACCTAGCCGGTCGGCAGCCCCGAATTCAGGATACCGAGCGGGACCCCTGCGGAAGCTTTGTGCGAGGAAATACCATGATGGATATCGGCGCCCTTCGCATGGCGCAGCAGAATGGCGGTGCGCCAACCACCCTGGCGGCCGGCAGCGCGCCCGGCGAGAGCGGCGTTTCCGCTTTGACGGCGGCATGCATTTGCTGGCTGCGGCACGTAGCCACTGCATCTGCTTCCAAATGTCTCAGGGGCGCGTCGAAAAGCGTATGGTCGGCCGCGTCGCTCACTACGAGCGTCGAGCCGGGCCGCTGTCGATCACTCCGTCTGGGTGCGATATTGCCGCCGATGCCGACGAGGACGTCGAGATTGTTGTCGTCGCGGTCGATCCGGGCCGGATGGCGCTAGCAGCCGCGGAATGCGCATTGCCCGAGGCGCGACTGATCGAGCGCATGTACGGTGATGACCCTGCGCTTTTCGCGCTCGCCCGCACCTTGGCTTACGAGAGCATACACAATTATCCAAACGGAGCCCTCTCCTGGAACGAGGCGGCGAGCAGCTTCGTCGATGGATTGGTGGCGCGCCACACCGCGGCGATGCCGGCCCGGCCGCGCGGCACTCTAGGCAAAGACCAGCTCCGGCGGCTTAGGGATTATGTCGTCGCTCATCTCGATGAGCCGATCGGGGTCGAGGCGCTCGCGGATATTGCGGCACGCAGCCCATTCCATTTCACGCGGGTGTTTACCCGATCCGTCGGCATGACACCGCATCGCTACGTGGTGCATCTCAGATTGCAGCGTGCGATCGAGCTTGTTCGGGAGGGTCGGTCTGGGCTGGCTGAAATCGCCGCCCGCACCGGCTTTGCCGACCAGAGCCACCTGTCGCGTTGGGTCCGACGCGTTCATGGCGTTCCGCTGTCTCGGCTCACTGCCTGACCCCACCGAGTGCGCAGGATTTGCACGAACTGTCGCTCTCTTCTTCCCAAATCCTTCTTCCCAAATCGCAGCAAACCGCGCGAAGCCCGCGTAAAGGCCGTCAGCGCCGCAGATGTCAGTCTGTTGCTGCTGGAAGCCGGCGACAGCGAGAATGCATCCAGCGCTGCGGATCGCGGTCAATGGCTCCTCAATCTAAACAGCGAGCGTGACTGGGACTTTCGTGCAGAGCCGAAGCCCACCTCGGGCCGGCTAGGCCTCGCGAGCCGTGCACATGCTGGCAACAGCCTTCGCGGCGTTGTGCGAGCGGATTCAACGTCCGCCTGCGCCAATGGTGCCTTTCAGCTGCCAATCGCCGGACCGCCAGCCAAATAGCACGAATCTTCACGAACGGCCGCCTGCTTCTGCCCAAATCGCCCGGCGCGCACACTGAGCGCGTGGAGAATTGCAATGACGCCGAAACAAGTCGCACTGGTTCAGGACAGTTTTGCCAAGGTTGCACTGACTTCGGAAGCCGCGGCCGTGCTGTTTTATGATCGTTTGTTCGACATCGCCCCGCAGATGAAGGCGATGTTTCCCGACGATATGATCGAGCAGCGCCGCAAGCTGATGGCAATGCTGGCTGGGGTGGTGAAAGGTCTTACCAATCTCGAACAGGTTTTGCCGGTCGCCGGCGCACTGGCAAAGCGGCATGTCAGCTACGGTGCGAAGGCGGAGCACTATCCGGTGGTCGGTGCCGCGTTGCTGTGGACGCTGGAGAAGGGCCTGGGGGATGGCTGGACGCCGGAAGTGGCGGATGCGTGGGGCACCGCTTACGGCACGCTGTCCGGCTACATGATTTCCGAAGCGTATGGTCGCAGTCAGGCGCCGAGTAAGCTGCGGCGCCAGGATTTGGGCGCGAGCGACGAAAGCATACCTTCGGCTTCGGACGACTACTCGGTCAGCGAGATCGGTTTGGAGGAGGTCAGATAAGATGGGCAGCATCTCGACGCGTATGACGGAGCGGTTCGGCTGCCGCCATGCTTTCGCCGGCGCCGGCCTGGCCTTCGCAGGCAGCACTGCCGACCTCGCCCTCGGGGTCTGCGCTGGCGGCGGGATCGGAGCAGTCGGCGTGGGCTTCACACCAGCCGAACAGCTTCGGGCCATCATCCACCAGATCCGCGCGGCCACCGACGCACCGTTCAATATCAATTTCATCACCTGTTTTGACAATGACGCACAGATCCGCCTCTGCGCCGAAGAAAAGGTGCCGGTCGCCTCGTTCCACTGGGGTCACCCGGCGGCCGAGAACCTGACCCTCCTCCGCGATGCCGGCGTGTCGGTGTGGGAGCAGATTGGCAATGTCGAAGCGGCGCGGAGGGCCGTAGGCGACGGTGTCGAAGTCATCGTGGCCCAGGGCTGGGAAGCCGGCGGCCATAATTACGGTGGCCTGCCCACGATGGTGTTGGTGCCGGAAATTCTCGATGCTGTGTCACCTGCGTTGGTGCTCGCCTCTGGCGGCATCGTCGACGGACGGGGCGTTGCCGCAGCGCTCGCTCTCGGCGCCGATGGCGTCTGGGTCGGGACGCGGCTTGATGCAACGCTCGAGGCGGCCGTCCACTCGGAACACAAGCGGCGCCTTGTAGAGGGCAAGGGCGAGCAGACGGTACGCTCGTCGATCTTCGGCCCCGAATGGCCACATTTCAATCCGATGCGGCTCCTGCGCAACCGGGTGGTCGATGAATGGACGGACCGTCTCGCCAAGGTCCCAACTGTCCGCGACAGTCTTCCGGTGATCGGGCGGACAGTATTCCTTGGGCAGGAGACAGAAATGCGCAAGTTCAACGTGCTGCTGCCGGCCGCCGACACCGACGGCGATTGGGAGGAGATGCCGTGGCTGGCTGGTCAAGGTGTCGGCCTTCTCCACGAGATCCGATCGGCGAAGGATGTCGTAGAGACCATGATGGCGGGTGCTAAAGCAATATTGAAGCGTCTCTCCGCTTCGCTGTGAAGGCGGACTTTTTGCACCGGCCGACTAATGAGACCAACCTTTACCACGCGGCCCGATCGGCCTTTGCCCCTCGATCTTCGGAAGAAGGAGGTCTGCTATGGGTACCGACCAGAAAGTTGCTGTTATTACCGGTTCCTCGCAGGGCATCGGCGCGGCCCTCGTCAGGGCGTACCGCGATCGCAACTACCGGGTCGTCGCGACCGCGCGCTCGATCAGACCGTCGGACGATGATCAAGTCCTCGTGGTGCCCGGGGACATCGCCGATCGGAAGACGGCCGAGCGTGCGATCTCCGAAGGGGTGGCCCGGTTCGGGCGGATCGACACGCTCATCAACAACGCCGGCATCTTTATCGCCAAACCGTTCACCGAGTACACCGAGGCCTACGTGGCGATCCTGGGCGTCAACGTCGCCGGGTTCTTTCACATCACGCAGTTCGCCGTCGCCGAAATGGAGAAGCAAGGCAGCGGCCATGTCGTGCAGATCACGACGAGCCTAGTCGATCACGCGTTCGCCGGCGTGCCCTCGGTGCTCGCCTCGCTGACGAAGGGCGGCCTGGCCGCCGCGACCAAATCGCTCGCGATCGAGTATGCAAGGCGCGGTATCAGGGTGAACGCCGTCGCGCCGGGGATCATCAAATCGCCGATGAACCCCGTCGACACGTATGCGCAGCTCGATGCCCTGCACCCCGTCGGCCATATGGGCGAAATCTCCGACATCGTTGGCGCGATCCTTTACCTCGAGTCGGCACCCTTCGTGACGGGCGAAATCCTTCACGTCGACGGCGGCCAGAGCGCAGGTCATTAAACCAAATCCGACGCCTTGGCTCACACTTATTCCCCAGCCTAATCTTGACGAATCTTAGATTTATTAGTCCGATCGCAAATTAGTACGCAGGCTCCACTGGGGATAGCGATTTTGTTCGACAGCGGTTGCAAATGGACCGGCGGGCAGTCGAGCCGAACGTGACCATCATCCTTCGCGCGGCAGTCGGAAGCCGCTGAAGGTCCGCTGAGGGCCGGTCCTCCCCGTTCCGCGGCTAAGGCGGGAAGGTCCGGAGTCGGCGCAACCTCCCCGTTCACTGTGGGTTCGGCGAAGGTCGGCTCACCACCCACTGCGGAAAAATCGGTGAAAAGGCACTTCGTACCTATGTTGCCCGTGACGGACGGCGACTTCTTATCAAAGAGATCACGGCAAACCTTTCATCATCTTTGAAGCAGCCCGTAGAAACTGCGGCGAGCACCCTATCTTACTGGCGCGACGACGCCGCACATGGATATGTAACCGAAATTACCGAATTTTCCGCCCATGACGCACTATCGCGTCTGCTACGTTTTGCACAATTTGTAGATAGGAATTGGGATCAACTCACGGCCATTTCGACACCCTAAATATTGGCCTTCGCCCGCAAGCGCGCATGATTTTCCGTAAGCGCATGTTATACGGCGTTTGCGTGGATGACAGCGGGACGCCGTCTTCGAGCTTGCGGCTCAGCTCCGATGACCCTCGCGTAGTCGTCGCGCTCCTGGGGTTCTGCGGCGGCCTCCTCGAGCTGGAGGGCCCATCCGTGCGGAATCGTAGGCTAAGCCGGGCTTGAAAGGGGCGGGCGATCCGCGGCCGATCTTCCGGTGAATTTTGAAGTGCTGATCGGTCGATCGGCCTACCCGGCGGCCAGGCGGCTCAATGCCCGCCGAGCGCGCGGTAGAGCGTGGTGCGCCCGACGCCAAGCTGTTTTTGCCACCTCGCCAACACTGCGGTTCCGGTCCTGTAGGAGCGCTCTGGCGGCGTCGAGTTTCGTCGCGGTCAGGATGGTCTTGCGGCCGCCCTTGCGGCCCCTGGCGCGCGCCGCAGCGAGCCCGGCATTGGTCCGCTCGCGGATCAGGTCGCGCTCCATCTCGGCGATGGCCCCGAGCAGGTGAAAGGTGAACCGGCCCATCGTCGTCGTGG